>Ga0181563_10003885_pt1 | contig 14085 bp, 10 predicted proteins | sample 011ome_25_FD_133759 | JGI IMG/M metagenome (GOLD analysis project Ga0181563, IMG submission 133759) | Coastal salt marsh microbial communities from the Groves Creek Marsh, Skidaway Island, Georgia - 011512CT metaG (megahit assembly) | ecosystem: Environmental > Aquatic > Marine > Intertidal... | reverse complement strand
TCGAATGCCACAAATTGAGTTTTCGCTTCAGCTAGCAGAGCATGTTGGTTGTCCCACCGAAGGTGATCTGCCTGAGGGAACCATTCGAGAAGGTTTGGCTTCGTGGTTTGAACGCTACCCGAATCTCTCGGAATACCTCATGGATTCGGATGGAAATCTCAGGGCACACTTGTCCGTGTTTCTTGATGGTGAAATGGTGAATGGTGCTGAGGTTTTGGAACGACACATCGCAGGTCGACAAGAGGTGTTTGTGATGCAGGCGATTTCGGGCGGTTGAGCGAATCGCATGCACGGGCACGAAATAATTGAATTAGGCTGATGGATTCAGGGTGTCAGTGTTGTACGGAGACGTAATGTTGTTTGTTGATGTTTTTCTGTGTTAAGGCGAGCGTGTGGCACTCGCTAGATCATTTGAGGTCATGTTGAATCTGCGGCGTTTGTTTATAGGGTGAGATTGATGGCGTCGGAGAGGCAGCAACTTCGCGTGGGAACGCGTCTTGGAAAATATCGGCTAGACCGACGCATTGGCGTTGGAGGGTTTGCTACCGTTTACGCAGCGACTGACACGCTGCTTGGTATCAAGGTGGCTTTGAAAATCCCGTCGCTTGATTATGTTTCCAGTGGAATGCTGGAGGAGTTTCGTCGCGAAGCGCGACTGACGATGAAGTTAGATCATCCTAATATTCAACCGATTCGCGATGCGACTTTTGTTGGGGACTATCTGGTGATTATTGCACCACTTGCAGAGAAAACTCTTGATGATCGCTTGAAAAAACGTATCGCATTTGACACCGCTTTTTCAATCACCCAGCAGTTGCTTGAAGCAGTCGCTCATGCTCATGAGCACAAGGTGATTCACTGCGATATCAAGCCTGAGAACATCTTGTTGTACAAAGGATCGCATGTGCGATTGACAGACTTTGGCATTGCTAAAGTTGCTCAGTCGACGATCAGCGGTTCGGGTACAGGTACGGTTGGTTACATGTCGCCAGAGCAAGCGATGGGCAAGCCCTCGGCGCGTTCCGACGTGTTTTCTCTCGGTTTATTAATCTATCGACTCTTTTCGAGCAATTGGCCTGAGTACCCTTTCCGTTGGCCGTTTCCGGGGGCAGAGAATTTGCGTAAACGACTGCATCCCGACTTAATCGCTATGATCCGCAAATCTCTTGCAATCGATCCCCATCAAAGGTTCCGTGATGCGAACCAGATGCTTCGAGAGTGGAATAAAAACCACTTGCGGGCAATTCGGTATTACAGAAAACATCGAGTTGAGAGCTAGAATAGAGAAGCGGTAATTCGTGTGCGGGACTCTCGGTTGTTGGTTTCCCCGCTAACACGATCTTGACCGACCACTTTGCCGCATTCGGACGATGGGATCTTTTGAGTCTCCTTTGGTCTGTTTGTGATGGTCTGTCACCAATGATTCACAGCTTTAGCCCAGATGGTTAAACGTATGCTGACCACAATCCTCGAAACGACGAAAGAGTTTTTTCTTGAGTCCGACATGACTGCGCCTGTGCAGTTCGTGTTTCCGGAGGGACGTGTTACCGCGTACTGTCGACGTTGTCCTGGAAAGCTAGAGCCCAATGATGATAGCGCTGTCGTTATCCGCACCGCGTCCGGAGCGATTGTGATGGCTGTTGCCGACGGTGTAGGAGGTGGGCCGTTGGGTTACAAAGCATCCGCAATTGCAGTACAAGCTTTGGCTGACAGTCTTTCTGCGATCGATACGACTCGTGATTTACGTCCAGCGATACTTGACGCGATCGAGCAAGCCAACCGAGAGATTCTTGATCTTGGCGTCGGTGCCGCAACAACCCTCTCCGTTGTCGAAATTCAGTGCGGAGTTGCCAGAGCGTATCAAGTTGGCGATTCGATGTCGCTGATTACTGGACAGCGAGGGGTGCTTAAATGGAAATCAACTCCACACTCACCGGTTGGTTACGCGGTCGAGTCGGGTTTGCTTGATGAGGCTGACGCAATGCGTCACGATGAGCGACATCTCGTCTCAAATCTCGTCGGTTCTCGCGATATGCATATCGAGATTGGTCCGGTGCAGCCGCTTGCGGCTCGAGACACTATCATTCTTGGGAGCGATGGTTTATTCGATAACCTGCATCTGGATGAAGTCGTTCACTTAGGTCGTGTCGGCGCGCCCGTCCGTCGTGTGAATCATCTTGTCAATCAGGCCAACGTAAGAATGGAATCGAGCAGCAAAGAGTCTGTTGGTAAACCGGATGACCTCTCGATTTTACTTTATACAAAGTAGGCGATGGAAGAAGATTCTTCTCTTGGGGCGGCGATCCCACGCAGGATCGTTCTGCCTTAGACTGCCTGTTCCCGTTTTTGAGATCAGCTGATTGCTGCTTGAACGACTGCTTTTGATTTTGCGAGACCTTCCTGAGCAACCTCTAACGCATCACGTTCCCAGTATCCTGGATTAAAGAGTTCCAGCGAAAAGGTGCCGCGGAATCCGTGATCGATCAACTGCCGGATGATGGTAGGTAGCGGGCAGACGCCGTCACCTGGAAAGACCCGGTCTTTATCTGCAATCGTTTCACGTGGCGGATCGCTAGGATAGTCATTCATGTGAAAGCAGTGCATCCGTGAGGCTTCAATCATTCCAAGCGCAGCGAAGTCGCTCCCACCTTTGTAGATGTGATAGAAGTCGGGAAGCACGCAGGCGTCGGGATGTTCTGCACCGGCGGCCACGTACGCGAGCTCGCTCAATTTACTAAGCGTTGGCGAGAAACCCCATAGCTCCAATTGCGGGGTAACGCCAATTTCGGCCCCGACCTCCAATAGAGCGCGATAACGTTCTGCGATAACTTGCAGTGGCGGAGAAACGCTATCACCGCGATGTGCGCCCACCGGCGGCGCTGCAACTCGGGTTCCCCCGATGGCTTGTACGACCGACATTTCTTTTTTGGCGTTTTCCAATCCCTGCATCCTTGCCTCTCGGTCGTCCACAATCCAGTTTGCAAAGCCGATTGCGCTGTCCACCGTGAGTCCCAGATCTGCAATTCGTTTTTTTAGGTCGCTCAGTGAACCACCCTCATCGGCATATTTTTGGAGATCGCCGATCCAAGGTTCGATACCATCGAATCCGGCTTTCGCGGTGACTTCTACCTGTTCGACAACCGAGAGTTTCTGACCCCGAAGTGTACTGGTATTGAGTGCGAAACGTACTGGCATCTTGTTTGGCTCCGATTCAATCGCTTTGGCATGAGAGGGGTGAAGAGTTGCTGCGGTCATCGCAGATGCGGCAACCAACAGTTGTCGACGTTGAATCATGGGTGGCTTTGGGGGGTGAGGTTTAGAGGGACGAATGAACGGTGAAGTCACTCCGTTCGTTGCTGACAGTGATTTGCGTCACTTAAAACAATTGAGTTAGGCAATAACCTTTGCAAAGATTTGATCACGACCTCTGTGCGCAAATTGGATCTTCATCCGAGCGCGTAAAGTAGCACATTTTAGATAGCCGTTGGCAAGCGAGCCTCGCTAAACTTGATATGGGAACCCATCATGTTCCGGTTGTTTGCGTCAAACCAAGAAAAGTTTTGCCTTGCCGAATAAATAAAAACGCCACGGATCGAATTGCTCTCCGTGGCGTTTTTTCTGTAAGGGCCATTACGCTTTTCAGCCGGTCTAATGTGGAAACACGCGGGAAACCGGAGCGGGATGCAGATCAGTCGCTGTTTAGGTCTTTTTTGTTGATTCCAACGGAACCTTTTATTGTTCGTCTGGCTTCTTTAACTTTTCACCAAACTCACGATTGAATTTTCGAACCTTATTGCGAACAACAAATTGGCAGTAGCCATAGTTCGGATTCCGCCGGTAGAAATCTTGGTGATATTCTTCGGCCGGATAAAACTTGGTAGCTTTCTCAAGTGTTGTCACGATCGGTGAGTTGAACTCACCCGATTCATTGAGCTTTGCAATGTACTTCTCAGCAATTTTCTTCTGCTCTTCGTCGTGAAAGAAAACGGCGCTTCGGTACTGGGGACCCTCGTCGGCTCCCTGTTTATTGCGGGTAGTCGGGTCATGCGTTTTGAAGAATACTTCTAGGAGTTCTTCGTAGGTTGTCTGGCTAGGATCATAGACAATCTCAATCGCTTCGGCGTGTCCCGTTGTTTTCGAGCATACTTGTTCGTAGGTGGGGTTAGGGACAGTTCCTCCGATGTACCCCGAAACTACATCTTTCACACCTTGCATCCGTTCAAAAACGGCTTCAGTGCACCAAAAGCAACCACCCGCGAGCGTTGCGGTAGCCTCGGTTTTTTGTTCCGTGTCGTTACTTGCTTCCGACAACTTGTCATCTCCGGCATATGAAAAGGCTGTGGTGGCGGACAATGCAATTGTCACTGCAAACAACTTTATCGGGTTGAACAGTTTTGTCATGGTTTCAGTCCGTTTGAGTAGGACGAGTGTGTGTGAGTCCGCTGGGGTGAGGTGGGCTTCGCCGATGCTTGTCCTTTCACAGCAACGATCACCATGATCTTAGGAATGATCCGTCAAGCCGCGTCTAACTTCCTCAATCTAAAAATACCCGAAACACCCTGGTCTCCGCAAGAATTAACTCTGCATTGGGCTTGTGGTTTCGGTGGTATCTGTTCCACATGTTAAATTAACGTTATCGGCAAAGGCTGCGCCCTCAAAGCTCATAAAACAGAAGTTTGGGGTCAGCGACTCTGGCGACGCACGGTGACCTTGTCGATGCACAATCATAGCGTGAGGCAAAGCTCGAGGGAGGGATACAAATGATGAATGATCATTTTAGGGATAATGAATTTTGATGGACCGGTATTTTGACCTAGAGCACCGAGTGGACGACTCCGAAATTGATGCGCAGCAGCATGTGCACAATCTGAGGTACTTGCAGTGGACACTGTGGGCGGCAGGTGAGCACACGCGAGTGGGCGGGTGGGACGCGAAGGCGGCCCTCGAGAAAGGACTTGGATGGGTTGTTCGAAGCCACGATATCACTTACCGTGCCGCGGCGATTGCCGGCGATGAGCTTATTATCAGAACTTGGGTCAGCGAGGTTTCCCGTTTTGCATCCAAGCGAAAATATGCGATCTGTCGCCCACGCGACCAAACGGTTCTCGCTCGCGTGGAGACTCGCTGGGTTTACATCGATCTTCGGCAGCACAAGGTGCTTGCAATTCCTGACGAGTTATTGGGGCAGTTGTTAGTGTGCGAGACGCCTCCGCCTCTTCCTTGGAGCTGATTTCAAGTCCGGATTTGCGGTGACGGAGCGGGTTTCGATGGATTGAGTTTCTGCGATTCCAAGGCGTTATTTTTTATCGCAAGAAGTAGGAAAGTATCGATGAACAGCGAAAAACAATCTTTGTTTTGGTTCAAATGTCTTCGATGGTTCTTGTGGCTTATCGGCGGTGTGACGCTGTTTGCTTTTGCCGCGGCCGTGATGCCAGAAAAGTGGATGATTGAGGCATCGGAGTTTCTAGGTTTTTCGCCTTTCCCCAATTCGCCTCTTACGTTTTACCTTGCTCGAAATCTATCTCTGCTCTACGGTTTTGTTGGTGTTCTCATGCTCTACCTTGCACGAGATATTTTTCATTACAGGAAGTTGATTCGGACCCTCTCGCTCTGTACGGTCGCCTTTGGGTTCTTTCAATTCATCGTCGACACTCAGGCTTCGATGCCCCTTTGGTGGTCTGCAAGTGAGTCGAGTTCGACCCTTTTCGGTGGTGTTTTTTTTTACTGGCTGCAATCCAAGGTTGATTGGTCAAGTCAGCAGGGAGCGTAGGGTTGGGATTCTTTCTCGTGTATCGCCTAAATTCGGGACGGGGGGAATCTGGGTTAGGTAGTCCATCGGTAAGCCCTTGGATTTCAGGAAGTATTCAAGTCGTTCCTGCGGACCGTCTCGAAACTGCTCGGCTTGTTCATAACAAGTTGGCCCAACGATTCTTGTCTGTAAATGTGAAGCAATTGCCGAAAACAAAATCTTGTTGGCAAAGATGAATGATTTCAAGTTTGACTCGCCGGTTTCGACGCGAGTCATTCTTTCTTTGGCGTCAGATTTCTGGTCATTTTCATTGATTTCGACCGAAAGAATCGCGTTTAGTAAAAGTTGTTGCCAATCCGTGAGCGTGGTGGACGTTAGGAATTTCTGCGTATCTGTCTGCCTCAATTCGATCTCGCAATCGGTGACCTCGGAATGAATCACCGAAAAGACGGCTTCGATGGTCGCCTCAAGGATCGCAGAACGTGGAGGCGGATCGATTGATTTCATCAACAATGCTTTACATACCTGATCAAGTAAATAAAGACGCTGATCTAGGTCCCAGTTGTCAAACCAAGCGATGCCAGTCTCGGCCAAAAAATCTTCTTCCAAGGCGTCCGAGTTGACATCCCAAGTCAATGTTTCATCTCGCTGATACGTCTCTCCGAAATCATATCCTTGGACGATCCGATCCATCAAACATCGAGCGGCTTTGCAAAATAGCCTGCGTTCGCTTGGCCAAAGGATTCGAGGTCCGTCAAGTGTGAGCCACATTTTGTACCTGCGAGGAACTTTTTGGCTGCCAAGCAAATGCGTTCGCCGCACAGATTGCGATCAGCGGCATCGCAGGAGCACGCATGCGGAGATTGCTCCAGTAGAAGGCATGAATAATTGTTAGGGCAGCGATCAGGGAAAACGTTGGCCAGAGGTTTAAAGGTTTTCCTCCTAGGAACATCCCGGACATGCCGATGGCCGCGGCGATGTACAACAATGTGTAATAGGATGAGATGATCACTCGCTTGGTGCTGGTGCGATCAGACGTTTCGAACGGCAACGGTGTCCAAAGTCGGTAGATTCGATTCAGGCAAGCTTGAATGAAGGTGGTTGGGGCTCTGCTAATCGTTGCCTTTGCCGCTTGGTAACTCCACTGGTCATCGCCATGTTCACTAAGGCTGGCGTCAGGCGGTTTAGGTACCTGATCAGGACTGCGAGGCTGTAGCCAAAACCCTTCTGTGCGGCCGTCTTCCCCAAATCGAAATGCGTAGGCGCGTGTGAAATCGGTCGCGTCCCAGCGTTGGAAGCTGCCGCCAGTCTCAAGATGACGATAGAACAGCGGGTTATTTCCCAGCAGCAGCGTGTAGCCGCCGTGGGTGGTTGCCCAAACGGGATATCCAGTTGCACGGCGATTTCTTTCTGCCCATGTCATCACCGTGACAGCGATCAGCACGACCGGCAAGAATAACTTCAATAACTCCTTTGTCCGGAGACGCGAGGTGCGATGTTTCTTCGAAACCAAATGCCAGAGGATTTCGCCCCCGAGCAGTAATACAGACCAAGCTAGAAAGGTTGGTCGGCAGAGGTACGCGAGGCACAAAAGTATCCCGAGAGTGAATCTAGATTTCCATCTCGGGGCTTCCTTGATTTGCTGCGTCCATTGCCAGTAAATGCTGCTCACGATGCACGCGGCGATCGTTTCCGTCATTGCAAAACTAGACTGCTGAATCAAGATGGGATCAATCGTGACAAGGAGTGCCGCGATGACGCTGACACGCTCTGTTTTAATATCATTCGTGTGTGACAACAACAGATTTCGCGTTCCCCCATAACAGAACACAGCTGTCATTAACCCAGCTAGTAGATGCAGTAACGCGATGAGCCGGGTGTCAGGGATTCCGGTTGAATTGACGAATGTTGAAAGTACTGTGGGGTAAAGAGGAGGGCGAAACGCAGTGGGGATCACTTGGCCATCTGGAGCGGTTAGCCCAAACGTGCCTGTTGTATGCAGGGTCGATGCGATTGCTTGATAGGCGTCGGGATCCTGTTGCAAAGAATCATTGGAATAGGAAAGAACTGCACCACGAACCAAGAGTGCACTGCACACGACGATCCAAAGTGATCGATTGCTGAGCATGTTACGTCCGATGGATGGCGACCGGGTATCGATTGCATCAGGCTGAGGGGACGAGCGATTTTCGGATGAATTCAGCTGCGTCATGAACGGTGGATGATTTTCGCATGATGGGTGGTGTAGGATTCCGCATCGGCAAGCCATAAAGTTTGCCTATCGCTAATGATGGCGTAATACAAGGCGGTCCCACAATACCATGATCCATCACTCGGAAGAAACGAACTGGAGCGAACGGTTATCGAGTTATTTGATTCGATGGCGTTGGATGCTTGCGATTCTAGGGATCGCGATCGCAGCGGTTGCGATTCCAGTTGCTGCGGAATTGGATTTTGATCGTCGAGTGGAATCTCTTTTTCCTGTCGACGATCCAGACCTGCTAGCTTACCAGCGTTTGCAGCAGATTTTTGGTGGGAAATCCGTTGTCCTTTTGGTTTATCACGATCCGACCTTGGCCAGCCGCGATGGCATTCAGCGTAACAGGCAAATCACCAAATCGATTGGTGAAATTTCAGGGGTCGCGGACGTGCTGTCGGTCTCTCGATTGAGTGATGCCATGGATCGTCTTCGGCCCTCGTTTACCGATTCAGGGGTCCCAAATCTATTCCGCGAGAACGATGCCGTTGCCCGAGGATTTGCGAGTCTCTTTGACAACTACACGCATTCGAGTGACCGAACTCGCGCCGCAGTGGTGATCTTGCTTGATGGTGATGCCAAGGAAGAGACATTGAATGGGATTCGGCGTCTACGCGATCGGCTAGAGTCCGGTCACTTTACTTTTCAGCCACAGACCGATGACACCGTTCGTGATCCGACTCGCAACGGAGGGGCCAACTGTTTTGAGGCGGTTTTGGTAGGGGAGTCGGTCATGATTTCAGACGCTCTTCATTTGCTCAAGCGTGACGGCGCGAGACTTGCTGGGCTAACGGTTGTGTTGTTGTCGCTTGTGTTGCTGATAACCGTTGGGGATTTGAGGCTGGTGTTGCTCGCAGGCCTCTGCGTGGGTTGGGCAGTAAAGGTGACGCAGGCATTGCTGGTGATCTTAGGTTGGCAACTATCGATTGCATCTGCCGTACTGACGGCGATTGTTACTGTGATCATGGTGACATCTGTTTTGCATTTAGGGGTTCCCTATCGTCGATTCAGGAAGCGTGGCGTTAGTCACGCGGAATCGGCCGCCAAGGCGATCCGGGCAATCGCAACACCGATACTCTGGACTGGGCTAACAGACGCAGCAGGTTTTGCTGCCCTTGCTATCTCCACGCTTGCACCAATTTCGCAGTTCGGTTGGATGGTTGCGATTTCTGTTTGCGCGGGTTTGATCGCTTTGTGTCTTTTTTTGGGTCTATGCTTGGCACAGCCTCTTTTAACACCTTCTTGGTTCACAAGATTGGACTCATGCTCGTTTGCTTTGCCCATGATACGTCGCGGCATGAACGCGTATGACCAATACCGGAATCAGACTCAGAAGGCACTGCGACGAACAGTGGTTAGGTTGGTATCTTTTTCGGTGAACCGCCGCCTGGTGATGGGGGGCGTCATGCTGTGCATGCTGGGGCTGGCTCTTGTCGGGGTGCCGAGATTGGAGTCAGAAAAAAGTTTCCTAAATAATTTTCAATCCACCTCCACTATTTCCAAATCTTATCAAACGGTCGAGCAGCATTTTGGTGGAGCTGGTGTTTGGGACGTGATGCTGGATGCACCCCTGCACTTGACTGAAGAATATTTGCAGCAAGTTCGCGAGCTGGAAGAACGGCTTCGTCAGATTGATGTGAACGGAGCACGTTTGACGAAAGTCCTAAGTATCGCAGATGCCGAGTGGGTCGTTCGGCAAAGTCGATTTGCCGCGTTGCTGCCTGTGGAACCGAGACTGACTTTTATGTCGGTTGCTTTACCTGGTTTTTTTGACGCATTGCTGAGTCAACCTGTAGATGGCCAGCGTTATTTACGACTGATGCTTCGTAGTCGTGAAAATCTTGAGCCGTCTCAGAAAGATGCGTTGATCCGCGAGGTCAGGCGAGTGGTTACGGATCATCGCGAGACCGAGATCGCTGACTCTTCCGTCATTAAAAAGCCATTCGGTCAGGTGACCGGGTACTACCTCTTGTTAAGTCGTTTGATCGATCAGGTTCTGCGCGATCAGTGGCGTTGTTTAATGGGTTCGGTTGTGATCGTTGGGCTTTTGCTATGTCTTTTTTTTCGTTCTGTTCCTCTAGCACTTGTCTCGCTTGTGCCAAATGTTCTGCCAATCGTAACCGTTCTCGCATGGTGTGGTCTCTCGGGTGAAAGATTAAATATGGGCGCAGCAATGATTGCAGCGGTTTCAATTGGCATCTCAATCGACGGTTCTGTTCATCTTCTTTACCAGTACCAGCGACGTCGTCGGTTACTAAAATCAGGGGTGATGGTGGCGATGCAATTGTCAGCGGGACGCATTGGTTTGCCGGTTACACTCGCCACACTGGCTTTGGTCATGGGCTTTGGGGTCTTGTCTGCAAGCGAGTTTGTTCCTACCGCGACTTTTGGTTTTTTGATCGCGGTAACACTCTCGTTGGGGACGCTGGCAAACTTGACGTTGCTTCCCGCTTTATTACGGTTCGTGGAGCGCGATTGATGCTGCTCGTGGCGATGGTTCAGTAAACCTTATTCTTCAGAAAAGCTCATCCTAAGCTTAGTTATTTGAAAGAGGTGCCCACTGGTGGCATTGAATGTGATCACATTTGGGGCATTTAATTCTGATTCCGAGCGATCGAGCAGGAATACGGATGCGCTCATCGCATGATGTGCAATGGGTGCGTATAGGTGGTGCACCCTCGATTAATCTTGCTAGTTCATGATCTGGAATTCCCGGTATCGCAATATCCTCCGCGGTAATACAGGTGAGTAGTTCCTCCGATAGATCCGGGACTTTTGCAATCCGATCGGCAAGCTTGCGAACGCTATCTTCAAACGTATTGCGGGCCAATCGGCCGTTGCCAAAGTGCCGATCTCGTTTTTCATACAGGTGATCAAAACCTACAATCAGTCGATATCTTGCTTCTCCCGGCAGGCTGTATTGATTCTTCTCACACATGACATGAAAGATTCGCCCGAGGTCGACCGCGGAATAGTCTTCGAATTCAATGGTTGTGTTGATCCGAGACGAAAGGCCAGGGTTGGAGCGAATCAGTGTTGCCATCTCATCACTGTAGCCAGCAACAATCACCGCAAGTTGATCACGATTGTCTTCCATGCGTTTGAGCAATGTCTGCACTGCTTCACGCCCGTATGCGTCCTCTCCGGAAGCGTCGATCAGGCTGTACGCCTCGTCGATAAACAGTACTCCGTTGAGTGCAGAGTCGCAGAGCTTGTTGGTTTTGGGAGCGGTTTGACCCGCGTATTCTGCGACAAGACCACTGCGATCTGTTTCCACAACATGACCGTTTTGAAGCGTTCCTAATGCACCAAGAATTTGTCCGATGATGCGTGCAACTGTCGTTTTTCCCGTTCCTGGATTGCCCACAAAGCTCATGTGCAAGCTGATCGGCATGGTGGTTAGCCCCGCGTTCTTTCGCTGTTCTTGAAGCTTAAGAAAGTTTGCGTAGCTTTTGACTCGCTCTTTTACCGATTCGAGACCGATGAGGCTGTCGAGTTCGCTAAGAGCTTGGGCGAGTCGCTCTTCACGGGTTGCCTGTGATTCGGCAGAAGTAGGTTGCGGGATTTGTTCTTGCTGCTGTTCCTGCTGTTGAGCTTGATTGGAATGGTTTTGCGAGCTAGCACGTGATGTGTTCGAAGTATCCAATTCACTGGGCTTGGCTTGGTTCGATCCAGTTCGGCTGAAGTCAGTTGAATTGGAAAGCGGAGCAAGAACTTGATCTGGATTTGCTGGGTTTAAAGCCATGTCGATGTTGCGCTGCATGGTGTGAATCGCAACTTCTTCCTCGGGGATTAATTCTCCATCGCATTTGGCAACAAGATTCCCCAATCGCATTGCAATGGTTTCCACATGAGCTCTACTGTCAGCGAGAGGGGCATAGCGAACAAAGGGAGCCACCAAAGATTCCCAGTTCACCGCATCCGCTTGCGAGAAAAGAGCCGTTGCTGCCTCACGCAACTCGATTCCTTGTAGTTTTTGCCCCCAAAGGTGCTCGATCATTTCAGCGGCGATTTGTTTTTCCGCAACGGACCAACGATCATCGGCTCGAACAATATCGACGTAAACTTTGATGACCAAACCTCGATGTAGATCATCCATCAAATCGAGGAATGCCTGCGAGTCGCCTTCGATCAAATTCGGGTGACGCCTCACCAGCCACTTCGCGCAGCGTTCGTACAGCATGCTGCAGTCCCGCAGCACCCGCCTCAGCATTCCAAGTAGTCGGGTCGTTTCCGTGCTGTTCATCAAGGAGTCAAATTTAAAGATCGTCGCTGGCTAGCTACCGCGGTTAAAAGGCCTGGCATATGGATCGGGGCGATCGAACAAACAACTGATGGTTACCGATCGAGTGAATACGGTCACGCATTCAATTCTCCAGCAATGAAATGCCCTTCGTCTGACTTTTCTCGCAGCGCGCTCAAGGCTCATTCAAAAGTAACCGAGGTATCATTCTCCATCGGTTACGGCTGGAATGATGGCTGCCGAGTTGTGTGACGGCAAGCTCAATTGCTTAAAATGCTCAGCAGCAATCAGCCACCTGATGATGAGGCTGCTTCACCAGTCGTGCCTTCTTCCTCATTTTCGTGCATCCATTGGGTAAGTTTTGGTGAGATCAACAGTACGATCACTGCCGAAACAATCGCCGCGACGGCAATGGGGCCGAAGACACCTGCGTAAATCTCGGCGGTTTCTGTTGGAGGTGGAAGGGCTCCCGTCTCGTCACCATGCTCAACACCGGTGAACATTGCGATCAGAGCGGCGAGGTAGTTTGAAAATGCGGTCGCGAGGAACCACGCACCCATGACCATGCTAACAATACTTTTGGGAGCAAGTTTAGTCACCATCGAGAGACCGACAGGACTCAGGCAGAGTTCCCCTGTTGTGATCAGTAGATAGGAAAGCAGCAGCCACCCCATGTTGACCATTCCGCGAGGATCTGGGTTCACTGCCGCGTACCAAAGCGCGGCGAATGCGAGACCGAGTTGAAAAATGCCGAGTGCGAATTTGACGGGTGTGCTCGGCTCGCAATTTCTTTTCCCCATGAAAACCCAGAGAGATGAAAACACCAGGCCGAATAGCATGATGAACATTGGGTTCGCAGCTTGGTACTGGCTTGTTGCAACTTCCGACCCTGAAATCGGCATTCCAACATGCTCTTTTGATGTTGGCCACTGCAGGCTTTGCACCTTGTATTTTCGCCAGAAATCAATATCAGCCATGGTGATCAATCTTGAGCCCATCGTGCGTCCAGCGAGTTCAGGGCTCACCGTGATTTCGATCGTTTTACCGATTCGATCCTCGTCGAGGACTTCCGGTAGGGAGATATCCATATCAACGTCATCATCGGAGACGGGCCAGTTGATGGTCGCCAGATTTTCTGATTCCCATTTTTCTAGGTCCTCTTCTGTGACGACTTTTTCCCCCATGGTGTGTCCGACCAAACCTTTTGAGATAGCAATTTCAATCGTTTGATCGATCTGATCTTTTGTAAACCTGGTTTCGGTGACGACATTCATTCCCACATTGTCGTGGGAGACCGTCCATCTCAACGTTTCTACTTCATTTTTGTCCCAAGAATCGACCTGATCTTGCGTAATCTTGCGCTCACTTAGCATGTAACCGGTGAGACCTTGTGTCACAGCAACCTCCACCGTTGAGCCCACCTGTTCTTCGGTAATGGCAGAGGTAGGAAATACACGATTAACATTTCGGTCGGTAAACAGATTGATGCTGCTACCGGCTTGTTCGAAGAATGCCCAGAAGAGCATCGTGAAAAACATCAAGATCAAGACAACTTGTAGTCTTTCTCTCTCGATCTTTGGCGATTTCAAGGTTGCGCTGATCAGGTGAAAGAGTGCCGCGGCGCCTCCAATGATCAGAGCCCAGCCTGCAATTTTATCTTGGGAGACCATCAAAGCGATCAAGGGCACGATCACAAACGATCCAATGTAGACAGCCCATTCTGCAGTGATCGGACCCGCAACTGGTTGTTTGAGCTTCTCGATACTCGGAGCCTCTCCTGCCCAAGAGGGAAGGCCTGCTTTACTAATCGCGATGAACGCAACCACTCCAGCGATC
>Ga0181563_10003883_pt1 | contig 14086 bp, 9 predicted proteins | sample 011ome_25_FD_133759 | JGI IMG/M metagenome (GOLD analysis project Ga0181563, IMG submission 133759) | Coastal salt marsh microbial communities from the Groves Creek Marsh, Skidaway Island, Georgia - 011512CT metaG (megahit assembly) | ecosystem: Environmental > Aquatic > Marine > Intertidal zone... | reverse complement strand
GCAGTCCTATGCGCCTGGCTTTCAGCAATGTCAATCCAACCGGATTGAAATCTCCGGCGGATTGTTGGTAAGTATGGATAAAAGATAAAGGTCGGGATTTGGTAGGCCGGAAGAGGTCCGAAGAACTGTCATCCAGCGATTAAGCTGTTGCAGGATACAGGATGCAGGATACAAGAGGAAATATTCGATATAGACGGAGGGATTGTGTTTAACTGACCATCAAATTTATAAATAAGCTCAAATAAAACCCTTGACGGTTAATCTGAGACGAACGATCCTGCCTTTAGCCTTTAGCCTTTAGCCTTTAGCCTTTAGCCTTTAGCCTTTCAGCCTTTTTTAACATTCCACTTCCTTTCCCTGGCTGTTCTCCACCACACCGTCTCCATCAGAGTCTTTAGCAAACCTTGTCCTTCCAGTCAGGCTCACGACGACCTGCCTTATCATTAACGGATCACCATTTGCCGGACACCAGGTGAAGTTACCGTTCTGGTAATTGGTCGTTCCCCTGGGGGTCATCTGCAGGTACTGTCGGTTGCGAAAGGAACGAAATGTCAGTTGTCCTCTGCTTTTAATTGGCTCTAGTCTGTAAAGCAGTCGGTCCGGGCCATTCATTGTCCGATCGCCGTTGCTGTCCGTGAAAATGATACTGCCTTGCTGCCATTTGCCCCGGCAATGTTGCCCATCATCACTACGGCAGAAGGTCACCATTGCCGCTTCAGTCACCGCTGCCAGCCTGGCCATGGCAATGGCGTTAACAATATCTGCCATGGCGCTGTCGATGAGTTTTTCCTCGCGGGATTGACTGAAGCCCGTGATTTCAAAGTGGATCAGCAGGAAGGTCATTACTGACAGCACAAGGAGTAGTTCCACCAGTGAGATGCCAGCCTGCGTTTTTTTCATGAACACCTCCATGTGTCTGTTCCCAGTTAAGAACAGGTTCCTGATAATTGCCAGCCAGATGTCCTTGAGCCGACAGGTGTTTATGGTTCCCCCCATCTTGCGCGGAGGGTACTGACAGGACGTTGAATGAGGATTGTTTGTGAAATCGGTTTTTATCTGTTTACTGTTAAAATCAGGTAGTTATACTCCCCACCTTTACGTAATTGATCTGGTAGCCTTCCTTTCATGAGCCTTGGTTTATTGCACACAGAATGTCTGTATTCTCTTCGCAGAGGGCTCACTCCTAAATCAGTTTTCTCAATACTGTTTTGCCTGACACTTGCCGTTCCCGGTCTTGCCCAGGAGTCCGAATTCACCCAAAACGACTTGCGCAAACGGGTACAGATTCCCAGGACTGAACTGGTTCCGGAAATTGATGGTGTCCTGGATGATGAAATCTGGAAGCATGCTGCTGTAATCAGGGACATGCACCAGTTTCAACCGGTTGATCATGGTGAGCCGTCAGAACGTAGTGAGTTTTACCTGATCTACAGTGAACGATTCCTTTATGTAGGTGCCCGGTTATATGACAGCGACCCGTCTGCTATCAGTGCAAGACAACTGGTGCAGGGTCAGAATATGCAGTTTGATGATGCGTTCGAGTTCATCCTGGATACGTTCAATAATGGTCGTACTGGCTATCAGTTCCAGACCAACCCCAACGGAATCAGGCGCGAAGGTGTGTATGACCAGCCACAAAACCTGAACCGGGATTGGGCAGGCATTTGGCGTGTAGAAAGCCGGATTGATGAGCAGGGTTGGACAGCCGAGGTGGCCATCCCCTTTATCACGCTGAATTTCGATCCGGAAGTTGAGGACTGGGGTTTTACTATTGCCCGCACGATTGCCAGGAAGCAGGAGGAAATCGCCTGGTCATCCTTTAACCGGCGGATCAATCCGACCACCACGGGGCTGATTACCGGCATTCGCGATATCCGCCAGGGTATTGGGCTAGACATCATTCCCTCCATCGCCATGGCGGCCAATGAGGATCATGTGGCCGGGACTACGGGTGACCGTATTGATCCATCACTGAATGTTTTCTACAAACTGACACCAAACCTGACCGGTGCGTTGACACTTAATACCGACTTCTCTGCCACAGAGGTAGATAACCGGCAGGTGAACCTCAGCCGTTTCTCCCTGTTTTTTCCCGAAAAACGTGACTTTTTCCTTCAGGACGTCGATATTTTCAGCTTCGGTGGACTCGGTGGCGGTAACAGTCGTTTCAATACCCCCAATGGTATTCCCTTCTATTCACGCCGTATCGGGTTGAACAGCAGTACCGGTCAGCCCGTTGATATTGATATGGGGGCGAAGATGACCGGGCGGGTTGGCCAGTGGAATGTGGGGGCACTCGCGGTGCAGCAGGGAGATACACCGGGTCTGGATGGGCAGTCAGTCTTTGTAGGCAGGGCCGCAGTAAATGTCCTGTCCGAGTCCAGTATTGGCGGTATTGTTACTTATGGTGACCCCAATAGCGCCACGAATAATAATGTGGCGGGCGTAGATTTTCGCTATCAGAACACACGTTTTTCCGATCGCTACACGATGCGCAGCAATACCTGGTACCAGCAGTCAGATACCGATGGACTCACCGGGAATGACAAGGCCTTTGGAGTAGACGTCAACCTGGACACCCAGGGTGATGGTCCTGCCGGATCCATTGGCTATACCTATGTCGGTGAAGACTTTAACCCTGCCCTTGGTTTTGCCAACCAGCGGGGTATTGAACAATTCAGTCTGCAGGGCAGGTATCGCAAGTTTTTCCGGGATCATCCGGTACTTAGGGTGTACAACCTGTTTTCCCGCTTTAACCAGACAAGGGACCTTGAAACCGGTGAACTGGTTACTGAAAACTGGTTTGCCAGGCTGATTAACCTCAATACGCATCGCGGTGATCAGCTAGGTATTGGCTTTGCCAGAAACAGAGAGGGCCTGGCCCGGGATTTTGAAATCAGGCCGGGTATTGTGATCCCTGCCGGAAAATATACATTCATGAACCTGAACACTCAGCTTGATTTTTCCAACCAGCGTAATTTTGCACCCTATGTCGGATTCAACATTGGTGACTATTATGATGGTGACAGAGTTGAGTACAGCGGTGGCCTGGAGTGGCGGCCGGACGAGCATTTTTACCTAAACATGAATTACAGCTACCAGGACATCGAGTTGCCGCAGGGTGACTTCATCGTGCGTCTGGTCAGTGCCAACGTCAATTATGCCTTTGATTCCAAATGGTCCTGGGTCAACCTGATCCAGTACGATAACTTTTCTGATTCTGTCGGTATCAACAGCCGTCTGCGCTGGAATCCCCAGGCCGGGGAAGATCTTTTCGTCGTTATCAATTACAACTTTGATACTGAAGGAACCTTTTCCCGCCTGAGCCGGGAAAAGTCTGAAATCGCCCTGAAGTACACAAAAACTTTCCGATTCTGATTTTTTTGCCGGTGATCAAATCACTGGCCTGATTTTCGGGTAGTATTAACCGAAAAGCGGGGCAATTCATGCTGAAAATTCATGCTACAACGGATGTCGGTCTGGTCAGGGGAAATAACGAGGACTATCACTTCGTCGACCCCGAGAATCACCTGATCATTCTGGCCGATGGGGCTGGCGGACATGATCATGGTGAAATTGCCAGCAGGCTGGCGGTAGAAAGCTGTTACCAGTACCTGACCAGGGAAGATTACATCAGCGATACTTCCAATGTTCCCCAGACCTTGATGGAAAGCATCACCTTTGCCAATCAGCAGCTTATCGAATACAAGAAGAAACATATGGCCGGCAGCAATATGGGAACCACCTTGTCTGTGGTACATATCGATAACGGTGAAGCCAGCTATGCCTGGATGGGGGACTCCCGTATCTACCTGCTCGACCCCGCAGAAGTGAGCATGTCCCAGTTAAGTGTTGATCATACCCTGTACCAGGAAATGCAGGATCGAGGTGAAGTCGGGGAGGCCTACAAGAAAAGTATCCTTAGTCGCATGCTTGGCAACAACCCGTTTACCCGGCCTGATGGTGACAAGGTGGCAGTGCGTTCTGCCCAGTTACTGTTTGTTTGCAGTGATGGGTTCAGTGATCTGGTTCATGACAACAAGACCCTGAAAGCCCTGGCGGATTGTAAAGGTGATTATGATGCGCTGGTAGCGACATTCATTGATCTCGCCAAGGACCAGGGTGGACGGGACAATATCACGGTCGCCATCGGAGTCGCCCCTTAAGGGGATTCATTATTCCAGTCGGCGGGTTTCCTGCAGAAGGCGAATCATTTCGCTCATGGTTTGCAAGCGGTCTGCGGGGTCCTTTTTCAAACACTGCAAGGTTACCTTCTCCAGAAGACGGGGAACGGGATATTTCACCACGGATGAAGGGGGTGCTGGAATATCATCAAGGACGCTTTTCACAAGTTCATCCATTGTCTCTCCCTGAGCTGCTGTGTCGCCACAAAGAATCTCATAGATGATGGCTGCCAGGCTGTAGATGTCTGTACGCCCATCGATTCCTGGATCCTTGTTGACCTGTTCAGGCGACATGTAGCAGACAGTACCCTGCAGTTTTGCCTGGCCGGTGATGCTGATGTCATCGCCTTCCGGTGCCAGGCCATCTCCCAGGCTTTCTTCAGTGCCCTTGGTATCCCATACTTTCGCGAGGCCCCAGTCCATGAGGATGACTTCGCCGAATGGGCCGACAAGAATATTTTCCGGCTTGATATCCCTGTGCAGCACACCGTGTGAATGGGCATATTCGAGGGCATGGCCTACATCGATGATCACATCAATGAGTTGGGTCAGGTCGTATCGTTCACGGTAGTCCAGGATCTCCCGCAAGGTATAGCCATGTACCAGTTTCATGGTGAAGTAGTAATGACCGTTTTTGTCCCGACCCAGTTCGTACGTGGGAATGGTATTCGGGTGCTGGAGCATGGCTGACACACGGGCTTCCCGAAGAAAGCGTTGCTGTTCTACTGGATCGTCGGCAAATTCCGGTTTTAGTGTTTTATAGCAGACAACCCGCCCCAGGTGCATATCCTTGCAGGACTTGATTAGGCATTTCCCTCCCTTGGCAATGGTGGAAAAAAAGGCATACCGAAAGTTTGGATCGGGTTTCTGTGGAAGCGGCTTGTCGGTATCTTCCTTGTAAACCTGGGCATATTCCTTTTCGGCTAATTTGGGAAACTGAGGCATCGTACGTCGCTGTAAATGTTGTGTTAATTGCAGGTCTGTAATTTTGACAGAAGCGGGGGCTGGTGTCTCGCAATACAAGCGCACTATAAAAAAGCATAAAAACACTATATTGGTGCACAAAAAACATCAAAAGAGTGCGCTCCATGGGTATGTTCCATAGCTCATAGCGCCCGGGATTTATCAAATTAGTTGGACCGAAATCCAGTAAATATGCCCTTTTCAGGCTTCAATCCTTTTTTATGGGAATTCAGTGATGTACACTTGAGCGCTTTTGTACCGTTATGAAACAAAATTACGAATAGGTATGCATATTGCATAGAAGGATACCGGTGACATTAACCAGCTAAGTAATTGCTTCTGTGCAGGAGCAAACTTTGCCAAGCAAGAATCTTTTTAACGACGTTATATAACGACAAATGCTAGGAGTATAAAAAACCATGAAATCCAAGTTGGAATATATCTGGCTCGATGGCGATACGCCGACTCAGGGCCTGCGCAGCAAGACAATGGTCCGTAATGACTTCGGTGGCACTCTCGAGGAATGCCCGATGTGGTCATTCGACGGCAGTTCCACAGGCCAGGCCGATGGTAGCGATTCTGATTGCCTGCTGAAACCCGTCGCTATCATCCCTGATCCGGATCGTGCCAATGCCTACCTGGTCATGACTGAAGTACTTAACGCTGATGGTACTCCGCATTCCTCCAACAGCCGTGCGCTGATTGATGATGATGATGAGGATTTCTGGTTTGGTTTCGAACAGGAGTATTTCCTCTGGGATCCGGATACTAATCTGCCTCCCGGATTCCCCCATGCCGGTTATCCCCGCCCACAGGGCCCTTACTACTGTTCAGTTGGTGCCCGCAATGCCTATGGCCGTACCCTGATTGATGAGCATCTGGATCTCTGTCTGGCTGCCGGTCTCAACGTTGAAGGTATCAATGCCGAGGTCGCTGCAGGTCAGTGGGAATTCCAGGTATTTGCGAAGGGTGCTGCTCGCGCTGGAGATGAAACCTGGTTTGGCCGTTACCTGCTGGAACGTACTGCCGAGAAATATGGTCTGGCCATTGAATGGCATCCGAAACCACTGGGTGATACAGACTGGAATGGTTCGGGTATGCATGCCAACTTCTCCAATGCTGCCATGAGAGACCTTGGTCAGGAAGAAATCTTCACCAAGATCTGTGAGGGCTTTGGTCAGAATATCCAGCGTCATATCAGCGTCTATGGTGCCCACAATGATCAGCGCCTGACTGGTAAGCATGAAACACAGTCTATCGATACATTCAGCTATGGTGTTTCTGATCGTGGTGCGTCTATCCGTATCCCGATTGGTACAGTTGAAGATGGCTGGAAAGGTCGTCTGGAAGACCGTCGTCCGGCTTCCAACGCTTGCCCCTATGCTGTCGCCGCAGCCATTGTGAAAACTACCAAGGAAGCTTTGGCTTAATTGATGGTTTCCAGTCTGACGGCTGGTGCAGCAATTTAAAAAAGGGTAGTGGTTTGACCACTACCCTTTTTTTGTGTGGATAATCTATTTCAGGGACTTCAGCAGTAGCTGCTGCACTCGACTGCTCTTTTTTGCTTATGTGCTCAGTTAGTCATGTACTGACTGTATACTTCTTCCCTGCGCGCATAAGCGCCTCGATCAGTCTTCGCTCGCCACGCTACCAGAATTTGAACTTTGATGGGCGAGCGTTCCTCGCCTGCTGTCGCTGTATGATTTCTAGGGCAGAGAGATGAAGAGCATCTGATTGGCATCGACGTCTTCCAGGATTTTTTCGGTACCCGATGGCCACACGATTCTGATCATGTCTGCAGCCGTCGCTGTGCCGAGGCCGAAATGGGCTTCAACAGGATTTTGTGACATGTAGTTGGAGCCGACACGCAGCTCGCGCATCTGGGTAATGCCATTGGTGGTCAGGTAGATGCGTGCACCCACTGCTTCCGAGTTTTTCTGTTCGCCTTCCAGTTTGATGTTCAGGTAATTTCCGTTGCTGGTGCTGTCGTTTCGATAAAGTACCGGTGCCTGGCGATTATTGGCGATAAAAAGGTCAATGTCACCGTCCCGGTCATAGTCGAAACAGACGATCCCCCGGCCCTGTCTGTTATCAGAGATTCCAAGCGGGATTGCCCTTTCAAGGAAACCGCCATTCTGGTCGGAAATGAAGAGCTGTGAGTAATCCTCAAGAAATGGCGACACGCTGGCATCGCCGCCACCACTGAAGCCATTGACATGAAACAGATCCAGCCACCCGTCATTATTGAAGTCGGCAAAACAGGCTCCCCATCCCCAGTGCCCGATACGGGTGCCGGTTTCATCAGTCACATCCTGAAAATTTCCCTTACCGTCATTCTGGTAAAAACGGTTTCCGGTTATTCCCCATGGATAATCCTGGTGGGTGCGGTAGTCGTAAATACTGGTAACAAACCAGTCCAGGTCACCGTCATTATCATAATCACCGACAGCCCCTCCCATGCCATTTTCATCGGAAATAATCTCCGTAGTGGTTAGTGAGAAAGTGCCATCCTGGTTACTGAGCATGACCTGACTCGATTCATAGTCGCCGGAGATGAGCAGGTCGAGCCAGCCATCACTATTGATGTCGGCAAAGTTGGTCGTGAAATCCGCTGTAGTATCACCGGGTATACCTGCCTCATCGGTCACATCCATGAAGAAGCCAGTGCCATCATTTTCCCAGAGATACTTTTTCTCTCCAGCGAAGAGCCAGTGATTAATCCACAGATCCAGGTCTCCATCCCGGTCATAGTCTGCAAAAGAAGCCCCGTAACTCAGAGACATTTCGGAGAAACCGGAATCAGCGGAAATATCTTCAAAAGTCCCGTTACCAATATTCATGAACAGGGAAGGTTGTGTGCCGTTCATCCCCAGTACAATCAGGTCGAGCCAGCCATCACCATTCAGGTCGGCGAAGGTGGCACCGGTGTTTTCTTCTCCTGTCAGGGTCACGCCTGCTGCCGAACCTGTTTCCTCAAAGGTGCCATTGCCAAGGTTGCGAAACAGAAGATTGGGGCCGTTGGTGCCTGTGGGGATGTAAAGATCAATCCACCCATCCCCGTCGTAATCCCCGGCAGCGACGCCAGCAGAATTTGTGCGCCGGTCATGGGCTGAACCAGTATTGGTCTCGGAGAACCCATGTTTGTATTCCAGGCCTGCCGCTTCGGTTACAGGGGTAAACTGCCAGTCATTGGGTACTACGGTTATAGTTGCTACATCCCTGAGTAGCGCTTCATCTTCAATCTCCACTTCAAATACCACTTCATACTCTCCTACACCAAGAGCGGGCAGGGTGATGATGTTCACATCATTGAAACGAAGAGCCGGACCGGTGACAGCTCTCTCCCTGTTATTCACGGGTTCAAATCGTTTAGGGTAGAAGTAGGCAAACATACCGGCCAGGGAGTCTGCGTAAAGGAAATATTCGGTTCTGGCTTTTCGCCGGCTTCCCGGGTTCAGACTGATGGATAGGGTAATGGCTTCTCCCTCGGCGATAACCAGGTGCCTTGTGTTATTGGCACTCACGACGATCTCCATGCCAGGACTGTCACCGTCAAGTGGATCCGAACCCTGGGCAAATTCTTCAAGGTTTGAATAACCGTCCTCGTCCAGATCCTGTGTATCAAGTAGCTGGTTCTCAATAGCCAGCATGACAGCAGATGGGGAGGCCAGGTCACCGCTGATGCGCTTTACGGTACTGTCTATGGTTCCTGCATTATCACAGGCCGCAGGTGTTTCTCCCGTGACTAACAGGTCCAGAGGAGAATTACCCATGGTTTCCAGTGAATAAAACTGTATGAGATAGTCCTGGCGGACCCTGGGAATGTCGCCAAAGAGCAGGCCGAAGTCACAGTTTTCCAGTGTGGTCTCGATGACCGTTACGCAGCCGACGGCACCGGTCTTGTCAAGATTTCCAGCGCTTGATGAAGAGGGCAGGGCATCCTGAAGTGAGCTTGTCGAACCATCTGTATTGATTAGCAGCAGCTGCTTTCTTCCTGTGAGAACGGGAAATTCAGGTGTCTGGCCATTGCAGACAGCCTTTACGAGTGCCCTGTCAGTTGATGTGAGGGACGGCTGGGCCAGCACTACCTGCAGGGTAAAAGCTTGCAGAGTTGCCAGAAGAATCAGAGAAAACAGTAAAAAAAAGGGTGTGCGCATGCTTGAAATCAGTAATTAGGACAGGCGGCAAAGGCTACACTGTTTACCTCGGGGTATCAGTGAGTTAAGCCGGAAATTCATGGCGGTATTATGCAGTTTTTCGTGCAAATCATCGAATATTTATCGGTATTGATGGATGTCAGCAGGTTTCAGAATCAAAGACCTGTTGTCAATGTGGTGTATTTCAATGGTATAAATACAAGGATCAGCACGCATTGAATCGCACCTGCCCGAGCCAGGAGTGTAAGGAGGCATCCAGATGAAGTTGAGCAGAAAGGTCATGACAGGAATCCTGTTTTTCCTGACAGCAAATAGTCAGGCCCAACCACCCGGCTTCCAGGTACCCCAGCTACCCGAGGGTGAGGGGAAACAGCTCGTTGAACTGGCTTGCTACAATTGCCATAGCGCTTTCAATATCGCGCGTTCAGCCGGCTATGACTCTCCTGATGAGTGGAAGCACCTGTTTTCGACCATGGTGGATATTTCTGATGCCCAGGCGGATACGATTGCCGAGTACCTGACGGAACATTTCCCTGCAGATCCCTCCAGGAGCCCCACACTGATTCCCGGGGATACGGAAATTACCATCAGGGAATGGATCGTGCCCACGCTGGGGCAACGTTCAAGGGACCCTGTTGAGGCGCCAGACGGCTCTATCTGGTGGACAGGCATGTGGGCAAGCCTGGTGGGGCGGCTCGATCCACAGACCGGTGAGATGGAGGAATACAGGCTTCCTATTGCTGCCAGGCCCCACAGTATTGTGCCCGATGAAAAGGGCAATATATGGTATACCGGCAACAGCAACGCCACTATCGGCATGCTTGATCCGGAAACAGGGCTGATCACTGAATACAATACCCAGGCCAGGGATCCTCATTCGGCCACATTCCATCCTAATGGCAATCTCTACTTTACAGCCCAGGGAGCAGGCATGCTGGGCCGGCTGGATCCGGAAACCGGTGAGCTCACAGAAGTTGAATCAGAGGCGCGCCCCTATGGTATACAGGTTGCCAGTAACGGGACGGTCTGGGTCGCCTTTAACGGAACAAACAAGATTGGAGCCCTGGATCCGGAAACCATGGCCATCCGTTATTATGATATTCCCAATGAAGCTTCCCGGGTGCGGCGATTGGGCCTGGACAGTGAGGGAATAGTCTGGTTTGTGAACTCAACCCAGGGGAAAATTGGCCGCCTGGATCCCGCTACTGGCAGTATCCGTCAATGGGATTCACCCAGTGGTGCCTCATCACATCCTTATGCGCTGGCCGTTATTGATGACAAGGTATGGTATAACGAGTCGGGGATGCGCCCAGATGCGCTGGTGCGTTTTGACCCGGAAACGGAGGCTTTCCAGAGTTGGGCTATCCCATCCGGTGTGGGAATCGTAAGGAATATGTGGGTGACCCGGGATGGCAATCTGCTTATTCACCAGAGCAGCTCCAACAGGGTGGGCTTGGTGGAAATCCGGTAGCCCCATAGAGCTCTTGCTGGACCTTGTTGTATAGCTTCTGGTGCCCCTAGTCATGGATTTATTTTGGAGGTAGCTGTGCCAGGATTTCGTTAAACTGATTGGCTAACGTAATGCTGCCATCAAGCTCTAATGCCTTTTTCATGTAGGGGACAGCTTCAGCCACTCTTCCTGTATTTAGAAAATATACAGCGTGGTTCGCAACCACAGGGGCATCCTCTCCAAAATACTCTAGATATTTTTCAAAATAATGGGGAACCCGTTCGTAGTCAGCAGTGTTGATAGCCATTGAATGAAGCATGTTATAGCTGCTTTTATCCCGACGAAGCTGCTCTTCGGGCTCATCCTTGATGCTGTTGTATAGTTCTCTTAATTCTTCCATTCGGCCTGTCTGTAAATACACATCCATTAGATAAAACTGTCCTACATACATACCATCGGGCTGTGACTCGATAGTTTTTCTTGACCAGTATTCTGCTTTGTCAAAGTTTTTCAGTCGTAAATGATTCAGTGCAACAACCAGCGTGTTGGCCGCTACATCAGGCCAATAATCCAATGTTGGATATATTATATTTAAAGCTTCCTGATTGCGGTTAACGTTGCTTAATGCCTGATTCACACTTCGGCTACCTGTAATATAAGCCTGGTTAAAAATAGGATTGAGGGGTTTCCAGACTTCATCAGTTTTCTGTGCCAAAAGAATTTTATTCATGGCATTGATGTCTCGCATCCATAAAAGGTCATTCGTCAGAATAAATGCAAAAATAAATCCGGCTGTAGTCAGCGATGCTTTATTAAACCAGCCGGGGATCCGAATGGATTGGGTATTTCCGGCCAGGTATTCGGACCCTTTGATCAGGATGGAAACAAAAAGCGGCATGATAACCAGTGGTACTGGCAGCTGGTAAGGAAAACTGAGTTGAGCATTCATCATGCTGCCGGTGACAACGATTGTCAAAAGAGTAAATAGGATTCTTTTTTGCCCTTCGCTGCGCATGATTATTTTATAGAGAAGCATGCACATACTCACGATGACTGAAATGAGTAGAACTATCCCAATAGCGCCCAACTCTACAGCCAACTCCAAAACATCATTGTGGGCCCTTTGCACTCCCATAATTCTATGGTGTGCATATCCCTGGGTATTGTAGATATCGAAAAAACTACCAAGTCCGGTACCGATAAATGGATTGTCCTTAATCATCTGCATTACAGAACCCCAGATGAGGTAGCGTTGTCCGCCTTCATCTTCAGCAGCAAGATTTACTGCGGTTGCGATCGAAGAAATCTCGTATATGGCGATTTCCCAGAAGGGTTGGAATCCATCACCGTTGAAGTTTACCAATACCAGAAAAGCCAAGAGCGCAAATGTGCTTGCTACTGATTTATCCCGATTCCAGTTAAGCCAGGTTCTGCGTTTACTTCTGTCAAAAAAGATAAAGAGGCCTATGAGCAATGCTTCGAATGCACAGGAAAGCCATACAGCTCTTGTGCGAGTGTAATAGGCATAAAGGACAAGTACCATCAAACTAAGAGCGTAATACCAGGTTTGTGCCTTGGTCAGCTTGTCCTTGAAGAGGAAATACAGGGGAAGCCAGGCGGTCAGTACCATGACCTGGCCCGCCATGTTGCCATTCCCGAAAGTGGATGAGGGGAAGGAGGTTTGTGGCACACCATTGAAACCAAACAGGTACTGGGCGATACCAATGAGGGCTGTAATCAGACCCCCTATAATCGCCAGATTGATGACGGTATCCAGATTCTTTTCGTTCTGGAGAATCTGTAGCCCCAGCAGGAACATGATGAAACCCGCATACCATTTGTTCCACTTGTACACCCAGAAATCAGGATTTGAGGCCCATAAAAGAGAAAGGGTCCCTGCCAGAAAAAGCAGTCCGAAACATATTCTTGCGGGGGAAAATGTCAGCTCAGCAACAAGCCTTTTTCGCTGCAACCATAACCAGAGAAACAACAATCCCGAGAGATAGATTTGCGAGGCATAGGATTTCAGCTCCATGGGAGTCGCTACAGGAGGAAAGCTCCAGGCACCAACAAAGCAGATAACCGGAATAATGACAGCAATCCAGAAGGCCGGGATTACCGGTTTATTGCTGACTACGGCGGTACTGCCACCTGTGCTCTGGTGTGCAGGGGAAGATTTTTGCCTCGTATTTCTTTTTTTCTGCTTCTTGGCCATCTGGATTACAGGAATTTTGTTAAAAAGAGGGCGGATTATAGCCTTTGTGGGGGCTGCCCGCATAATGATTCAGTAACGGGTAGATGGACATTCCTGGATAAGCCATTTATTCTCATTGCCCTGCTTTTTCTGTTTGGGTCGATTACTTGTCGGGGGAGAATTTATGAAAGCCAGTTACAACCATCTGATAAAAATGGCAGGGGTCTTCGTACTCACAATCTTGCTGTTTCCGGCAGGAATGTCTGTGGCCTTTGGTCAAACGGCAGCAGAACGACGTGAGGAATTAAGTCGTATGATCCCCACTCATCCCGGACAGTTGGGGGCCCTGGCACCTGAAAACCTGAGCATGGAACGTCCCGAGCCGCCATTTGATCTGACGGGGACCTGGTTTGTTGACCTGAGCGAAGGATTCTCCAACTTCATGTTTGGACCGCCGTATCCTGAATTTATTGGGCAGACAAAACTGGATTTCGAAGAAGGCCAACGGGCTTTGGCTGAAGGAAGGCCTTACAGGGATGCCATCGGGCAATGCTTCCCGGCCGGTATTCCCATGATCATGACCCGCGTCTGGCCCATTGCCATGGTCCAGTTGCCTACGGTCATTTATATGGTGTCCAACTTCAATAACAGTTTCAGGCAGATTTTTCTTGATGGAAGGGATTACTCTGATCCTGATCTGGTGATTTATTCCTATAACGGTGAGTCGATCGGGCGCTGGGAAGGGGATGAACTGATTGTTGATACACGTTATATAGAAACCTACAACCATTTCATTGACAGGGGTATTCCGATCACTGAAGATTTTCGTGTGCAGGAAAGGATGCGCTTGCTGGAAGATGGTGAAGTACTCGAAATAGAATATATCATGACAGATCCCAATGGCTGGGTCGGAGAATGGCGTAACACGAAACAGTGGTTACGAGTGGACAATACGGATATAGGCGAAGTTGAGTGTTTGCCCGATCTGAATGACAATCTACCCAGTACCCAGGCGGGACAAGAAGGACTTCAAAGATAACGAAAAAGTCGATTATTCAATATTCAGGAAATTGAGATGAATTATTTACAAGTAATGAAAAAAACCTGTAGCAACCTGGCAGTAGCAGCTGCCCTGTTG
>Ga0181563_10003875_pt1 | contig 14104 bp, 6 predicted proteins | sample 011ome_25_FD_133759 | JGI IMG/M metagenome (GOLD analysis project Ga0181563, IMG submission 133759) | Coastal salt marsh microbial communities from the Groves Creek Marsh, Skidaway Island, Georgia - 011512CT metaG (megahit assembly) | ecosystem: Environmental > Aquatic > Marine > Intertidal zone... | reverse complement strand
TGCAAACTTCCAAGCAATTACCGAATATGCTCGACGCATCCAACGAGTTTATGAGCATGCTCGGAGAGCACATCAACTGGATTCTCGCTCTGAGCCTAGCCAACAAAACCAATCCCCTGTCGATCTGACACAGCCATACATAAGCGAAACGGGACACTAGGAACGATCTATGTTGAGTTTAAAACCACGTCACCAGCTCTCATCTTGCGGCATGGCGTTTTTGTTTGTTGTTTTAACCGGTTGCTCGCAAAACCCGATCAATAAAGAAGATCTCAGGGTCGATAATGCAAGAGAACAGTTTCAGGAACGTCGAGAGCAGACATCCGCCGGTCAGCCGTTGGCTGTGAAGCCTGCCGAGGAAAAGAAAGTTGAACGCGCTGTTCGAGTCCTTCGGATCTTCAAAGGAACTGACGTGACCGAGGCAACAAGCGCAGCATCTGAACAAACAAAAGGGTCAGTCCAATCAACGATCGAGCAGTCACTGAACGCGCTTGCTAAGACCTTGGTCCAGAAGCTAGAAGACGAATCCAACACACAACCAGCACCTGAAGTACCCGCTGCTTCAGATGCGGGCTCAACACTCGTCCCGACCAGCGTGGTCGAAGAAGGGTTTGTGTATCTGAATGCCAATCAAGTGATTTTCGAAGAATCCATTCTCTTAAATTCTTTTGCACGCATTCATGAGCAAGGTTTTGCTGAGTCGCATCCATCGTATTTCGCGTTTTCAGGATTGCCTCTTGCAGTGGTTCTCGACCAAATGACCGCTTCCGCATCAGTCAACACCATCATCATGTTGCCGGAGCAGCAAGAGAACTTAGCAATTTCATACGAATTTGAAGGTCCATCAGTTGAAGGACTGGACCGGTTACTGACGCAGCAACAGCTCAAGGTGGTTTATGATCCTGAGAGTAAAAATGCATGGGTCATGACCAATGACGAGTATGGTCAACTCTTAAGTCGAGCGACGACACTCGCTAAAACCAAGTCCTTGAAACGACAATCACTGCGCTCAGGTAATGAGCAACGCGAATTGTCTGAGCTTGCAGCTCGTGTGCAGGACGCTCAACTCGCACTCATCCGCTCGGGCGCTCAATCATTTCCTATTGTGTTGAGTGATATCGAAGCCACCTTCGCAGAGCTGACACCTGCAACAAAACTTGAACTGATCGATCACGTAACAAATCTGAGAAAAACATGGCAAATGTATGAGACCGCTCCAGAGGCTGTTGCTGAAGAAACAGCCTCAGCCATCACAATGACCCAGAGCGACTCGATTCTCGAGGGATCAGCGTCAACCGAAGAAACCACCTGTTTACCCACAGGTCAATTCGTGAAAACCGTCAAGATCTTTATGGCCTATCAACGCCCTGAAGACGTCAAGACAAAGCTTGATGAATTGCGGTCTGTCTGGGGTGGAGGGTCATCTGCCCAAGCAACTACCCAGGGGCCACCGTCTGCCTCAGTGGAAGATGGCGACAGTGATAACGGATCGGCAGCTCAGACTGCGCAGAACAATACGTTGACAAGCCCAGCCTGTGACGCAATTACGACCGGTGAATTGGCATTCGACGATCAAGGCCTAATTATCACAGCATCTGACGAAAAGATTGATTTAATCTTGAATTTACTCGATGGAATCGATACGGCTCGCAAGCAAGTTCTGGTTGAAGTCTATCTAGTACAGGTTAATGCAGACTGGCGGCGCCAGATTGAGCTTAGTCTCGACACATTGACATCAAACATCGAACTGTCATCGGCTTTTGGCGGGACACTCCTAAACCTGACACGTGGCAGCACGAATGCGAGTGCGCAGCCTGAAAGTTCTTTCAAATTGCAGGGAGCCACAGGCTCGGATCTGGCTAATCTTCTGACATTTATTGAACAAAATGATATCGGGCAAACCATCTCTAGCCCATCAATTTTGGCACTCGATGGCCAAGAACGCGCATCAGTTAAGAGAACTCGCACACTCAAATATTCGAAGACTGTCCCTGGCGAAGACATTTTTGATGAAAATGGAAACATTGTGCGTTCAACCGATCCGACCACCACATGGGAATCGAAACCGCTTGAACTCAACTTTGAAATTAGTGAACTAAAAGTGACCCCGGCAAACAATAACGTTGAACTGATCTTCTCGTTTACTGAAGATACGATCGATAGCGAGACCGCGTCACCTGAGCAAACAGCGGAAACTAAAAACGAGATCAATACACGCATCTTAGCAGCACCGGGTGACGTAGCAGTTCTCGCCGGCCTCTACCGGCAATCAACGGCTGATAATGTGATAGGGATTCCAGGTCTCACTGGAAACTCGACCGCCGCAGGTCTTCTGGGTGGAGCTGGCGCTGCTTCTCAAAATCGCTCAGAGCTTTTGGTATTTATTGCACCAACAGTGCTTCAGCCAGGTACTGTTAACTAGTGGATGTACTCGATTTTCTCAGACGCATCCCAGAGATAGCCGACACCATTGCTCGCAATTTGCCAATCACCGGGCAACAGTTGTTGTTCGGTATTGGTGGGTTCTTCGTCTTGTTGGTCCTTTTGATTTTACTGATCCTCCTGAAACGCTTGAGGCACCAACGCGGTTTGAAGGGACCAAAACACGTTGAAGAGGGCGGTACACTCTTGGCGCGCCAGCTCGAAGAACTTGCACTCGAAGCCGAAGCCCTAGAAGAGCTCTATAACAAGGGCTATATTTCGAGTGAATTGTTCTTAGAAGAGGCAATCGGACTCAAAAAGTATTCCGAGGCGTTGCAGCAGTATTTGCATCGGCGTCAGTAACTGAGTTGGAATCTTACTTCGAATCGAGCGAACGTGGCTCAAAATCTATCACTCGTGCGCGGTCGTGATACAGCCGTTTGATCTGCCCAGGCGCATCCGATTTTGACAACAGATCTTCCGCAACCAAAAGCTTTGCTTCATCCCGCTGATCCACCGCATTAAAGCAGGCTGCCGCGATTGCGCCCCACTCGACATCAGCTGGTAATAGGGTAAAGATCTCAACCGGCTCGGTCTTGCCAACAACAATGACCCGATCAAGAGGCACCAATAAACCAAAGCCCCCGACTTTTTCCCTTCCCATCGCCTCAACGACTGGCAGACTAATGATGACATCGACGCCATATTTCTTAGTCACACCCTCAAGCCGGGCAGCAAGGTTCACGGGATCACCGACACAAGAATAATCAAAGCGTAAATCGGATCCCAAATTACCGACGGTGCATAAGCCTTTGTTTATTCCGATACCAACTTTTAAATCGGGGGCCGTTGGGTCTTCTTTTTTGAGTAGGCGATTGACTTCAGCGCATGAATCCACCATGGCAAGCGCTGCCTGACAGGCATGCAACGCATCATCGGGATCATCAAGAGGCGCGTTCCAAAACGCCATGATCGCGTCGCCCATGTACTTATCGACCGTACCACCAAGATTTTGGATGTCATAAGTCAGGGGTGTTAACAAACGATTGAGCAGCGATGCCAATTGCTCAGGACTATCTTTAAAGTACTCAGAAATGGTCGTAAATCCACGAATATCTGCAAATAAGATCGACAAGTTGCGCGATTCACCGCCCAATGACAATCGGTCTGGTTCATCAGCAATCTGCTTGACGACATCAGGTGATAGATAAGTTGAAAAAGCTCCTGTAATGAATCGCTTCTGTGACTCTTCAACCACAATTCGATAGCCAAGTGCGGTGAAAAAAGTGGCTGCGATCAGAACATTCATCCACAACCAATCCATTAAGATCAGCGAGCTGACATAGGTCATCCACGCACCATAGGACACAGCGCCCGCGACCACAAAAAAACCGAAGAGAGCGAAGATAGGTGGCAACCAGAACACTAATAAAGGCGCAACCAAGGCGGCGGCGACTCCAATCAACACCGACCAAACCATGGAGTCCACGGTGTTTTCTATGTAAGTTTCAGATGCGATTTGTTCAAGCAAATTCACATGAACCAGAGGCCCTGGGACGTTCGCAGCATTAATCATCGAGTGGATGTCGCCGAGCGCGGCAGCTGATGCACCGACTATCAGGATACGCCCAGTAATTTGATCCGCGTAGTCTCCTGAAACTGCATCGCTGAAGCTGAGCGTACGCGATTCAAAATACTCCTCGGTCTGAGAAGCCAATCGAATGCTTCCATCGCTTGCCGTCGGAATGATGAGTGCTCCAACCTTGATTTGCTCAATGGCTGCAAATCCGTCATGCTCGGACGCCTTGACCGCTATGGTCGTTGCGCCCTGAACCTGCGCGAGTGTTGCCAATGCAAGAGACGGGTACAAACGATCGTTTGACCGCACCAACGCAGGAATCGATCGAACTACCTTATCGATTCCAGTAATCATAGACACATGACCAAGCGCTGCGCTGGTAGCTAGCTCATCAATCGGACCTGTCAATTCACCCGATGGAATCGGCGCACCTGACACCGGACCAATTTCCGCAATCGCAAATGAGCTATACTCAAAACTCGATGGTTGTCCCGTTGCCGCCATTGCGATCACAGATGGTGTCTGACTCAACACGTCACCAAAGAACTCATCAAAATTGTGATAACCGTAGCCATTGACCACTTGTTCTTCAAAATTTGGCAAGTCACCAATTGCAGCAAACCGCTCTTTTAATTGATGTGGCGACGATCGATCGGCCTCGGCAAATAAAATATCCAATGCCACCACTGAAGCGCCTTGTTCATACAGAGCGATTAGTGACGACCCCAGAACATCACGATCCCATGGCCATTGCCCAAACTCATCAAGTGATTTTTCGTCGATTGCAATAAAGAGCGGTTCAATCCCCTCCACTTGCTTTTCCAAAGAAATCGGTCGCATTTGTTGATAGGCGTCCAAGCTCAAATCAGTGAGTCGATTAACCCACTGGGTTGGGTAGAAAACTCGTAAGAAAACCAAAACACCCAAAACAGAAAAAACAAGCCCAAAAGGCGTCAACTTTTTGATCATAACGCTTTATGTTTCTTCCTATAGCGTTTCTGAACATTCGGGTCTTTTTCCAACACGTTAAGACGCTCGCGCTGCATAAGATAATCCCATTTCAATTTTAAGATGTCAGCGCGCAAGGAATCATCATCGATCGAGCTCAATTTTTTCTCGAACGCAAAAAACTCAGTTTCCAGTGTGTAGATCTCGTCAACTGATAAAAAGAGTTCGCCGTCGGATTTAATTGTGGCCACAAGTGGATTCGCCTAGTTTAGTTTTGTGAATTAACTGAGGAGAGATTTACTGGCACATAGCCTCAGCTTTCGAATGATACTATCAGATCAGTTTGCGATTTTCCGCCTGACGAAATCTCTTATATTCGGCGGTGCAAAAAATTGGGGTACTTGATTTGGTAATGACCATCGAGGAACTCGTCCGAGCATTGCCTCAACAGAAATTAGAGTATCGTCATAATGATTCAAAGGGCTATCGTAGGGAGCGTCGGCAATCCCATTTTTTCCATCGATGACTTTAGCCGTATGGTATTTTGATGTGATATCTAGAGACTGATTAGCGGTATCACGGATTGTCACATGTCCATAACAACAACAGGTATATGTGCGGTCTAACTGCTTTAGAACTTCCGCATAGTGAGCGGTTCCTCGGATAGCAATCACAGCATGCGGTGTAATCACTAATCGTTTCGACTTTACCGACGGATCAAACACTGAATGCACCGCACCCGAAATTAAGCGAAGTATTTCGACGCCGAACTTGTCATCGTGTTGCAACTCGATATCCGAATCAGGCGAGACCAGAAAGGCACTCTTTCCAACTCGGATCAACCCAGGCGAATGCTGTCGTGTGTGTGCTCGAAACGTAAATTTACCAGTTCGTGAAAATTTAACATCCCCTTTTACTATTACTGCCGGCGAAGCCTTATCACGCGCACCCGCCTCAAATGCAAAAAGCCCAGCAATCCAAACGAACAAGTCGCGACGCTCCATTCTACTCCCTATTACTTTGTTAATTCGATGGTATTAAGATGGCATATGCGCGAGCCGAAGAAAACTTTAAAAACAACGATGTTTCAGAGAGTTAGTGAAAAAATACTGCATCGACCATAGACTACCATTGTGAAAATATTTACGGCCAGAATCGTTGTCGCAATGTGCGTCATTCTTACAACCCAAAAAGCGGCGTGCGACTCGTCTCGGCCCGTCATTGGTGTACTTGCAGCGACCAATGGAGTTATAAGCGCAAGAGATTCAACCAAACCCTACCCAAAAACTCGCGTACTGACTAATGGATCGAAAATCTTGTTCAAGGACGAACTCACCACAGGAAGGGGCGTCAAAGCTCAAATTATTCTAAAAGATAACTCCACGTTTGCTCTGGGCGGTGAAGCGAAGTTTGTTTTAGATGAGTTTGTCTATAATCCCAAACAGTCAAACAACCATGTCGGGGTTACTGTCGCCAAGGGTGCCTTTAAATTCGTTTCAGGAAAAATCGCAAAAAAAAATAATGAGGCAATGAAAGTCAAAGCTGGCAACGCGATCATCGCTGTCCGCGGAACTGAAGTGCTGGGTACTGTAAGCACAGAGGGTAACAGCCTGTACTTATTATCCGGCGCAATTGATGTGCAATCACTCTCTATGGATTGCACAGCGACTCAATCAATATCAAATCCTTTCCCAATAGAAGCTGACGGATCTCTTTCAACGATGTCTCTAATGAGAGCGAACGCGCCTGGCGATTGTCTCCGAACGATCAGTCGACCTGGATTAATGGTCACGTCGAATTCAGCTGGTCTAATTTCGGAGCCTTTCAGAGCCGACCCCACTGCAATCGACAATCTGCTCGATTCCGTCACTATTCGGGAAGAGACTAACGACCCACAGAGTGCTTCTGAAAGCGAAGACCCTCAGGACGACACCACTCAGGACGACACCACTCAGGACGACACCACTCAGGACGACACCACTCGAGACCAGTCGACAGAGACTAATTCCTTGGCTCAAGAAGAAGCTGAGCCAGTTGATAAAGCAAGTGACTCTGCAACCTCAAGCACTCGCAGCCAAGACTCTGCCGCTCCTAGTGAAAGCCAATCATCTTCGCTGGCTACGAATGATGGTCAATCAATCCAGATTTCAGCAGACAATCAGGTGATTGACGATGGCGCCGAGAGAACATCAGAAGCTGAAATGACTGAGTACGGTAGCCGATTTGATTTATTACTACTTGAGTCGATTGGAACAACCGAGGAGACGCAAACATCTGAACTACCAGAGTTAACTCCTGGGACACAAGCTCTATCTCCAAATCTCGCATCTGTAATAGGAGAGGTACAGGTATCGAACGAAGATGATGGCAATGTTGAGAACAATGACCTCACGTTAACAACCGAAGTAAACATCCCCACAACTGAGATGAACTCCGATCTAGAAACGGCTGTTGATAGCTCAGCCGTTTTTCGGACCATCGCAGAAGTACAGAATAACGACGAACTTGAGGAGCTCTCGGAAGAAGTAATTAATTCATATGCTCTTACGCTACCAGCGACATCGCCCTACATCGATACAGCATCGAATGATTCATTTAACTCGCAGGAAGGCTCTGCATCCGTTCCTGCATCGCCGATACCGACAGTATTCAATATTAATGGAGCAGCTGCAGACACTAGTGTTGCCGGCTTTGACCAATCGCTCTCCGGAAACTTCGGTTCGCTATTCGTCAACTCATCAAGCGGGGCGTTTGCTTACTTCCCAAACGATGGCGTTATCAATCAACTCAATAGCTCTGACGGACAACAAACAGATCAGTTCGTTTTTACTGCAACAAATGGAATATCGACGGATAGTCAAGTCCTAGCTATCTCGATTCAGAGCGGAAATGACCAACCAGAGGTATTAGTAACTGCGCTCGCTGCAATTGCAGATACGGCCGCTCTCGATACCTTCTCAAATATAATCGGCTCTGCAACGGGATCAGACCGCGATTCAGAAGCGTCGTTAACCTTTTCTATCGATGGCGCGTCAGCAAACACAAATCTCGCAGGCTTTGATTTGTCGAAATCGTCGAGTTATGGAGAATTATTCATTAACAGCTCAAGCGGTGCTTACGTGTATGTGCCAAACCAAAGTACTGTAAATGCGCTCGGTCCTGGTACAAGCGCGAGTGATTCATTTGTTATCTCAGTGAGTGATGGAACTCTCTCGAACACACAAACACTCACCACATCTGTGACCGGCGCAAATGATTCGCCAACTCTCTCGATTTCGGCACTTGCAGCAATCGTGGATACAACTGCGTCTGATAATTTTGCTACGCAAGCAGCCTCGGCTTCCGGGGCTGATGCTGACGGAGATGCACTAACCTACAATATCTCTGGTGCAAATACTGGTTCTTATTTAGGAGGCGCCTATGACCGCAAGCGCGATGGTGCATTTGGAACCCTATATATCAACTCAATATCTGGAGCCTATGAGTTCGTACCCGACGATAACGCAATTAACGCGTTAAACGATGGGGATTCGGGATCGGATACCTTCACAGTTTCTGTGACTGACGGCACAGTCACGGAGACACAAACGCTCACCGCATCGATAACAGGCGCAAATGAAGCACCAACACCGACTCTCTCAGTCTCGGCACTTACAGCCTACACAGACACTTCCTCATCCGATAATTTTGCTGCGCAAACTGCCTCAGCCAGCGGAGCTAATTTTGTCGGAGGTTCACTAACTTACGGTATATCTGGTGCAAATACTGGTTCTTATTTGGCGGGAGCTTATGACCGCAAGCGCGATGGCTCATACGGAACCCTGTATATTAATTCATCATCTGGAGCCTATGAGTTTGTACCCGATGATACCGCTATTAACGCATTGGCTGATGGGGTACTTGGACAAGACACCTTCACAGTCTCCGTATCTGATGGCACGGTCACGGAAACACAAACGCTCACTGCATCAAGTACCGGAGCAAACGACGCACCGACTTTCTCACTCGGTGCGATCAGTGCTTATGCCGAGGATACAGCAGCCAACGATACCGCTGGCTTCACCACAAAGACAGCCCAAGTCAGTTCAGTGTCCGACGCCGAATCAAATGGTGTTATTTTCTCAATCTCTGGAGGTATCGGTTCGTCAACAGAACCGGGGTATACGGATAGTTTAGCTGGGAATTACGGAACACTTCATATCGATGCTGTGGGTAACTACCAGTACGTGCCCGACACAGACCAAATGCAGGCAATCTCAACAACGTACACAGAAAGCTTCAATATTTCGGGAACAGATGGAACTGATTCTACAACCGAGACACTTTCGTTCTCTGTTACAGGGGAAAATGATACGCCAATATTTTCCAATCGGAGCTTCGGTTCATGGCCGCGTATCGCAATTCCAGGAACTAACTGGACTGGCTCAGCAAATTCTGACTTGACAAGCACCGTTACAGATCGTGATACGGACGCATCAGGCCAGAGTTCCCAGCTTCGCCTGACAAAGGTCAGAGGCCCCTCCTGGCTGACCGTATCATCAGATAGACAAAGTGTTACTGGCTCGCCCAATGGCATTGGCAGTGAAGCCGTTGGTCAGAGCCTACAACTTGAATTGACTCATGAAGACGATGGCGGAGCGGTCAGTAGTTCGCAAACCTTCTATATCACTATATGCGACTCGGTCTTAAACTGCTTTAATTCAGCCGTTGACCAAGACGCGGCAATAACTGATGTAACTGCTGCCGAATTTAGGGGCGCTGCAGAAGATATTTTCGGAGGCTTGTCGTCGCAATTCATGCCCAAAAACAGTAACTCGTACAACGTGCTGAAAGAGTCTGGTCTTACTGGGACGTTTTCTGGGACAAGTATCACGGAACTAAGCGGCGTGTCTGGGAGTGGCGACAGTCTGTCGACCACGCAGACCGTCGATATCAACTTTGGGACAGAAAAGGCTGATGTGACTGTGACCGGAAGCATCAACGGAATTCAAAAGGAAGGTGCGTTTGCTTCTGGATGGGTTGACGGCCTGCCGCACACATTTAGCCATACGTTTCCGCAACTTGATGTTCAAAGTGATGCTATTGGATCGAACCTAATATTCGAGCAGGAGGCAAGCGTCCAGGTTCTTGAGGGAAACAGAAATGATATCGATATAAAGTCCGCGTTCGGACTTTACGAGACTCGGTTTTCGGGAGGCAACCCTGCAGTGATTGGTTACGTTGGAGTTTATTCGGATGGTCATGCAGCCGAAACCGATACCCTTAGGGACTTAAACGACAGCGATGGTGATGGAACCCCCGAACAACAAGTCATCAACCTCAATCCACAGTAAAGGAGACGACTCATGAACACAGCATCTATGACTTCAGACCACTGAAGTCAAAAAATAAACACATGCGCGCTATGAAAATGGTTAGTTGCTCTCAAACTCGATTAGTTTTAGACCGTAAAGGCACAAAAACGCACCATACCGAATCGAGTTTAGCCGAGATCGTTTGTAACTGTTATAAACCAGCGCTGGCCGCTCTCGTAGTCGTTCTCGCTGTTTCTAGCAATGCCTCTATCGCGGGGCAACATGAAGATATTCAGCTGAAAGCACCCCTCGACAAACATAAGATTGAACGAATACTCGTCGAAGATTCAAGATACTTCAATCCTGAGCCCGCGCCACAAAAAATTGAAACTCTAATGATGAGATATCATCGTCCATACGATCCTAAATTACTCAAAATGAGGGATGCCACTTCTAGCCAAACAATAGCCTACATGCCAGACGATGATGTCAGTAAACTTCTCAGAGAAAAGCTCGTTAACCCGAAAATCTTCGACAATGATTCAGAACGGAGGATTAGCGCTAGCCAGATTTTAAAAGAACATTCAAGCGCCGTTATCGCTGACATCCTCAGCCAAACCAAAGCGTGGAACATCGCACGATTCAGCGTTGGTAGCAATGGCCACACATTGATTCAAAATCTACTTGATAAAAGTACCAGCGAAATCAACTTTGCTTATGATCGTTTGCAGATCAGTTCAATACTGAACTCGAACTCTAATAAATGGTTTCTGCTAGACCTCAATGCCCTCGAAAAAGTGCTGGGACGCCCGAAAGACTCCTACAGTCGAACGGACGCGATCGTAACCGCACTCCTTCAGGACACGCCCGCGAACAACCCAGTGGAAACCGAGCCGAAAGACCAGGATCTAATCCCAAAAACTCCCGCAAAAATAGCCAGTATTCGAGGTTCGTTAAGTGCGCTAAAACCATCTCCTCAACCTCTCGAGCCCAAAGAGACAAAAGAAATAAAAGAAACTCCTGTAATAGAACAGAACACGATCACCGCGGCGAATCAAATCAGCATACTCGAAGGTCTCGAGGCCGCTATTTTTGAGCGTCCGACGGATATTCAACTCAATCTGCAGCTATTTCAGGAATATCTAAAAGTAGGTGACTTTGAATCTGCAGAAATTACCCTCGACCGGATTTTGATATTCGACCCGTCCTCTCGGTACGCAAAAATTCTACTCGCCGAAACGCGAATCAAACAGGGAAAATTATCGAGCGCAAGGTCGGTTCTGCTTGATCTGATTGAGACCGATGATCTACCGGATGCGATGAGAACGCAGGCTGATACATTAGTCAGTCAAATCGAGCAACAACTAGATAGGACGAACTTACGATCCAGTATGATGATCGCGTATGGACGAACTAATAATATCTTTTCCGCACCTGACGACGATAAGTTATCTTTTTACGGATTCCCGATTGACTCGACCACACCAAACGAGCACAAATTTTTTAAGGACAGTAGCATTGAAACCACTTGGAGCTACGAACTACCGTCACTGAAGCCTCAACTGGTGACACTTGGGGGCGGCATCAACCAGCGAGACTACAATGACGATCGTGTAACTGACACGAATACTGTCGGTTTGTCTGCCGGATACAAGCAGCTGGCCGACTGGGGTGTTTTTGATGCCCTTGCTTTTTATTCTCGAACTCGAGGGAATTCCGAAGCCTTAAGCTCAACAGGCTTGGTAACCTTCAATATCTCGACCCCAGTCTCGGACACTATCCAGTTTGGAAGCTCCCTCGCCTACTCCACAACGGGCTACAACGATGAAGCGAATGCGTCTCAAAATTCAGAAACAGTATCTGCGGCTGCAAGCCTCTCAGGAGCGCTCGCCAACACCCTTTGGTCACTGAGTGCTTCCAGCTCTGACTCGAACGCCAAAAGTCCAGCATACTCAACCGACGCCAAGTCGCTCTCGCTGAAGCTCGCGAGGCAAATTGGTGTGTGTACGACCGGACTGACGGAAACACAGTCATGGTCGAAAGCAAAAGCTCCGCTTGCATTCGTTCACCCGACCATCAAAAAGAGCCAAACGACGACCAAATCAGCTATCGACATTACATGTTTGATACCGAGTGGACAGGGTTTCAACTTAAAGCCCTTCATCACAGCCTCTAAAACCGAATCACGGTCTGGACTATCAAACTATGACAAAACGTCGTCTGAAATTTCGGCAGGGGTGAAAATTGATTTTTAGCACATGCTCGGATCATCAGAAATTTTTATACGGAGCCTTAATCACACTAGCAGTAACATTGAGTCATGGATCTTTGGCTGCGATCGAGACCAAACCACATCAGAATTGGTCTGATGGTTTCAATATCAGCATCCAAAAAACCGAGTCGCCGGGGCAATTATTGAATGAGGCGATCCGGGCATTTGAGACAACAAATGGGCACAAAGCCAAGCGTTTGCTTGAACGCCTCTTATTGATCAAGCCAACTCATATCGACGCTCGATTACTACTACTTTCAATTTATCAGCAAACGAACGATGAACATTCAAGCCGCCGACTCATCCAAGAAGCACGTACACTACCCATTTCAACTCGCTTCTTTTCCCGACTTGAAACGTTAACAGTGGAGCCTTTAGGGGAACCAACTGAACTCTCGATAGAAGTATCTGAATCGCAGTGGACCCAAACGGATACAAAAGCTACCACCATTACCGAAGTCGTCGAGGAAGCTATCGCGACCCAAACACAGTCTGTCGACCAAACAGATATCTCAGTTGAAACCACAGTACAAGACACCTTAGATGTTGAGAACTCTATTTCTGAGGAAGTCATGATCAACACTGAGACAACTAATGAAACTGTCTTAGAGACCGTGAGCCCAAATGCATTATCTAAGCAGACTGCTGTAATGACCAAAGAATCGGGCGCAGAAACCCCTCTGAAGAAAAGTTCACCTGACATAAGTGAACAAATCGAAACGATATCCCAAGAGAAATCATCAATTGATATGAACCGGAAAGTCGGTATTGGCTACGCAGCGTCAAGCAATGCGCTAGCAATTGATAACGCATCTAATATGTCAGATCCGAATGCATATCTCCTTCATTACGTCGATGATGTCGAACGAAATGGGCAACACATTGAAGGGCTAAAAAGTGACTTTAATCTCAGCCTGGCTAGAGAACTCGACCCGGCTATAGTTGCCTCAATCCAACTTGGCGGTGAGGCAATCCACAGTGACACATCGACTGGAGCAAATCGAACCAGCACAAGAGCGTCACTCGGTCTATCAAAGGAAAGCGATACTGGAACGCACATGCTTGAGGTCGGATCTGGTCAAATCACGTCGGAACGAGGTCACGACGTTGAAGAAACTTGGATTACGGTTGGCTCCATCGTTCGACTTAATAAAGATTCTGAAATCACGCTACAGGCATCTCAATCTGAAAAAGACTTTTCTGATTTTGCAGAGTCAGATCAATACGATTCATCGCTAACCGTCATCTCAGGCTCGCTAAAGCGTCACCCTGACACGAATCGTTCAGCATCCATGACACTTCTTGCTGCACAAAGTCGGCCAGAACATGAATCGGGCACTGAGTATGTCAACAAAGATATTGCAGGCATTTCTTTTGATTTTGCGTCTAAGTTCTCAAATGGGCATCGGGTGCTGTACGGATGGAGATACTCCGAGGAGAACCACAAGATTCCGGAAAGTGGCACTACGACCAAACGTGAAGACGAAATTCAACGAAGTTATATCAGTTACCGAATCCCTTTAAACACTGTCGACAACGACGCTAATCCGTCAGCTCAAATCCAATACAGTCACAACATGCGGAAGTCGA
>Ga0181563_10003869_pt1 | contig 14114 bp, 17 predicted proteins | sample 011ome_25_FD_133759 | JGI IMG/M metagenome (GOLD analysis project Ga0181563, IMG submission 133759) | Coastal salt marsh microbial communities from the Groves Creek Marsh, Skidaway Island, Georgia - 011512CT metaG (megahit assembly) | ecosystem: Environmental > Aquatic > Marine > Intertidal... | reverse complement strand
TGAGGGTTGGGTGGACGCTCTCGGTGCTCTGATCAACTCGTTCACGATGAGCTACCCAAGTTCCATCACGATCGATGTCTCTGACATCCGTCCTCGTGGCTCTGAGCTGAAGACCATCGGCGGTATCGCTTCTGGTCCTGGCCCGCTGCTCGAGGCTCTGGTCGAGACTCACAAGATCCTGTCGGCTGCCGGTGAGCATCTCACTCCGCTGGAGGCTATGGAGATCGATCACGCTATTGCTTCGTGCGTTGTGGCTGGCAACATCCGGCGCTCTGCTCGGATGTCGATTCTTCACTGGAACGACCCGTACATCTTCGACTTCATCGAGTGCAAGGCTGACCCTTCGAAACACTGGTCGACCAACATCTCGGTGGAAGTCGATTCAGATTTCTTCACCGCCTTCGAGGCTGGGCAACCGCACGCTGTGGCTGTCTTCAATGCCGTCACGGAGGCGATGCTCAAGAACGGTGAACCCGGCTTCTATAACTCTGGCCTTGCCTCGGTCGGGGAGGAGGGTGACGTTCGAGCAACGAATCCGTGCGGTGAGATCACTCTCGAGCCGTGGGAATCCTGCAATCTCGGACACATCAACCTGGCTGCTTTCCCTCATGCCGGTGACCCGGCGATCGATCGTGCTTTCCGGTTGATGACTCGCTTTCTGATTCGTGCAACATTCGCTGACCTCACTGACGAGCGTCAGGCTGAGGTCGAGGCCCGCAATCGGCGCATCGGAGTCGGTTTCTTCGGGTTCCAGGAGTGGGCGATCGAGCGTGGTGTCCGCTACTCGGACATCCACAAGAGTGGCGACCTGGCCGAAGAGCTGTCCTGGTATCGGGGCGCTGTGAACACTGAGGCTTTCGCTTATGCGAGGCAGCTCGGGATTCCGGTGCCGGTGAAGACAACGTGTGTCGCTCCGACTGGGACGATTGCGAAGCTCCCTGGGACTACTGAGGGGATGCATCCGATCTATGCCCGGTTCTTCGAGCGGCGCATACGGTATGCGGACAACGATCCGATGCTCCCTGAGCTTGCTGCTCGTGGGCTCGAGATCGAGGACTGCATCTACAGCCCGAACACGAAGGTCGTTGTCCATCATGTGATGGACCCAATGGTCGATCGTTACGGGCCGGAACTCGTGGAGCAGAGCGACGAGATCTCTCCTGTCGTTCTGGCTGCCACTCAGGCGATGGTTCAGGAGCACTTCGCCAACAACGCTGTGAGCTTCACGATGAACGTGAACGAGGATGTCTCGCTCCCTGTTCTCCGTATCGCTCTGATGCACTACCTGCCGTCGCTGAAGGGGACGACCGTGATGGTCGATTCCTCGAGGCCGCAAGCTCCGTATACACGGCTCTCTGAGGCCGAATATCTGGCTGCCACTGACCATGAGGTCGGGCAGTCCGAGATGGATTGTTCGACGGGCGCTTGCCCTATCCGCTAACTCACCAAGGAGCCCGACATGGAATCCGCACATGGACAGCTTTCAGCAGCAACGGTGGCGACCGTCGCTCTGACTCAGTCAAACGCAAACGTCATCATCGTCCACTTCCGGTCTGGGACTGGCCCGATCTACTTCACTGTGGATGGGTCGACTCCGACTGTCGGTGGTGCTGACACCTTCGTCGTTCACGACAAGCTTCCTGTCCGATCGATCAGGGTTGATACATCTGACGCTCAGTCGGTGAAGCTGATCAGTGCCACGACGGACTTCTACAGCGTCGAGGTGCTCTGATGGTTGGCTCGGCTTCAGATCTCTTGCTCCCTGGACCTTCGGCTGAGGCACAGGCTGCTCGGACGAGTTACAGCGGGCTCGAGCTTCTGGGCCGAGCCGATTCTTGGTTCGATGCTGCCGATATCACTTCGACTGATCAGCAGACGCTTCCGAATCGAGGCCGCACGAGCGTGACCATCGGTCGTGGTGTCGGAGCGGGCGTCGATACCTATGACCCGACGTTCAACGTCGGTGGGCCGATCACGGCTGACGGTGTCGACAACTTCATGCAACACAACGCTGGCGATGCTCCGACGTTCTCGGCTACGGCTGGGCAGTTCACGGTCATTGTCTGCCTGACGACATCGGTGCTGTCCGGTGCTTGGAATCGAGTGTTCTCGTCCGAGTCTGCCGGTAACAACGGCGTCTACATGGCGCTCGACAACCTGGGGCGTGTGAGGCTGGTGACGGGCGGGTTGAGCAGCTCCATGAACGCCATCACTGCTGACGCTCGAGTGATCGAGGGTGACGGTGAAGTTCACGTCGTTGCTGGCGTAATTGACAACGGCTCGGCGTATGTCTGGGACGACACTTCGTCCTTCTCGAGTGCTGCCGACATCACTGGCGTCGGGACGATCACGCATGGGACTCCTCGAACGATGGGACCGGGCTACACGATTTCGAACATGGTTGCCGGTGATCTTCACTCGGTGGCCCTCTTCCAGAGTGTCGCTCTGAGCGTGACTGAGCTTGGCGTCATCGCCACGCATCTGATTCGAGAGCACTCGTAACGATCTGGGCCGAGGAGGGTCTATGTCTGACTTCCCTACTGACGGCGACAAGGTCATCAGGTTCGCTGAGACGTTCCTGACTCTCGGTGGCTCCTTCATGGGGCAGCCGTTTCGGATGATGGAGTGGCAGAAGGATGTCGTTCGTGACATCTACCGGCTCGATCCAGAGACCGGCAAGCGGGTTCACCGAACCTATGTGCTCGGTGTGCCTCGGAAGAACGCCAAGTCGATCCTCGGTGCTGTCATTGCCCTCTACCAGCTCATCGCTGACAAGGCTGACAAGGCTCCTCAGATCATCTCGGCTGCGGGCGACCGCAAGCAGGCAAGGCTGGTCTTCGATGAGGCCAAGCGGATGGTCATGGCTTCACCTGAGCTGAAGGCTGCTTGCACGGTCTTCCGTGACGAGATCCGATGTAACCACAACGGCGGGATCTATCGGGCTGTGTCGGCGGATGCCGGTCTGGCTCACGGTCTGAATCCGAGCACTGTCACGGTGGACGAATATCACGTCTTCAAGAACGACAATCTCTTCGTTGCTCTGAACACTGGTTCGGGCATGAGGAACCAGCCTCTCACCTTGGTGATCTCGACTGCTGGGTACGACATTGACGGTCCTTTCGGCAAGCTCTACCAGCGTGGTCGGCGCATCGAGTCCGGTGAGGAGACTGACTCCTCGTTCGGGTTCACTTGGTTCGGTCCTCACGAGAATGAGGAGTTCGATCCTGGCGACCCTGCCGTCTGGGAACGCTTCAATCCCGCTTGGGAGATCCTGAACCACGATGAGATGGCTTCGGCCTACCGCACGATGCCTGAGTCGGAGTTCATCCGGTACAGACTGAACGGCTGGACTGCGACACAGGAGTCCTGGTTCCCGACCGGAGCTTGGGACGCTCGATCCAACACCGACGATCCGATCAGCCCGTCTGATGAGATTCTGCTCGGTTTCGATGGTTCCTGGCGTGGCGACTCAACGGCTCTCGTGGCTGTTCGGCTCGAGGATCTACACGTCGAGCTGATCGACGTCTGGGAGGCTCCAGTCGGAGACCCTCACTGGCGAGTACCGGTGGTCGAGGTCTCGGACAAGATCCGTGAGACTTGTGCCAAGTACAAGGTCCGAGAGGTAGTGGCTGATCCTTCCCGGTGGGAGTACAGCCTCCAGGAGCTTGGTGAGGAGGGGCTCCCGATCGTGGAGTTTCCGAACACGGTGGCTCGGATGGTGCCTGCCACTCAGTCGTTCTACGAGTCCGTGATGGACGAGCGTCTGACCCACAGCGGCGATCCAACGATGGCTCGGCATATCGCCAACTGTGTCCTGAAGATGGACTCTCGGGGTGCTCGGATCACGAAGGAATACAAGTCGAGTTCGAAGCACATCGATATCGCTGTCGCTGCCGTCATGGCTCACCACAGAGCGAAGCTGTGGCGGGATGAACAGAAGCCTGAGCCTCAACTGATTATCGCCTAGGAGGCTCATATGACTGCTGTCATCACCTTCATTCTCGGCTCGCTGATGTTCTTCGGCGGACTGATCTACCTGTCGGTCCCTGTGGCCGTGATCGTCTTCGGGTTTGTCCTGATGATCCTTGCATCCCGCATCCCTGACGAGACGGAGGAGAGCTGATGGGCAACCCAATACGCAGACTCTTTGGTCTCGAATCTCGATCTGGTCTCACTCCGAATGACATCTGGCAGCGTGGCTTCGACAGCTACGGGCTCTCGTCCTCGAAGGCCGGGAAGACGGTCAGCAAGGACACTGCCCTCCAGGTCTCGGCCGTGTGGGGCTCAGTCCGCATCCTCTCCGATGGTGTGGCGACCCTGCCGATGAACACTCACATTCGCACGAGGGGTGTCCGTGGCCCGTTCCCTCGAGCATCGTGGATGGACTTCGCTGTCGGTCCGTATTCGAAGATCGATCTCACCGGACAGATGATGGTTTCGCTCCTCCTCGACGGGAACGCCTACGTGGCGACCTATCGGGATGAGGACGGCATGATCATGTTCCTCGAGGTTCTCGATCCTGATGCCGTGACTCCGATCCAGGATGCTTCGACTCGAGTCGTTTCGTATGAGATCAACTCAGCACGGGGCACGAGCACGGTCAGCCAGTTCGAGATCCTTCACATTCGTGGGATGACGATGCCAGGGAAGCTCGAGGGGATGTCTCCGATCGCATACATGCGGGAGACGATCGGGCTTTCGATGGCTGCTACCGAATACGGTGCCACCTTCTTCGGCAACGGTGCTCTGCCTGGTGTCGTGATCGAGGCTGACGGTCAGATCTCTGATGCTGGCATCGCTTCGATGAAGGCCGGCTGGAATGAGATGCATCGTGGCGTGGGCAACGCTCACAAGCTGGCTGTGTTGACTGAGGGTGCCAAGCTCCAGAAGATCTCGGTCGCTCCTGACGATGCCCAGTTCCTTCAGACTCGTGGCTTCCAGATCAACGACATCGCCCGCATCTACGGCGTGCCGGTGAACCTGCTTCAACATTCGGACGGTCCTGAGATGGGCAAGTCCCTCTCGGACAAGAACACTCACTTCGTCCAGCATTCGCTTCGGCCTTGGGTCGAGCGGATCGAGGCCGGTTTCTCGTGGCTCCTGTGGAGCGAGGGGAATCCACGGCAGTCCTTCGTGAAGTTCAACATGGATGGGCTACTCCGTGGCGATCATGCCCAGCGGTACACGACTTATTCGCAGGCTGTCACGCAAGGCATCTTGACGGTGAACGAGGTCCGAGCCTTCGAGGACATGCCTCCGGTGCCGTGGGGCGATGAGCCGATCTCGGTTCAGGTCCAGGACATCAACGAAGACGAGCAGCCGGACTCTGAGCCGGGCTCCGATGACACAACTACCTCTGAGGAGGGTGAATCATGAGCACGTTTGAACGTCGAACCTTCATGGGAGACATCGAGTTCCGAGCAGAGGACGGTGTGATTCGTGCCGGTGGCTATGCCGCTCGGTTCAATGTCCACAGTCAGAACCTCGGTGGTTTCGTTGAGCAGGTCGCTCCTGGCACTTTCGCCAAGACGATCCAGGAGGCCGACATTCGTGGTCTCTTCAATCACGACGCCAACATGGTGCTCGGCCGGAACAAGTCTGGAACTCTCCGTATGGAGGAGGACGGCACTGGTCTGGCCTACGAGATCGATCTTCCCGATACGACGGTCGGTCGTGACGTGGCGAACCTGCTCGAGCGGGGCGATGTGTCCGGCTCGAGCTTCGGTTTCCGCACCATCGATGACGAGTGGGGCGAGACCGATTCTGGCTTCCCTCTGCGGACTCTCAAGTCCGTTGCCCTCCGTGATGTGGGACCGGTTGTTTATCCGGCCTACACGGAGGCTGATTCTGCGCTTCGGTCGCTGGCTGAGAGTCGTTCACTCGACCTCGATGTCTTGATCGATGCTGCCCACAAGAACGAGCTTCAGGATCTCCTTTCGGAGCGTTCTGAGGACGAGACCGAGGACGAGGAACGTGACGAGGACGACCGGGAGAACCCCATCGTCATCCGTCGCAAGTTCGCTCATCTTCTCTGATTGGCCGGGCGAAACCCACCAGTCCGGTACGTCCATGTTGGACGGATCGTGAAAGGCCCACATTCATCCGGCAGACCATCTGCCACCAACTCATAGGAGAACCCAATGAGCGACATTCTGAATCGTGTCTTTGAGGCACGGCGCAACGCAGTCGAAGAGCTGCGGGCGCTTTACAACGATGCCGGTGAGGAAGCTCTCACCGCCGAGCAAACCCAGACCGAAGAGCGGCTGGCTGCGACCATCTCTGATCTTGAGAAGCGTGAGGCGAACCTCATTGCTCTCGGTGCTGACGAGAAGCGTGCGGCTGACGCTGCTGCTGCGTCTGACGCTGCTGGAGCTGCTGCTCCTGAGGCCAAGGCTGACATCCACGCTGAGCTTCGCTCCCTCGTTCGGGGAGAGCGTCGGTCGGTCGAGATCGGCTACGAGACTCGTGACAACGTGAACCTCGTTTCCGGTACTGCCACTGACGGTGCTGAGCTGGTCGAGTCTGAGCTGCTTGGTCAGATCCACGATCTCATGGTGGAGAACTCTCCCATCATGGGGCTGGCCACGGTCCTCCGTACCTCTGGTGGAGCTGACCTCGTGGTTCCTCGTGTGACCAGCCATTCGGCTGCTTCGCTCGTGGCTGAGGCTGGAGCCTTCGGTGACGATGCTCCGCAGTTCGACACTGCGACTATCGGGTCGTACAAGTACGGCTTCACTGTCCAGATCAGCCGTGAACTCGAGCAGGACTCGGCGTTCAACGTCGCTGGTTTCGTCGCTGCTCAGGGTGGCGCTGCTCTCGGCCGTGGCGTGGACGCTGCGTTCGTGACCGGTTCCGGCTCGAGCCAGCCCAACGGCGTGGACAATGCCACCACTGGCATGACCACTGCCGCTGTCGCTGCCGTGACGATGGACGAGCTGATCGAAGCTCAGCACAGCGTGATCGGTCCGCAACAGGCTGGCGCTGTCTGGCTGTTCAACGACAGCACCATCGAGGCTGTCCGCAAGCTCAAGGACGGTGACAACAACTACCTGTGGCAGCCGTCCAACCAGGCTGGCACTCCGAACACTCTGCTCGGAAAGCCTGCCTACGCCGACCCGAACATCGCTTCGATGGCGACCGGAAACACCTTCGGTGTCTACGGCGACATCAAGGGCTTCTACGTCCGCATCGCTGGCGGCGTTCAGGTTGACCGGTCCGAGCACGTTGGCTTCGTCAACGATCTCATGACCTACCGCTTCCTGGTCCGTGTGGACTCGGAGATCGTGGACACCACTGGTATCCGCAAGCTGGTCAACGCCTGATCGTAGGCATCTGATCGAGATGGACGGGAGCAGGAGTCACTCCTCCTGGCTCTTGCTCCTGTCCGTTTCACCAGTCCGCTTCGACCAAGGAGACCAAGCATGAAGATCAAGATGAAGACCTCAATCGCTGGCCCAGGACTGATCCTCGGTGTGGGCGATATCGGCGACTTCCCAGAGGACCAGGCGAAGCGTCTGATTCACAAGGGTTTCGCTGAGCCGGTGCGTAGAGCACCGAAGAAGAAGACCGAGACCGCTACTGCATCCGCAGACGAGGTAGAGACCGCTACCGAGGAGTGAACCCATGCCCGACTACTGCTCTCTCGCTGAAGTCAGGGCGATGGAAGAAATGGACGACGCAACTGCTGTCCCTGACGCCACTATCACCGAAGCGATCGCCTATGCGGAGGAGCTGATCGATCGCTTCACAGGCACAAGCTGGATCTACAAGACCTTCTCGGTGACCCTGTCTGGTTCGAACGATTCCGCCATCCGTCTGAAGGATGATGAGGGTCGAGCGATCCTCTACCCTCGGACGATCTCGTCTTGCACGGTGGATGGGACGAGCCAAACGACCGCTGGTTGGGCTCTCTATCCAGAGGGAGTCGTTGTCCGTGACACGGGCTACTTCACCAACACTTTCCCTGGGCGGAATGTCGTTGTGGTCGGCACTGCCGGTCTGACGACGGCTGCTCCTGAGGACATCGCTTGGTGTGCTCGGACGATCGCTCGGCAGTACATCCTCGATCTGATCTCGAGGCTGCCGGATCGGGCGACCGGAGTGAACACGAGTGACGGGACGATCATGCTGGCTCAGGCCAGTGCCCATCCTGATCGTCCGACTTCGCTCCCTGATGTGAATGCCCGTCTGGTGCGTAGACGCCAGCGTGGCCCATCCATTGCGTAAGGAGGACACATGGCCAGCACAACGATTCCTGCCGTCAAGGCGGGACTACTGACGGTGCTCGAGGGGATCTCTGTCCTCACTGACGCCAACGTCGATATCCGCTACGCAGAGCACGCTGAACGCAGGCGTGACGCTGTGTGGATGGGGAGCACGACGTCCTCCGAGATCGAGCCGATGGGCTTCCGCTCTGGTGCTCCTCGGAGGAAGGAGACGGTCGAGATTGCTCTGTGGGTGGAGGCTCGTGAGACGAAGCCTCTGGATGCTGAGACGACAGCTTTCTCCTATGTGACGGCGATCGAGTCCGCTCTGGTCGCTGACCCTGATCTGGGTGGTGTCACTGGGCTCCGCTGGTGCAGCGTCACTGCGATCGAAGCGGCAACGGTCGATGGCGGTGACGGTGCCTATTGCCAGATCGAATTGACCATCGAATGCACTGGAGTGTTCCTCTGATGACGACTGAGACCTGGGTCTACGAAGGCCCGCACGATGAAGTTCAGGTCAGGCTGCCCTCGAGGCGGTGGCTGACCGCACAGCGAGGCTCGACTCATGAGCTGATGCCGAATGAAGCCAACGCAATCAAGGATCTCCCAGGTTGGGAGCCGCAACCCGAACCCTCGAAGGAGAACCAATCATGAGCGCTCATCTCGATACCGCAATTCTGTTCGGCGAAGAGGTCACGTACGGCACGCCCGTTACGTTGACTCACGCCTACGAAGGCAAAGCTGACACTTGGAAGCGTGAGCACGAGGTGCTTGAGAGCACTGGCTTTCGGGCTGGCATGGAAGCCAAGCGTTCCGACCGTCGCAAGCTCATCAACATGGGCGGCGCTGGCTCCCTTGAGATCGACGTGCCTCGCACGGGCTCTGGGTTCCTTCTGCAAGCCCTTCTTGGTTCGGCTTCTGGCCCGACCGTGAACTCTGCCACGAGCTACACGAGCACCCACACGTCTACGCCTGGCGGTCCTGCCGTGTCGTACACGATTCAGGTTCAGCGTGTGGCCATTGACGGCACCATGTTCGGCCATACGTATCACGGCTGCGTCATCACGAAGTGGTCGCTTGCGGTTGATACGAGCGGCTTCCTTGTGGCGAACATCGACTTCGACTTCGAGGACAGCGACAACGTGACCGCTGACGGAACGCCGACCTACATCGCCAGCACGGCTCCGTTCGACTGGTCTGAAGCTGTTGTGTCGGTCAACGGTTCGCCAACCGACGTCAAGAACTTCAACTTCTCTGCTGATCTCGGTATGAAGACTGATCGACGGTTCTTGCGTGGCTCTGAGCTGAAGAAACAACCTGTTCGTGGCGCAATGCCAACGTTCGACGGCAGCTTTGAGGTTGAGTACGAAGACGAGACGCTCTACAACCTCTGGGTTGCTGGAACGATCATGGAGATCTCAGTCACCTTCACTGGTGCTGAGATCGAGTCGGGCTACGACGAGGAACTGTCCCTCACTCTGGCTGCCTGCCAGCTCACGGGCGAGACGCCCGAAGCATCGCTTGGTGACCTCGCCAAGCAGACTGTGCCGTTCGAGGCTCTCGACAACGGCTCTGACGCTGTTGCGATCATCTCCTACACCGACACTTCGTCTGCGTTCTGATGGCTAGAGGGCGTGGCGTAGAGGTTGAAGGAGCCAAGGAGCTTCGCAAGGCGATACGCCAGGCCCAAGACAAGGGGCTCAAGGACGAACTGAAGAAGGCGAACAAGGACGCTGCTGAGATCGTCGCTGATGACGCCCGCAGCAAGGTTCCTGTTCGCTCTGGTGCTCTGCGTCGGTCGATTCGTTCCTTGGGCTCTCAGACGGCAGGCCAGGTGGCTGCTGGTCGTGGCAAGACGAGGGTCTACGCACCGATCATTCACTTCGGTAACCCGCGTCGAGGGATCAGACCCAACCCGTTTCTCTACGACGCTGTTGACGCTCGAAGGGACGAAGTTCGACGGGAGTACCAGAAAGCACTGAACAAGCTCACAAGCAAGCTCAGCAGCCGCTGAGCCCTATCTACGGAGGAAACCCCCATGAAGAAGTTTGATATCGAATCACTGACTCTCAACGAGGTTGAGATCATCGAAGACATGACCGGCAAGTCGATCGAGGCTATCGGTGACGTCACGGCTCCGAAGGGCGCTGTGCTCAAGGCGATGGTCTTCGTTGTGATGCGTCGTGACAACCCAGACGTCACAGCAGATGAGGCAGGCGATATGCCGATGACTGAAGTGATGGGTCTATTCGGTGCTGACGACGATGAAGACGACGCAGCGGGAAACGACTGAGAGAAGACCGACTGTTCTCACAGGTAGCGGTCGCTTCTCACTACGGCATCACGCTCGCTGATGTTCGAGGTCTCCGCATGTGGGAGTTCAACGCTCTCGTGCGGAACCTCGAAGAGCAGCAGAAGAAACAGCAAAGAACCAACCGCAGCGGCGGCACACGAGCGGGCATGACGCCCATCTTGGACTAGGGGAACCCACATGGCCACGAAACCGCTGAAGATCAAGATCACAAGCGACACCAAGAGCTTCGACAAGGGTCTTGGCAACGTTCGCTCAGGGCTGGGCAAGTTGGCTGGCCCTGCTGCGGCTGCTGGGGCTGCCATCGCTGGCGCTTTCGCTATCAAGGAGATCGTCGGCTTCGGCACCGAACTGTTCGGGCTGAGCGCCAACCTCGAAGATCTCTCATCGAAGGTGAGCACAGTCTTTCCTGAGATGGAAGGGCAGCTCAGGAGCTGGGCTGATGAGTGGAACGAAGTTCTCGGCATGGGCCAACAGGAGCTTGCTGGCATGGCTGCTGGCATTGGCGACCTTCTCAAGCCGATGGGCTTCACTGAAGAGGCTGCCTTCGATCTTGCTACTGGCATCATCGAGTTGTCTGCTGCTCTGTCGCTGAACAGCGGTGGCAAGATCAGCAACGCACAGGCATCTGAAGCTCTGTCGAAGGCGTACCTTGGAGAGTACGACGGTCTAGTTGCACTGGGCATCAAGCTCGACGCTGCGACTGTCGAGCAGCGTGCTCTAGAAATTGCTACGGCTGATGGGCGCACCGAAGTAACGAAGATGGACAAGGCGCTTGCTGTCGATGCGATCGTGCATGAGCAGTCTGCTGACGCCATCAGGAACCATGAGAATGCTCAGGGCAACCTGAGTCAGAAGGTGCTCTTCGTGAAGGCGAAGTTCGCTGATCTGAAGGAGTACCTTGCAACCAAGTTGAACCCAGTGTTCAACGACATAATGAACTTCGTTGTTGAGAGGCTCGTGCCCGCCTTCCAGGACTTCACTGGCTGGCTGCAAGAGATGGTCGACCAACACGGCCCTGCTGTCACTGATGCATTCAACACAGTCAGGGACGCGCTCACTGAAGTGGTCGACTGGCTGCGTCAAATGTGGGAAGAGCACGGCGGAGAGGTCATCTCGTTCTTCGAGGATGCTGCGACGGCTACAGCCGAACTCGCTGGTGCCATCAGCGACGACCTCAACTCTGCGCTCGATTGGACTATTGAGAACTGGGAGAGGCTGCTGCCGCTCGTTGGGGCTGCTGCAACCATCTTCGGAGCGCTTCTGGTCCGCAACCTTGTTCTGTCTACGATCGCAATGTTTGCGAAGGCTGCGGCTGTGTGGGCGAACGTTGCTGCGTGGGTTGCGCTGTACTGGCCAATCGCCGCTGTGATCGCTGTGCTTGCCTTGCTGGTAGCTGCTGTGATCTACGCCTACCAGAATTGGGATTGGTTCAGGGAAGCCGTTGACGCTGTTGCAGCGTTCATGGTGGACACTCTCTGGCCTGCTCTCCAATCCATCTGGGCGTACATCTCTGAGAACCTCATTCCGATCGTTGAGACCATCATCGGCTATTGGTGGGACTTTCAGACGACACTGGCTGAAGTGGTCATCGAGATCGGTAAGTTCGTCGTCAAGGCGGTCGAGAAGTTCGCTGAGTTCTACACGACGGTCAAGGACAAGATCGGTGACATCAAGGACGCTGTTCTTGGGTTGCCACAGTCCTTGCTCGACAAGGTGGGCGACTTCCTCAGCGCAGGCAGGAGCCTGGGCACCAAAGTCATCGACGGCATCAAAGAGGGCATCTCAGGAGCGGCAAGCATCGCTTCTGGTCTCGCCCAGGCTGTGAAGAACAAGGTTCGTGGAGTCATCAACAGCGGCATCATCGACAGGGTGAACCGTGCTGTTGAGTTCACGATCGACCTTCCCTTCGGTGGGAGCTTCACAGTCAACCCGCCCAACATCCCGCACATCGCACGAGGCACAGGGAACTTCCCTGGCGGTCTCGCAATGGTCGGTGAGTTCGGTCGTGAGCTGGTCAACCTTCCTCCAGGGGCTCAGGTTGCTTCTGCTCGTGAGACCAAGCGGATCACATCCGGTGGTGGTGAGGGAGTGGTGGTGAATGTCCATACCAACGCTGACCCGTACGCAATCGGCCGAGAGGTCGCTTGGGCGATGAAGACAGGAGGCCGCTGATGGCTGTGGGAGATCTGATCACTTCCGACTGGGAGCTTGAGTACAACGGGCTCCTGATGGGCGGTGACACTGCCTACTCGCTGTCCACGGTCTCCGGTCTTCTGGATCTCCCTGACATCAAGTCTGGGGACCAGGGCCGGCTGAGACGGCACGGGCTGCACGCTGGGGACGACTTCCTCGGTGGTCGAGCTGTGACCGTCGAGTTCGAGGTGTACGGCGAGGACGATGCAGCTTTCGAGGCTGCGATGGAAAGCCTGCTCGATGCGACGGTTCCCGCTGGACCGGAGATCGGGCTTGCCTTCCAGCTCCCAGGAGTTGCCGATGGCACCAAGGCTCTCGTCTATGCCCGACCTCGGAAACGTTCTGTCAATATGGACACTTCGTATCTCTACAAGCTCCCGACGGTGACAGTCGAGTTCTTCGCTGTCGACCCTCGGATCTACTCGAGCCAAGAGTCTTCGTCGGCTGTCGCTGTGGCCACCACAAGCGGTGGTCTGGAGTTCGACGCTTCTCCTGATTTGACGTTCGGTACGACGGGCGAAGGCGGCACGTTCAACGCTGAGAATGCTGGGCACTTCCCTGCCGGAATCACTTTCCGAATCGATGGGCCATGCTCGAATCCGAGAATCGTCAACCAGACGCTCGACAAGACCATCGAGATCGACATGACGCTCGCTGCTGGCGAGTACATCCTGGTCGATACAGCCGACCGAACGGTCCTCCTCGGTGGCACGGCAAGCCGGTACTCGACTCTGACGGCTGATTCCGAGTGGTTCGACCTCGGGTCTGGCGACAACGACATCAAGTTTCGGGCGTCTACTTCGTCCGGTGCGACCATGACAGCTACCTGGCGTTCAGCTTGGGTATGACCTCCGAGGAGGAGCAACGATGACAGCTAAGAACCCAGCCATCTTCCTACAGTCCGAAGCTCACCCAGCTCAGGACGTCAGGCGATTCTTCTATCACCTGATGAGCAAGCGACAGGGTGTGATCAATCCCGGTGACCTCGCTGTCAGCGAGAACGGGACTCCGAACATGAGTGTCGATGTCGCTGGAGGAGCAGCCATCATCCACGGCACAGAGTCGACCTATCAGGGTTCCTACTTCGTGGAGAACCGAGGGTTGGAGAACCTGTCGATCGCTGACTCTGACCCGACCAACGACCGCTACGACCTCGTTGTCGCCAAGGTCGAGGACTCGGAAGAGTCGGGCGCTACGGATGCCTGGTCGCTTGCTGTCGTGACGGGCACGCCTACCGGTTCTCCGGCGGCTCCGACCGCTCCAGCCAACTGCATCGTGCTCGCTCTCGTCTTCGTTCAGGCGAACGTCACAACGATTGTCGATGCCAACATCACTGATGAGCGGACGGACTCGACTCGAGGACCGGGCACTCAGGACGGCTTCGCTGCCACCACTGGCGG
>Ga0181563_10003868_pt1 | contig 14119 bp, 8 predicted proteins | sample 011ome_25_FD_133759 | JGI IMG/M metagenome (GOLD analysis project Ga0181563, IMG submission 133759) | Coastal salt marsh microbial communities from the Groves Creek Marsh, Skidaway Island, Georgia - 011512CT metaG (megahit assembly) | ecosystem: Environmental > Aquatic > Marine > Intertidal zone... | reverse complement strand
TACAGAACGAAAAAAACAAAACGAAAACACGACGACGACGACGACGGACATCCGCATACGTGTGTCATCGACGCACGTCGACGCGCGAGACAAAAGGATATTTCTCGATCAATACAACTTTCCAGAACTCGGCATTGAGCTTGGTTTTGCATTTGAGAACCGCACCGATGAGCCTATCATGGCAAACAAAAGGCGTTGAGAAATAGGCCGGCCTGTATAGAGCCGTTCTATGTCGTTAGCGATCGACAAAAAGCTAGGTTTAACCAAAGGCGCCATAAGAAATTCGCAAACCTTTTAAAACGCTTCACTGGAAATCGCCGCGGCGAGATTCGCGCGACACTTCCACTTTTCTGTCAAAAGTTACGGGTAGAAATCACGCGCTTTCTACCCGGAACAAAAGGATATAGAAGTCAATCGATCTTCCAACTGATCTACATGGACTGGATGGACATGCGCCGTAGTGTACGACGTGATGTCCTATCATGTCCATGACGGGGCTCGAACCCGCGACCTATTGATGACTCGAACATATAGCCGAATTTGACGTAATATATACGACTCTGTGGTTTCTAAACCCTTGCTACATGGAAACTTAGAGTCCAAAACGCCTTTCATGTCAAAAGTTACGGGTATTTATTTTGTATGTTTGGGATGCGCCTTCGTCGTTCGACGACGACGACCGACGTCAGAACGCACCGCGCGAGCACGCCCCCGACGCGACTGCACGCGCGAGCGAGCGATACCCACGATCGCGATTGTCCACGACGACGTGACCTTCGAGCAGCGGCATCTGCGGCGTCCGCGGCGTGTGATTTGTTTGGTGTGTGATTGCGATCGCAATGGGTGTTGACGCGCACATCATGGGTGGCGCGAACGACGACGACGACGCGCGGGCGAGCGTTGGGTTGTTATCGCGTCGACGAGACGGACGCACGTCGTCGTCGGCGTCGTCGTCGTCGTCGTCGGAGTGGCGGACGAATGTGGTGGCGGCGTTGACGGCGACGGCGTGCGCGGCGCTGGCGGTGGCGGCGTCGCGCGCGGCGGGCGGATCGTCGAGCGCGGCGTCCGTATCGTCGTCGTCTCCGTTTGTGAATCCGAGGTTAGGGATGATGATACCGGATAATGAAATTCTTAAGGAGCACTTGATGGAGCAGGAAGACGTGCGTCCGGGTGTCACCAAGCACGCCGCGACGGCGCCCGAAGTCGGGGAGATGCAGAGCCAAAACGTCTTTGAAGACACTGAAGACGAAGAGGACGACGATGGGTTAATCACCGAAGACGAAGTGCTAGATTTTGAAACGAAACCGTGGCCGTGGCCTAGTGATACGACGTGCAAGGGCGATCGGGTGGTATTTCCGGCGAAATTGACGCCGACGCGTGCCAACCACTGGCGAGAGAGCGCGTTTGCGATGAACTTTTGGCGTCTGCCGCGGTCGCGCAACTATCAGATGTTTGACGCCGAAGCCGTGAGAGAAGGGTTTTGTAAGGCGGGGCAAGTGCAAGTGAATGTTGTTGCCGTCATGGATGACGAAAAATCGTGCGCATTTGCAAAGCGTCACTATGACGAAGGCACGAAGCGGTTTCCGCTCGACAAATCCGCTTGGCTCGGGCGCGGGACGTTCATGTGCAGTGTCTTGAAACCGAGCGAGTTCAAGTACACGTTACACAAGGGCTGTCACGCGCATAACGCCATAGAACTCAATCGTGTGCCGTCTTTGGTTCACGCGTTGGATTACATCAACGAAGAAGCCGCGCGCACTGGGGCTAAAAAGTACAAGTACATTTACTACGTCGACCCCGAAGAGTTTGATTTGAAGCTGACGTTGCATCGTACGTTTTCGCCCACGCTCAACGTGGCGTACGGAGACAAGTTCCGTATTGGTTGTCGACGAAGTGCGACGATTGAACGTAGCAACAACTGCCAAGCCGGGGTGCAAAAGTCCCCGATTCGTCCGTACTTGACACGCATCATGGGTGGCTCAGTCGACGCCGTGCGCGCGCTCGCCGAAGCGATGGATACGTTTATGAATGAATTCGTGCCGTTGCGCAAGCCGGATGATTCGTACCACTTTTCAATCAATGACGATGGTATCGTTGAAAATGCAGTGACGAAACAACCAGGATGTGTGTGCCCGTCGGATGAAGAAGTATTGAGCGAAATGGCGCACCGCGACGAGTATGCAAATTTATTCGCCATGCGCGACGCCGACGCACAGGGAAAACTTAGCGGGGCGTCGTGCGGATGGGTGCAGTGGAAATCCGGTTTGCGCTCGGAAGATTAATTAACGTGTAAAAGTGTAGCCGATGTTATAGCGATGATGATGACGATAATAATCAGAGATTGTTATTACCGTGCCCGTATTATCCCGTATTTTGCATTCCCGCCGCAATGCCCTTCATCGTAATCTTCAACACGTCGTTCACCGCACCCTTGTAATTGTAATCCTGGAATGGATACCCTTCGAGCATGGGAATCTTTTGAAGCTTTTCCATACCCTTGGATTCATCAATTTCCATCGCTCGCGCCGCTTCCAAGTAGCGTACTTGGCAAATGTTGAGCGGCGTAATGTAGTGCGAACGCTTCATCAACTTGTACGCCAACTTTGCGTGGTACTCGACGGTGTTTTGATCTTCACTTTTTTCGGGCTTGGAGAGCAAACCGACGTGTTCAGACACGGCGAGAATGCTATCAATGCTTTCTTGAAGCTCGCTTCTCAAGCCTGCACCAAAAGTGTGCAACGTCGGGTCGACGAGAATGCGCTCGTAATACTGCACCACGACTGGATCCGCCTTGGCGAGCACCATCTCCACGAGATCGATGGTAACTTCAAAGAACGGCCAGTTGGTGTACATGTCGCGAAGGGTTTGCAGCTCACCTTCGTCGATGAGTCTCTTGAACGACGCAGAAATACCGAGCCACACAGGGAGGTGGAATCGAGACTGCGTCCAGGCAAAAATCCAAGGGATGGCACGCAACGCCGTGACGCCGGCGTTTGGTTTACGCTTTGCTGGACGAGAGCCGATGTTCAACGACCCAAGCTCAGCACCGGGCGTAGCTTGACCGAAATACCCGACAAACTCGGGAGTGTTGAACACTGTTTTTCTGTAGTGCGCGCACGAATAATCGCTCATCTTGTCCATCACCGCTCGCCATTCAGGTTTGGGGTGGGACGGAGGACGCAAGGTGTGCTCGAGCACCGCCGCCGTGTACAAATCAAGCGTGTGGAAACAGTTCTCAGCTTGCCCGAAATCCGTTTCGATGACCTCACCTTGAATCGTGACTCTAATGGAACCATCGACCGTGCCGGGCGGCTGAGATAACATGGCGATGTGCGCCGGACCGCCGCCGCGGCCGACAGTGCCCCCGCGACCGTGGAACAACGTCAAGGCGACGCCAAACTCTTTACCCGCCTCAACAACTCTTTCTTGACCATCGTATAACGCCCAGGCCGCGGCCATACGACCGGCGTCTTTACCGCTATCGGAGTATCCGATCATCACTTCTTGATGACCGTTGATGTGTTCGTGGTACAGCGGCACAGAGAAGAGTTGACGCAACACGCGCGGAGCGTCGTTCAAGTCGTCGAGGCGCTCAAATAACGGCGCGACGCGCAACAAGTCTTGCTTTCGGCAGCCGCATTCGCGCTGTAACAAGGTCACGGCGAGTACATCACTCGCACTTGTCGCCATAGAGATCACGTACGTGCCCAAAGAACCAGGGCACGTTTGTTGCAAATGCGCAACCATTTTGCACGTGTCCAACACTTCGCGAACGTCGTCAGAGCACTCGAGATCGGTGGGGATGAGCGGGCGCTTGCTCTCCAACTCGCTCGTCAACCATGCAATCCTACGATCTTCGTCCCATTCCAAGTACGAGCCAAGGCCAATGAACTTCGTAATCGCATCTAAAGCTTCGGCGTGACGGTCGGATTCTTGACGAATGTCCAACTTGACCAACCCCAGACCAAAGCAGCTGACTTGACGAATGACATCCAAAAGATAGGCGTTTGCGATTTGCCCGTCACCAATCTCGATCAATGAGTCGTAGCACGCCACGAGAGGCTCGAACAACTCCTCTTTGTGACGAATGATGGACGTGTCATCCATGTCGATGCTCACCGTGGGGTCGGCCATGCACGCTTGCAACGCCACGCGCGTGTTGTACAACTTGTCGCGAAGTTCAGCCAAGATGACACGATACGGTTCGTGAACGGGAATAGCCTTCCAGAAATCATCATAGTTTCTGCGCTTGCGTTCTTCGAAAATGGCGTTGTTATCATCCGTGGAAGAGCTGAGAATTTTCTCAGCGCGATCCTTCAGCGCGTCAGTGCAGCGCCACATGGAGAGGTTGAAAATCAAACGCTGAATGGCGTCGAACAAAAGATTGGTACCTTGCACGCGGGCGAGCAACACGACATCGCGCGTGCACGTGGACGTTACGTACGGGTTTCCGTCTCGATCGCCACCCATCCACGAACCAAACGTCACGATCGACTTGTCCAGAGGCAAACGCGGGCAGTTGTTGGCCAACAACGACGTGTCCACGCGACGCATAAACGTCGGGATACCGTCCCAGATGGTTTGTTGAAAGTACGTCAAACCCGCGCGCATTTCGTCTTGCGGCGTCGGTGGCGTGCGTCGAATTTCATCTGTTCTCCACGCTGCCGCCATATTTGACCGAATTTCATCCAAAACCTCCGCGCGTTCGTATCGCGACAATCGAAAACGTTGGAGCTGCAACAACTTTTCGCGAATCTTCCCAAATGATTTCAACATTGACCGTCTGAGTGCTTGCGTGGGGTGCGCCGTCAGCACCAAGTCAACGTGTTGCTTCGAAAGTGCGTCGTAGATTTCCTCCTTCGTTTTCCCCACACGTAACAACTGCTTGATTGCGCCGTTTGTCGTCTTGGACGGTCCTCGAGGAATATCGTGCAACCGCTTATGGCGCTCCTCCATCGCGTTGGCCACCTGCTCGGAAATATTGTGCAAGTTGAGCAGGTTCGAATACGCCGACGCAAATTGCAACGACTCATCCACAGGCATGCCATCAATCAACTTCTTCATCGTTTCAAAATCCCCGCTCTCGTGCGTCTCGTTAAACTTTTGACTCGACTCAAACACCGCCTCGAGCTTTTTCAAAAAACCCTCCCCTTCCGTCTCTTGCACCACACCAAAGAACATCGTGCGCAACACCTCATCACACTCCTCAATCACCGCATCCGCGTTAAACGCCTTCGACTCCCCCGTACCCGATAAGTACGAAGACGCCCGCACGAGCTCATCCAACTCGGCGCCGTCTTCGCTCTGAAACATCGACCCCGTGCGCCTATGGTGCTTGGTTGGCGACTTTTTAAACAACGACGGAAACATCGCGCTGCTCTAAAGCCCCGGCGTCACTGTCGTCTCTACGCCGCGCTTCTCCACGCGTGCACCGACGCGAACGCACACAAACGGACCGAGGAATCAATCAATCAATCAATCAATCAATCAATCCTCGCGTGCCAACCCGACGGTCGATCGGTCGCGTGACGCGTTCGTGCGCCCTCGCGCGAGACGCCGACGAGGACACAGACGACGATAAAGACGACAAAGACGACGACGACAAACACGACGACGACGACAAACACGACGACGACCGAGGTGTGTGGACGGCGCCGAACGCGGTCCCGCGTGGAGGCGGTTGCGACGACAAAACCCTCGTGACACGCGGGTGTTTTTAGGGTTTAGGCCGCGGTAGGTCTGGTCACTGTTCAGGGCACGACGACGACGACGACGGCAGACGACGACGACGGCAGACGACGACGACGACGGGGATTATGGGTGTACGCGTGATGACCATCGCGCGCGGGACGACGGCGATGACGACGACAGCGCGAGGCTGCCAGACGACAGCGCGCGCCAAGTGTGTGAAGAACGCACCCTCGTCTGCGGCGCCGCGGCGTGACACCGTCGGCGGACGCCGCGCGAGGACGAGATCGGGGGCGACGAGCGGTGAGGGCGGCGCAAAGCTTTGGGGTGGTCGGTTTAGCGAGGCGCAGGATCCGCTCATGGAAAAGTTTAATGAGAGCTTGAGTTTTGATCGACGGATGTGGCGCGAGGATGCCGACGGGAGCGTGGGGTACGCGCGGGCGTTGGCGCGAGCCGGGGTGATTACCGACGAGGAACGGGATGCGATCGTGCAAGGGTTAGGGTTGGTGAGTGCAGAGTGGGCGAGTGGGACGTTCGTGGCCAAGGCTGGGGATGAAGACATACATACCGCGAATGAGCGACGGTTGACGGAGCTCATCGGCGAAGTCGCGGGCAAGTTGCATACGGGGCGGTCGCGGAACGATCAAGTGGCGACGGATACTCGAATGTGGTTGCGCGCGCAGCTGCTTGAGATTCGTAAGCATTTGCGTACGTTGATTGAGATTGCGGTCGACCGCGCGGAGCGTGAGGTGGATGTCGTCATGCCCGGGTTTACGCACTTGCAAAGCGCGCAAACCGTGCGCTGGTCGCATTGGTTGTTGTCGCACGCCGCCGCGTGGCAGCGTGATGATCAGCGATTAGGGGACTTGCTCGAGCGCGTGAATGTGATGCCACTCGGCAGTGGGGCGCTCGCCGGGAACCCTTTCGGGATTGATCGTCAGTTGTTGGCTAAAGATTTGGGTTTCGCCGGCGTGTGCCCAAACTCGATGGACGCCGTGAGCGACCGCGACTACATCGCTGAGACGAGCTTTTGGGCATCTATGGTCAGCACACACTTGTCGCGATGGAGTGAGGATTTGATCATCTATTGCTCCCAGCAGTTTGGTATGGTGAAAATGTCTGACGCCTACTCCACCGGCTCGTCGTTGATGCCACAAAAGAAGAATCCAGACGCTCTCGAGTTGTTGCGCGGCAAGAGCGGTACGCAAATCGGTTCGTTAATGGCGGTTTTGGCCACTATCAAGGGCACGCCGACGACGTACAACAAAGATTTACAAGAAGTGTGGCACTCCATGTACTACACCGTGGACAACATGAGCGATTCGTTACAAATCGCCGCCGGATGTTTAGCCACGGCGCGCATTTACCCCGACGCCATGGAGCGCGGTTTGTGCGCCGAAATGCTCGCCACAGACCTCGCGGAATACCTCGTGCGCAAAGGTGTGCCTTTCAGAGAAACTCACCACATCTCCGGTGCCGCTGTCAAGCTCGCTGAAGACCGCGAAGTGCCTCTTTCATCGCTCACCGTCGACGATTTGAAGCCCCTGTGCGACAAATTTGACGCCGACGTCGTCGAGGTGTGGTCATATGAAAAATCTGCCGAAAGCCGCGACACCGAAGGCGGCACATCGCGTCGATCGGTCTTAGAGCAATGTGCGAAATTACGTGCCTACCTCAGCGCGCATTGAAAATTATAGCAATCAATTTAATCGAACATTGAGACGTAATACAAACGCGCGACTGACCGACGACGCGCACGCGTAACCACCTCACACCCCAGCTCGCGAGCGCGATGCGTCGGCGTCATCGCGCCCCATCGCGCCACATCGCACCCGTCGTCGTCGCGCTCGCGGTGGCATGCGTCGGCACCACGCACGCGCTGACAACCGACGTCGATTTCGATCCGCGCTACGTCGTACACGTGTTACAATCGCCAACTGATTCGAGCCCGATCACCAAGCACCGAGTGATTGACATGACTGCGGCGAATGGGGCGTCGTATAAATGCGTCGTGCCGGATGGTAGCGTTGAGAGCGACCACGGTGGCGCGGTGCTCGCGTCGGCGCTGGCGGATGCGCTCGACGAGGACGAGGATTTGACGGGAAGAGCGGCGCGCGAGAGCGCGGCGGCGTCGCGTCGGGACGTCGACGAGCTCCTCTCGCCCCTACGCGGTCGGTGTTTCTTCCACGCCAATGGCGATTGGTGGACGTATGAATTTTGTCACGAAAAGCACGTCGAACAGTTTCATCGCGAGGGGACGACGAGGGTGAATGCGTATGACTTGGGGAGATACGACGCTCGAGCGACGGCGGAGCTTGACGTCGAGAGCGGCTCAAACGCCTCTAAAAACGACGTCGTCTCGGTCGCTTCGGCAGATACGATCGATGATGTGAGCGAGGATAAATATCATGCGCATGCATTCACGCACGGCACCAAGTGCGGTGACGTAGGCGCGCAATTCGACGACGTCGAACGCTCCAGTGAGGTGCGTTTCGTGTGCTCTGAGGACGGCGCCGAAGGCGTCGCGAGCGTGGACGAACCAGCGACGTGCAAGTACGTCTTCACCTTCCGCACGCCACTGGCGTGTAAATCCAGAATGCTGCGTCCAAAGCAACCCGATGTCGAAGCCATCGTATGCTCGCGCGTGGATGTCGCTTCAACAGACGACCGGGCCGAAACGGAAGCCGAAACGGAAGCCACAGATGCACGCGCCGAAGACGCCTGGCGCGGCGCGCGAGACGAGCTCTGACGCGCACGCATGCATATTTAACCCTCTAGACCCACACATAGTCACACGCACACCCCGTAGCCGCAGGACGTAGTCATTTGTAAAATACTCTGAAAAGCCTCTCGCCGCCGCGGCCCCGCACCAGTGAGTGACGCCTCCGTGTCGCACGCGTCGCACGACTGCGCGTGGTGCGACCGCGCCGCCGGACGACCACGAACATTCCGCACACACCGCGCCGCGTACGCCGCGCGCGTCGTCCACGTCGTCGACGAATAGGCGCACAAGATGCTGCGCAGCAGCGGCGCACACGATGACGCCGGCGCCGTCTCACCGCCGTCATCGCCGTGCGCGACGACGATGTCACGCGTATCGAGCGTGCAGTCGTGCGACACAATTGTGTACGACGACGACGGACGCAGGTGCGGCGCGCACGCGGCATCGCGCGCGACGGAACACGCGTCATCGTTTCAGATGAAGGCGTCGCGGGCCCAGCCACCGCTGGAACGCGCGGCGAGGGATTTACTGCGCGCTGGACGCTTTCAGGACGCCATGGCTGCGCTGGAGCGCGCCACGCATGTGATTGATGCCATGCGGGACGGCGCCGAGCGCGCGAGATGCGCGAACGCGCGAGTGATGGCGCTGAGAGGTGAGTGTTTTGAAGGCTTGGGGATGCGCGGGGATGCCGAAACCATGTTTTCGCGCGCGGTTCGCGAGGATGATGCGAACGCTGACGCGTGGTGCGGGCTGGCGCGACTGGCACACGGTGAAGGGAGGTTTTATGACGCTATGGAGCGATACCGCGCGGGTGTGCGAGGGTATGAGTGCGCTGGGGAATACGAGAGGGCGCGCGATGCGAGACGCGCGCTCGCGGCGGCGTGGACCGAAGTCGGCGCGGCTCGCAAGGCGCGTGGAGATATCGAAGGCGCAATTCGCACGTACGGCGAGATTATCGATGAGATAAGTGATCAGGATGCATTTGCAGCGTCAGCGACGTTTTACAATTTGGGCGTTGCGCTCGTGGAGGTTGGGCGATTGGACGAAGCCGAATCCGCCTACGAGCGAGCGATTGCTTCGGATCCTACGCTCGCTTTGGCGTATTGCAATCTTGGCGTTGTGTACAAGATGAAGAATCGTTTGGACGACGCAGTTGAGGCGTACGAGAAGTGTTTGCGGTACGCGCCCGATTTTGAGCTGTGTTTGAAAAATTTGTCGCTTGTGTTGACAGATCAAGGAACGGCGATAAAGTCGCAGAATTTACCAGGCGCGATTGCGACGTATGAACGAGCGCTGTCGTACGACACTTTAAACGTCGAGGCATATTACAACCTCGGTGTGGCACTCGCAGAGGCTGAAGAATTCGATCGCGCGCTAATTGCGTACGAAAATGCGGGAAGATTACGACCGCAGTGTGCGGAGATTTGGAACAACGCAGGCGTCTTGTACAAGGAGCGCGGCAACGACGCGCGAGCGATGGAATATTACCATCGCGCGATTGCGTGCAACCCGAATTTCGCGCAGCCGCTGAATAACTTAGGGGTATTGTACACCATGGCTGGTCAGGCTCAGCTTGCTCTCGAGGCATTGCAGCGTGCTGTGACTGTGGCACCGACGTACGCCGTCGCGCACAATAATTTGGGTGTCTTGCTTCGCGACACTGGCGACATTGAACACGCTTTCACATCGTACCGCGATTGCGTACGTCATTCCCCGAACGACAGGCATGCGGAGCAAAATTATTTGCTTGCGCTGAACTACGTACGCTCGGGTGAAGATACCGAAGTGTGTGAAGCACACTCGGCATGGGGAAATCGGTTCGCAAAGCTCGCGGGACCGCCGCTGAAACCGCGACATGCAATCAAGTCCGATAGCGGCGCAGGAACTCCAGGACGTCGTCGTTTGGTTGTTGGATACGTATCGCCCGATATGTATACGCACTCTGTGAGTTACTTTGCGCACGCGCCATTGCGTTCGCACGACAAGTCAAGCGTAAAGTGCATCGTCTACAATGTGTCAAAATTCAACGACGCGCAAACAAAACGTTTGCAAAAGTCCACGCTTGAGAGCGGCGGTGAATGGCGAGATTGCGCCACATTGAACGAAAGAGAACTCGCCGAATGTATCAGGGGCGATTCAGTGGACATTCTGATTGAATTGACTGGGCACACGGCGAATAACCGTCTCGAGACGCTCGCGCTCGAACCAGCGCCGGTGCAAATTACGTGGATTGGGTACCCAAACAGCACGGGCGTTCGCTCCATTGGATACAGAATCACCGACGAATTGTGCGATCCATTGAACACAACACAAACGTTTACGGAGCAACTCATACGCATGCCTGCACCGTATTCATTCTTGTGTTACACGCCAAACCCGGAGGCGCCAGAGCGCGTGGCGGAGGCCCCGTGTTTGAGTCAAGGACACGTCACGTTTGGATGCTTTAATACATTGGCCAAGGTCACCGCAGACGTTCGCGCGTGCTGGGCGCGCGTCTTACTCGCCACGCCCATGAGCCGGTTGATCTTTAAATCGAAAGCGTTTGCGTGTGAAGTCATTCGCAACCGCTTCTTGTGTCAAATGGCTCAACTTGGCGTCGAGTCGTGGAGAATCGATTGCTTGCCTTTGGAATCGGCGACGATGTCGCATTTAGCCATGTACGATCGCGTCGATATCGCACTCGATACGTTTCCGTACGGTGGCACGACGACGACGTGCGAAGCGGTGCATATGGGCGTACCCGTGGTGACGCTGTCGGGGTCGTGTCACGCGCAAAACGTGGGTAAATCATTGATGACGACGATTGGACTGAAAGAGTGCGTTGCGAGCGACGAGAATGAATACGTTCGCATCGCGTCAACGCTCGCCAGCGATGTCCAAAGAATTTCCGAGATTCGAACGACATTGCGTCGGGATATGCTACGCTCGCCGCTATGCGACGCCGAAGGATTCACGCGCGCACTCGAGGACATTTACCGAAACCTTTGGCAGCGATGGTGCGACGACAAGGCGCGAGAAGACTACGAAAGTGACGATGACGACAACGAAGAAGAAGACCTTGACAACGCCGTGGAAAACTCTAAGGGTAACGACGATGATTGTTGCTCTGCAGACGAAAACACCCGTAGCGGATCGCCGAGTAATCGCTCCAAGGATGACTCAAATAACGACACAGACGAAGTTTGGAATCAAACGGAAAGCGCCGAAAGCGGCGACGTGACGAGCAAATTGATCGACACATTAGAAATATGAATTGATACGTAGCACAGTTGCACATTGAATAATAATATTAGCTCATCTTCATTGACAGACATTTAAGCTCTAGCGTTGCTCTAAAGGTGGAAGGAATTGAAAAAATTTAGATCGAGAAAGCACCGTCTTCGACCGCCGGGCCGGCGCCGCCGCCCGGCACGCGCTTCTTCAAATCTCTCTTCGGGATTTCAGTGATGACGGCTTGCGTCGTGAGCACCATACCTGCAATGGAGCACGAGTTCATCACGCCAGAACGAGTCACCTTCTTGGGGTCAATGACACCCATTTCGATGAGATCGCCGTACGTGTCGTTCATCGCGTTGTACCCAAAGTTCCATACATTGTTCATAATGCGATCGCACACCACATCACCCTCCACGCCGGCGTTGTTGCCGATGAGACGGCAAGGAGCCAAAAGCGCCTTTTGCACAATATCGGCACCCAAACGCTCCTCCGGATCGGTGAGCGTCACCTTGAACTCATCAATCAACTTGCTCAAGTGCACCAAAGCGGCGCCACCACCCGGCACGATACCTTCCTCAACGGCGGCAAAAGTAGCGTTCTTCGCATCTTCGATACGAAGCTTGCGTTCTTCTAATTCGGTCTCAGTCGCAGCACCAACCTTGATGACGGCGACACCACCCGCGAGCTTAGCGATGCGTTCGGAAATTTTTTGAGTGTCGTACACGGAATCCGTTTCCGCGAGTTCTTGCTTGAGCTGCGCCACGCGAAGGTCAATGTCCTCCTTGGAGGCACCGTCAGCAATCAACGTGGTGGTGTTTTGCGCGATGGAGACCTTTCTGGCGTAGCCAAGGCAATCCATGTTGGCGCGAGACACGCTCAAGCCGAGGTCCTTGGCGATGTATTGCGCGCCAGTGACAATGGCAATGTCTTGGAGCAACGCCTTGCGGCGCTCACCAAAGCCCGGCGCCTTGATGGCGACAACCTTGAGGACGCCACGAACCTTGTTCACGACCAACGTCGCGAGGGCTTCGCCGACAATGTCTTCGGCGATGATGAGCAGCGGCGGGGAGCCATTTTGGGACACTTCTTCCAAAAGCGGCACGAGGTCCTTGACTTGCTCAATCTTTTCATCGCAAATCAACACGCGGCAGCCTTCGTATTCAACCATCAAACGCTCAGTGTCGTTGACGAATTGCGGGGAAATGTAACCGCGGTCGATTTCCATACCCTCTTCGACTTCAACAATGGTTTCCAAACCGCTGCCGTTTTCAATCGAAAGCACGCCATCCGGGCCAACCTTTTCAATAGCGTCGGCAATCATGTCGCCGATTTCGTCATTGTTACCCGCGGAAATGGAGGCGACGGCACGAATGTCAGCCGGACCCTTGATCGGAATCGCGAGCTCATCGAGCTTCTTGGTGCACCAAAGAGAAGTCTTATCGATACCACGCTTGACGTTCACCGGGTTAGCGCCGGCGGCGACGGATTGCAAGCCAAACTTGATCATTTCCCGCGCGAGCACCGACGCCGTCGTGGTGCCGTCGCCCGCCGAGTCATTCGTACGACCGGCAACCTCCTTGATCAACTGCGCACCGGCGTTTTCCACCGGATCGAGAAGCTCAATCGCGCGCGCAATAGTCACACCATCGTTAATCACCTGCGGCATGCCAAACTTTTCCTCGAGCACGACGTTACGTCCACGCGGACCGAGCGTCACGCCCACGGCGTCGGCGAGCTTGTCGATACCCTTTTGAAGCTTACGTCTCGATTCCAAATCAAACGTAATCTTCCTCGCTTCAGCGCGCACGTGCGCGCATCTTCGGCTACGCCCAGTGGTATTCGTCGTCGTAGGACGAGGCGCAAGCGCCCGACCCGTCGTCTGTGTATTTCAATCAAGCGAAGACGTACGCGCGCGTATAGGTTAGTCTCTCGGCGCGTCGCGTCTTCGCGTCGGAACCTCGCGCGCGTCGCGTCGACGACGACGACGACGACGACACGGTGATAGGCCGACGACGGTGATAGGCCGACGATACGGCGATAGGGCGACGACGGTGATCGCACGCCCACCACCATCGTCCCGAGAGTCCCGACAGTCCTCGCGCCTAATGGGCCTAGAATACATAGGTCGTAGGTCGTAGGGCACCAGCCGCCGGGACCCCTCCCATCGCCCACCGCCCATGGCCACCGCGCGGTGCGTCCAAAGCGCGCATCACACCCACGAACGCGATGCGCGAACCACCAATCGTCATAGGTATCCATAACCACCCCTCACTGCGCGCGACGCATCCCGCGTCGTCATCGGGCGCACGTCGTCCCACCCCACCCATCCACTTATCATCGTCGCGCGTCGTCGTCGTCTTCATCATCCGTCGTCGTCGTCGTCCACGCGCGACCGCGACCGCGACGCTCGCTCGCGCGTTCGACACACGCGTCGTAAAAAATTCGCATCATAACGTACCGTTCGTGAAGTCAACGCGCCGTACATGCTCGTCG
>Ga0181563_10003858_pt1 | contig 14144 bp, 14 predicted proteins | sample 011ome_25_FD_133759 | JGI IMG/M metagenome (GOLD analysis project Ga0181563, IMG submission 133759) | Coastal salt marsh microbial communities from the Groves Creek Marsh, Skidaway Island, Georgia - 011512CT metaG (megahit assembly) | ecosystem: Environmental > Aquatic > Marine > Intertidal... | reverse complement strand
TGGAACCGTGCCCGGTGGACTGTATCGATATGGTTGAAGTCGATGAGCCGGCCTCCTTGCCAGCACAGGCGCCAGGTGCTGAAATGAGCTTCCAGGCCTGCATCAACTGTGCATTGTGCGTGCCGGAATGCCCCGTCGATATACAGCCCCATGTGCTCTACCATGCCTGCCGCAATGGCGACCTGGAGGAAGCGGACCAGGCCAATCTCATGCACTGTATTGAATGCGGAAAATGTGACAAGGCCTGCCCCAGCCATATCCCCCTGGTCGATTTCTACCAGGACGCCAAGATTGCCCTGCTTCGGCAAAACGAGGAGCAGGCCCGTGCGATGCGTGCTCAGCGCCGCTTTGAACTGCACCAGGTGCGGGTAAACCGGCTCGATGCCGAAGCCGAACAGCGCCGCAGGAAACGGGCGGAACTGGCAAAAAACCGGAAAAAAGTGTCTTCGGAAAGCATCCTGGCCGCGCTGGAAAGGGTCAAGGCCCGCAAGAATACCTGAGGACGGCCTAGCAGTTGCGGGTAGTCACCAGGTGGCGATTGCCATTGCGGATTTCGGCAAAGGGATCCCGGGGCATATCCACTTCCAGGAAACCATGGCGGATATTGTAATAATCCATACGTTCCAGCACGGCATAAAAATCCACCACGCCTTCACCGGGCGGCACCAGGTTCTGGCCTACTGAAAGAAAATCGCCCATGTCATCAGGCGTGTTGCCGTTGAAATCCTTCAGGTGACAGGACAGGGTGCGGTGACCAAAGGTATCCAGCACATCCAGGTAATCCACACCCGCCAGTGCCAGCCAACCGATATCCAGCTCACAGCGCACTGTCTGCGGATCGGTATTCCACATGATGTAGTTGTAGGGAATCTCGCCATCCACCTCGAAAAACTCCACATGGTGATTGTGATAACCGAACATCAGGCCTTCCCGGCGGAACATCAGTCCCAGGCGGTTCAGCAGTCCGGCCAGCTCATCCATCTCCGCTTTCGATTGCGGACCCTGCAAGCGTATTCCGCCCTCACCTGCCTGCATGAAGCCTGGTGCCATGGCCAGGATCACGGTATCAATACCCAATATCCTGGCATTGCTGGCAAGGGCAGGAATATCCAGGGCATCAGCATTGACATGTGAACAGGTCATGGCGAGGCCATGGCGATCCAGCAGGTTACGAAAAGACAGCAGCGGCATGCCGAAGATTTCCGGCGCTCCGGTCAGCCCGTACAGTTCCACTTCCTCGATCCCGGCAGCAGCCAGGTTACCCAGCGCAGCATCGGGATCCTCTGCCAGGGCATCACGAATGGTAAAGAGCTGGACGCCGGCGGGTCGCTGGACAAAGCAGTCCATGGCCGCCCGGGAAAGCGGACTGAGACCGGCCAGCCCCAGTCCTGCAGAATTCAGGAAAAATCGCCTGTTCATAACATCAAATCTGGATGGTTTGGAATAGGTTTAGATTAAACCATAGTAGAGCAGGAGGAAATATGAAAGACCGATTGAATAGCTGGAAACTAGGACTGTGAATAGGCCATTTTCAACCTTTGTGAGCTGGTCAACAGTTTCAAGTTTTCTACCTAAAGGCACTAAATATAAATAAATAAAGCCTGTTAAAAAGCCAATGATATGAACCTCATAACTTACATTATCAAATAAAAATATCTCCATTAGAAATTCAGATGCCAAAATGAAAATCAGGCGATTTAAAGAAACTGCATTGACGCTGCCAGGTAATAATTTTTCATGTTGGAGTTTTAATGAAAAATATGCTCCCCAGAGTCCATATATACAACCAGAAGCACCTAAACCCATTGGAAAACCTGAAAAAAATAAAAACCCGAAGTAAGCAAAAAATCCTGAAACGAAAAAAATGTTGATAAACCTTCGCGTTGAAATAACTTTCTCGATCAACTCGCCCATTACTCCAAACACCAATAGATTTAACAGTAAATGAAATACATTTAGATGAAGAAATATTGAAGAAAAAATCCTGTAAAACTCACCTGTTTCAACAATGTTTTTAGTGGCCGCACCTAACAAAACAAATTCGGAGTTCTCAGGTATTTCGAGTCGTGCTGAAGTAGAAATCGTGTAAATACTTATTAACACGATTGAAAATATGACCGTGAAAAACGCTGTCCGTTTTTCTTGTGATTCGGAAATAGCAGCAATAGATCTACAAGAAATATCGCTTTTATTACCTTCAACGATTTTCTTTAAATATTTTTTAAAGATTTTAAAGTCATACTTATTTGAAAAATATTATTTCATCTATTAGATATCTACCGCCATTTTTGATACCTAAAATTAAAACTTCGTTTTTGCTTTTTGTTGGAAATATTTCTACGGAGTAAATATCATTAACTCGTATTTTTTTCTTTCCCAGATAAAGCGAAGGCACTATTAAGTAATCGTCTGTGAATTTTATCTTCGGACTAGCTCTAAAATGAGCAATATATAGACGCTTGGCTAAATAGATAACGCAAACCAGATAGAAGAAAAGAATAAACCAAACAAAAAAATTACGACCAAAAACCCCTTCCGAAAATTCATTTTCAGTTATTAACAAAAGCGTAAGTAAAATAAATGAAGAAAAAATAAATAAAGCAATACTTTGGTACGCTTTTCGAGAATTAAAAGTAAACTCAAAAACCTCATTCATTTGATCATCCTGATCAAAGAGAATTTTCTAATTCAAGAAAGGAAGGCTAAAAATCAACCTTCCTTCCTTACTTTCCCTTTTTTCAATCCTGAAGGATTTGATAACCACCATAAAAAGCAAGCCCAACCATCACAGTTGCAACAACTGCGCTACCTGTAACTGCTGTTAACACTCCGATAGTTGCCCAAGAAGCGCCATAAGTTGCGTTCCCTATGTATGCAGCAGTACCAAAGGCAGCAAGAGCGTCACCCCATCCAGCACCACTCACCTCTTCCAACTCGTCCATTGTCAGTTCTCTCATTGTCTTACCTCCCTGTTAAGGTTTTTGCATTATTGCCCTCACAGTTGTAGTACAGGTTTCGACATTGCGCCAGTTCACGGCAGTTGATGGCGGCTGAAAAACTCCCAGATCAGTTTGCTGGCATCGATGGACTCAACCGCCTCGCCCTGTCCCGAACCCGGCCAGGTGTGGTTGCCATTGACGGTCTGGTAGAAGGTCAAATTGGCCGCCCCTGCACAATCTGTCCAGGTATGCAGCGTGACACCCTGGCCCAGGCGGTCATGTTGTCCCACCAGGGAACAGCCATTGGCCTGGCGCCACTTGTCCAGGGCCGTTTCCACGCCCATGCGCCAGTAAAGGCGCGAATCTGCTGCCACCTCGTAGGTGTTGACCTGGTCATCCATGGCATGAAAGGCAATGACGGGGATGGGACGCTTGAGCGTGCAGTCATCGGGGTACTGCGGGCCGGCAACCGGTGCAGCGGCTGCCAGGATATCCGAGAGTTCGCAGGCCAGGCGGCTGCTGATGCGCCCGCCGCCTGAAAAGCCGGAGGTGTAGATGCGGGAACGGTCAATGGCCATCTAGCCGGCAATGTCCTCGATCATGTCCCTGACAAACTGGACATCATCCACGCCGTCTTCCACGTTGGCATTCCAGCTGCGCGCCGTAATGGAGTTGGTAAATTCACCGGCGGGAAAGGCCACGGCAAAACCATGCTGGTCTGCGATCGTGGTCAATCCACTGGTCTCTACCTGGTTACGCGGTACACCACCTGAACCATGAAAGCTGAACACCAGGGGCACTGGTACCCCGGCATAATTATCCGGCACATACAGCAGGTAACTGCGATCTGCCCCTGCCGATTCAAGTGCATGTTCCGAAAATCCGGCACCAGGTTGCGCGGTAATTGCCTGTGACAGAAACCCCATACAAACCAGTGCCACCAGCCTGGTTATCCCTGAACGTTGATACATGACATCCCCTCTATTTTCTTTTTATATGATTCAAACGTCGGGAAACGGCTCTTCGAGCCTATCCCGACCTACAACACTCTTGTCCCTTGCCTCTTGCCTCTTTCCTCTTGCCTCTTCTTAACAACCATCATACGTCGAAAAATCAGGCCATTCCGAGCCAGCCTGCTCAATTCGGATGCCGCTACCGGGGCAAGCTGGTAATATGCGCGGGCATGAGCCTGACCTCCTTGCTGTTTTCCCGTCACCAGCCCCTGTCCACATCGCAGATCATGCTGCTGGTGCTCGGTGCGGCCGTTCCCGGAATCCTGGTCATGACCTGGACTTTCGGACCGGGTATCCTGGTCAACATCCTCTGGCTTACCCTGTGTGCTGTCATACTGGAAGCCGCCGCCCTGAAATTGCGCGGCAGGAATATCGCTGCCGGCCTGGGTGATTTCAGTGCCATCGTCACGGCCCTGTTGCTGGCCCTGTCGATGCCACCGGCTGCGCCCTGGTGGGCAGGCCTGATCGGCATATTCTTTGCCATCGTGGTGGCCAAGCAACTCTACGGCGGGCTCGGGTATAACCCCTTCAATCCTGCCATGGTCGGCTATGCCGTCCTACTGATTTCCTTTCCCGTGACCATGACGCGCTGGCTGCTGCCCGCCAGTGCTGGCCAGGAGCTCCCCGGTATCACAGAATCACTCAGGCAGTTTTCAGGCAACGCCTCCCAATCGATGGATGCCTTTGTCGGGGCGACAGCCCTGGACCAGTTCAAACTCGACCGCGGGGGCATGACCGTGGCCGAATACATCAGTGACAACCCGCTCTTTGGCACACTCTCCGGTGCCGGCTGGGAATGGATCAATGTGGCCTTCCTTGCTGGCGGGCTTTACCTGTTATACCGGCGCCTGGTCAGCTGGCATATTCCCGTGTCCATGCTGGCAGTGATGACATTGATGTCCCTGCTGTTTTATGACGGCGGCAGTTCAGCCAGTCATGGCTCCCCGGTGTTTCACCTGTTTGGCGGCGCAACCATGCTCGGGGCCTTTTTCATCGCCACCGACCCGGTCACCGCCCCGGCAACCACCGCTGCCAAGCTCTGGTACGGCGCCATGATCGGCTTGCTGGTCTACTGCATTCGCATCTGGGGTGCCTACCCGGATGGCGTGGCCTTTGCCGTACTCTTAGCCAACTTCGCCGCACCGGCCATTGACCAGTGCATACGCCTGCAGCAGGCAGGAAAGTCCCATGTCAGCTGAGCCGGCTCACAGTATCCGCAGAAACAGCCTGGTACTGGGTGCCTTTTGCCTGGGTGTCGCCCTGTTGCTGGCCCTGGTCAACCTGTCCACCAGGGAACGCATTGCCGAACAACAACTCCAGGCACAACGACGTGCACTGGCCCAGGTGTTTCCTGCGCAATACCACGACAATGACCTGCTGGCCTCTGCGTTCACCCTGGATGCCAGCGTCGATGGGTTGGCGGCCTGGAACCTGATTGATGTCCTGCAAATCACCGAGGTGTTCCAGGGGTATATCGCCACCCGGGATGGCCGTTTCACCGGTGCCATCCTGCCGGTCCAGAGTCACACCGGTTACAGCGGCACCATCACTCTCCTGGTGGGTATAATGGATGACGGCACCATCACCGGTGTGCGCGTTCTTGAACATCGTGAAACACCCGGACTGGGTGACAAAATCGATATCGAGGTTTCCGACTGGATTCTGGCCTTCAACGGCCAATCTCTGGGCAATCCACCACAATCGCGCTGGCAGGTTGTCAAAGACGGCGGCGACTTTGACGGCCTGGTTGGCGCAACCATCACGCCCCGTGCCGTGGTGGATACCGTCAAACGCGCCCTGGATTTTTTCGAACTGAACAGGACACTGCTGGCAAACCGTGCAAACTGACTACAAACAGATCAGCCTGGAAGGTCTCTGGACCAACAATGCCGCCCTGGTGCAACTGCTGGGCCTGTGCCCCCTGCTGGCGGTCAGCAATTCCACCGTCAATGCCCTGGGACTGGGACTGGCCACCATCCTGGTCCTGGTGGGCTCCAATACCCTGGTCTCGCTGGGACGCAACTTCATTACCCCGACGATCCGCCTGCCGGTGTTTGTGCTCATCATTGCCGGCTTTACCACCTGTGCCGAATTGTTACTGCGGGCCTATGCCATCGAGCTGTACCAGGCCCTGGGCATCTTTATTCCCCTGATCGTGACCAACTGCACCATACTTGGTCGTGCAGAAAGCTTTGCCTCGAAAAGCCCGGTCCTGCCCGCCCTGTTTGACGGCCTGGTGACCGGCGTGGGCTTTGCCCTGGTCCTGTTGGTCCTGGGGATGTTGCGTGAGCTGGCTGGTACCGGCACCATCCTTGCCAACATGGATCGCCTGCTGCCCATCAACAATGACTGGACCCTGATTTTTTTCACCACGGAGTCACCTTTCCTGCTGGCCATCCTGCCACCCGGGGCCTTCCTGTTCATGGGACTGCTGATTGCCCTGAAAAACCTCTTTGACAGGAAGATGGCGGTCTCCACAAACCAGGAACCAGAAGCCGTTGAACCCGGCAGTAAACGCGTCAGAGTAACCGGATGAACAAAGCCAAGCGCACAGAAATCTTTACCCGCCTGCGGAATGAAAACCCGACCCCCACCACGGAACTGAAATACGATTCGCCGTTTGAACTGCTCATTGCCGTTATGCTCTCGGCACAGGCCACCGATGTCAGCGTTAACAAGGCCACGGAAAAACTCTTTCCGGTGGCCAATACGCCGGAGGCCATTTACGCACTCGGTGAAAAGAAACTGAAAGACTTCATCAAGACCATCGGCCTGTTCAACACCAAGGCCAAAAATGTCATCAAGACCTGCAAGATCCTGATCGACCAGCACCACTCGCAGGTCCCGGGCACCCGCGAAGAACTGGAAGCCCTGCCCGGCGTCGGTCGCAAGACTGCCAACGTGGTTCTCAATACGGCATTCAGGGAAATGGCCATGGCCGTGGATACGCATATTTTTCGCGTCTCCAACCGGACCGGCATTGCGCCGGGCAAGAACGTGGTGGAAGTGGAAAAGAAACTGATGAAGTTTGTGCCGGAGGAATTTTTACTGGATGCCCATCACTGGCTCATCCTGCATGGACGGTATACCTGCATCGCCCGCAAGCCTCGATGTGGGTCCTGCGTTATTTCGGATCTTTGCGAATATAAAAAGAAAGAGCTGGATTGAGCCGGGATGTTCCATCATGCCGGAAATTGCGCAGCAATCTCCGGCAACACATCAATAACAATCTGCAAACAATCGTTACCTATTTCTTGCCGCGCAAACTGGCCGCTGTGCGCAGGCGCAGGGCATTCAACTTGATAAAGCCTTCTGCATCCTTCTGGTCATAGGCACCGGCATCATCCTCAAAGGTGGCAATCTTTTCATCGAACAATGACTGCTCGGACTCCCTTCCCACGACAATGACATTGCCCTTGTACAGTTTCACGCGCACCTTGCCGTTGACCTGTTCCTGGGAATCATCGATGAGTCCCTGCAGGGCTTCACGTTCCGGTGACCACCAGTAGCCGTTGTACACCAGCGTGGCATAACGGGGCATCAGGTCATCCTTCAGGTGGGCCAGTTCGCGGTCCAGTGTCAGGGATTCGATGGCGCGATGTGCCTTGAGCATGATGGTGCCGCCCGGTGTTTCGTAGCACCCGCGGGACTTCATGCCCACGTAGCGGTTTTCCACGATATCGACGCGACCGATGCCGTTTTCGCCACCCACCTTGTTCAGGTAGGTCAGCACGGTGGCCGGTGACATGGCCTCACCGTTGATGGCCACGATATCTCCCTTGACGTAATCCAGTTCCAGGTAAGTGGGCTTGTCCGGCGCCGCTTCCGGCGAAACACTCCACAACCACATGGCTTCCTCGGGCTCGGCACCGGGATCTTCCAGGATGCCGCCCTCGTAGGAAATATGCAGCAGGTTGGCGTCCATGGAATAGGGTGACTGGGTGCCACGTTTCTGTTCCACCGGAATATTGTGCTCGGCACAGTAGTTCATCAGTTTTTCACGGGAGTTCAGATCCCATTCCCGCCAGGGCGCAATGATTTTCACACCCGGCATCAGGGCATAGGCACCCAACTCGAAACGCACCTGGTCGTTGCCCTTGCCTGTCGCGCCATGGGAGATGGCATCGGCACCGGTTTCCTGGGCGATTTCCACCAGGCGCTTGGCAATCAGGGGCCTGGCAATGGAGGTGCCCAGCAGGTACTCCCCTTCGTAGATGGTGTTGGCACGAAACATGGGGAATACGTAGTCACGCACGAACTCCTCGCGGATATCCTCGACGAAGATTTCTTTCACGCCCAGGGCCTCGGCCTTGGCGCGTGCCGGTTCGACTTCCTTGCCCTGGCCGAGGTCGGCCGTGTAGGTCACCACTTCACACTGATAGACATCCATCAGCCATTTGACGATGACGGAAGTATCGAGACCGCCGGAATAAGCCAGCACCACTTTCTTGATATCGGACATTGATGTTCCCTGCCTGTATTGGACCTGTTGTCGGCACGCACCGGCGTGCCCACGGAAAAAGGCGGCTATTGTACCTTCGGTGTACAAATTTTAGAAATATCCCGAACGATTCCGCCAATCTCCCCTGAACGGGCTTCAGTTCCTGCTATAATCTGCGCCCATTCGACGCCAATTTTCTTCGAGGCTTCACGGACTGCATGCAGGAAATCACCCTCACACGACCTGACGACTGGCATCTGCACCTGCGCGATGGCGCCAGCCTGCCGGACACGGTCGCCCACAGCGCCCGCACCATGGGACGCGCCATCATCATGCCAAACCTGGTTCCTCCGGTGACCACCACGGCCGATGCCCTGGCCTACCGTGAACGCATCCTGGCCCATGTGCCCGAGGGCAGCCCGTTCCAGCCCCTGATGACCCTGTATCTCACGGATAACACGCCATCGGATGAAATTGCCCGGGCCAGGCAAAGCGGCCATGTCTACGGAGTCAAACTGTACCCGGCAGGAGCAACGACCAATTCCGACCAGGGTGTGACCAACCTGGAAAATACCTATGACACACTGGAGGCCATGGCCGAGCAGGACATGCCGCTACTGATCCACGGCGAAGTCACACGCGGTGATGTCGATATCTTTGACCGGGAGCGCCTGTTTATCGATGAAACACTGGCCCCACTGCATCAGCGCTTTCCGACCCTGAAGATGGTGTTTGAACATATCACTACCCGGGATGCCGCTGACTTTGTGTTATCGGCTTCCGACAAGGTGGCAGCCACCATCACCCCCCAGCACCTGATGTTCAACCGTAACCATATGCTGGTTGGTGGTGTGCGTCCCCATTATTTCTGCCTGCCGGTGCTCAAGCGCAATACTCACCAGCAGGCCCTGCAGGATGCAGTGGCCAGCGGCTCCAGAAAACTCTTCCTGGGGACCGATTCGGCGCCCCACGAAAAAGGCGCCAAGGAAAATGCCTGCGGCTGTGCGGGCTGCTTTTCCGCCCATGCCGCCCTGGAACTGTACGCCCAGATATTTGAGGAACTCGATATTCTCAACAAGCTGGAAGCCTTTGCCAGCTTCAACGGGCCGGATTTTTACGGCCTGCCACGCAACAAGGACACCGTGACCCTGCGCAGAACAGACTGGCAGGTTCCGGACAGCTATGCCCTGGGGGACGGACAGATCGTACCCCTGAATGCCGGTGCCACCATGCACTGGTCAGTCGTCCAGGACTGACCCTGGACACAATACATCGCATCACAAGCCATACAACAAACAAGAGTAACCCTGTGTCTGAAGAAGAAAAACCGACCTCCCTGCTGGCCAGTCGATTTCGTGGCTATCTGCCTGTCGTGGTTGACGTGGAGTGTGGCGGTTTCAATAACCAGACCGATGCCATCCTGGAAATTGCCGCTGTCACACTGGGCATGGATGAAAACGGCATCCTGGAACCCGAAGACACCTGGTTTTTCCGTGTACATCCCTTTCCCGGCGCCAACCTGGAAGATGCGGCGCTCAAGTTCACCGGGATTGATCCCCACCATCCCCTGCGTATTGCCCATCATGAACCGGAAGTGTTCAGGGAACTGTTCAAGAACATTCGCAAGAAAATGAAGGCCGAGCATTGCACCCGGGCTATCCTGGTCGGTCACAACGCCCATTTTGACCAGGGTTTTGTCAATGCTGCTGCCGAGCGCAACAACATGAAGCGCAATCCCTTCCACCCCTTCTCCAACCTGGACACCGCGACCATGAGCGCACTGGCCTTTGGCCAGACTGTCCTGTCTCGTGCCTGTGAGAGCGCCGGCATTGATTTCAACAATGAAGAAGCCCATTCGGCCCGCTACGATGCCGAAAAAACCGCTGAGTTGTTCTGTCAGATCGTCAATCGCTGGCAGGAACTGGGCGGTTGGCCGGTCGAAACAGGCAATAAGTCGTCAAGCGAAACCTGATTTGACAGAGGTCAAGGACACCCGCCTGTTGAAATAGTTATATAGCGTGTGAAAACGCCTTAAAAACTAAAAAGGAGAAAGACATGGCTGGCGGCAGAAAAATTCTTGTCATTATTGATGCAACCCATGAGCAGCACCTCGCCCTGGAGCGAATGATCATTACCTCGGAAGTGAAAGAGCCCGGGGCGCATATCCATCTTTTTATCAGTGTCGATAGTGAAAATACCGATCTTGGTTCGGAAAATGCGAACCTTTACCGGGACGATACCTGGCTGAAATCCATTACGGACAAACTTGACCAGACCGGGGTGAAGTACAGCTTTGAACTGTGCTGGTCCAATGAATGGCAACTGGCCGTGCTGAACAGTGCAAAGCGCTTCGAGCCGGATCATATTTTCATGCCTGCCCCCAATGAAGGCAAAAAATCCTTTTTCAGCAACCAGCAGTGGGCCCTGCTGCGTACTGCCGTTCCCCCGGTTTCCATCGTCAGGTCAAAGGACACCAAGCCGCGTAAAAAAATGCTGGCTGCCATCAACATCCAGAAGCATGATGATCCGAATTACGCCAGGCTCAATGAGAAGATCCTGGCCAAGGGACAGGAAATTGCCGAGCATTACGGGGCCGACTTTTATGTCGTCAACGCCTACAAGGACAGCATGCATTTTCCCGACCGCCAGCAGATCATGCGCATTTCCGGCCTGCCTTCAGAACGTGTTCACGCCGAAGAAGGCGACCCTGCCACCGTGATTTCCCGGTACGCCAAGGAACTGGGCGCCGATACTGTGCTGATAGGCACCATGGCCCGACAGGGAGCCTCAGCACTGATGCGTGGCAACACGTCTGAAAAAGTCCTGAGCAAACTGGACGTGGACGTCATCGCACTGTCCTGACGCTTCCCCGTTGTTCCCAACCGGCCTCCTGCCACCTGGCAGGAGGTACCGGTAACAATTCCTTTAAATCCATGGGTTTATATCCCTGTTGAACTGGCAAACAGGGTACAGATCAGTCTATTATGGCTGCTTTGGCCTTGCGCATTTACAGCGCAGGTCCGGTAGACAATTACAATCGTAGAAATACCGACTCGGCAGCATCATTACAGCTTCAATGAATCAATTCCCAGACAGCAATGACGTCCTGGCATGGATGGACTATGTCGCCACCCTACCCTCGCTGGGCGAACACTGGGTGGATACCTGCAAGGCACCCGGCAACCCGGTTGTCCTGGTCGATACACTGGGCACAAGCCTGAAGGCCAAGTCGGCCCTGACAGGCTCCATCATCCTGGCCAAACGTATCGCCAGGACCAGCGCCGAACAAAATGTGGGACTACTGCTGCCTACCACTGCCGGTGGCATGCTGGCCGGTATGGCGACCATGATTCTTGGCAAAACCCTGGTCACACTGAATTACACGGCTCCCCTGGACACCATCCGCTCTGCTATTGAGCAGGCCGGATTGAAAACGGACTACACCTCGTCCCGCTTCATGGACAAGCTCAAATCCCGCGGTGTTGATCTGTCCCCACTGGCCGACTCGGTTAACCTGGTCATGCTCGAAGACCTCCAGGCCACGGTATCAACCGGTGAGAAACTGCTGACCCTGTTGCAATGCAAATTCATGCCGGCATCCTGGCTGAAGAAGAAGTACTGCAAACAGCCGGATACCAATGACACGGCTGTCATCCTGTTTTCCAGTGGCAGTGAAGGCCCGCCCAAGGGCGTCATGCTCAGTCATCGGAATATCCTGGCCAACGTGAAGCAGGTGGCGAAAATTCTCGATGCCGATGCAGACGATGTCATCCTGGCCAACCTGCCCATCTTCCACTCTTTCGGGTTGACCGCGTGTCAATTCCTCCCGCTGCTGGAACGAATCAAGGTGGTCTGCCACATGGATCCCACTGATGTGATTGCCAATGCCAAAGCCATTCGGGAACACAAGGCAACGCTCATGTTTGGCACCTCGAGTTTTTATCGCCTTTACGTCAAAAATCACCGGGTCAAACCGGAAGACATGGCAAGCCTGCGCCTGGTTATTGCGGGAGCCGAAAAACTGCAGCCTGAAATCAGTGTCGCTTTCAGGCAACGCTTCAACAAAAAAATCCATGAAGGCTTTGGCTGTACGGAACTGTCCCCGGTGGCCAACGTCAATACGCCCTTTCCCAACCTGGACAGTCCTCACCTGAAGGACAACAACAAGCCCGGTACTGTCGGCAAACCCATACCGGGTACCCGTAACCGTATTGCCGATCCGGATACCCTGGCCGAGCTTTCCCTGGGGACGGCCGGTATGATCATGGTTGCAGGACCACAGGTGATGCAGGGCTACCTGGGTAATCCGGAACAGACCAACAGTGTTATCGCCGAGATTGATGGCTTGCGCTGGTATATCACCGGTGACAAGGGCTCACTAGATGAGGACGGTTTTCTCACCATCCAGGATCGCTATTCCCGCTTTGCCAAGATCAGCGGGGAAATGATTGGCCTGGGTACTGTCGAGGAAGTCATCAGGAAAGCAGTCAATGATGATCTCGTGGAGATCATGGCCATTAATATCCCGGACCCCAAGAAAGGCGAAATGATCGCAATTCTTTCCACGGCCGAGCTTGATGAACGTTCCCTGCGCCCCCACTTGCTTGCCGGCGGCCTGAACAACCTGGCCCTGCCGGCTGCCTATGTCACCGTGGAGGCCATTCCCAAGCTCGGTTCCGGCAAGGCCGACTTCGCCACAGCCAAGGAAGTCGCCCGCCAGGCCCTGCTGGGCCGCTGATTTCCAGCCTACAGCGCACTATTTGACATGGATCATGGCGCCGGTGCCCCCCGGTCAGCAGAATTCCCCTGAACAGCAAAATATTCGCCAAAAAAGATAAATTCGCCTTTGACAATGATTCTCATTAAGATTAATATTCTCGTCCAGTTAAGGTAAACCAAGGTATTCAAGCCACCATGTATGTCTGTCTCTGCAAAGCGGTAACTGATCGCCAGATCAAGGAATTCGTGAATGGCGGTGCCGGTACATTCGAGGAAGTCTGCAAGCAGCTGGGTGTGGCCACCCAGTGTGGCAAATGCAGTCAGCTGGCCCAGAATATCGTCGAAACCACGGTCAAGAAGACACCTTTCGTCGAAGCCGCCAGTTAGGCTTATCCCCCGCTACCCAACGCAAACAAAAATACGATCAATTAGCATTCGTATTCTCTTTTTATTTTATAAATTAAGCACTTAGCCCTGCCACTTCTGGACATTTCGCCTCCCGGAAGCGACAATACGCCCCATGTTTTTCCATCGAATTTTCAATCACAGGATGCATTATGAAAGGTGACAGCAAGGTAATCGAACATCTCAACAAGGTTCTGGGCAATGAACTGGTTGCCATCAACCAGTACTTCCTCCATGCCAAGATGTTTGAGGATTGGGGACTGAAGGAGTTGGCCGACTTTACCCGGGAAGAATCCATCGACGAAATGAAACATGCCGATGAAATCATAGACCGAATCCTGTTCCTGGAAGGCCTGCCCAACCTGCAGGACTACGGCAAACTGCATATCGGTGAAGCCACGGAGGAAATGCTGCGTTGCGACCTGGACCTGGAAATGCGCGCCATTCCTGACCTGCGCGCAGCCATTGCCCACTGCGAATCCGTACAGGATTACGTCAGTCGCGACCTCTTCCGCACCATCCTGGATGACGAGGAAGAACACGTCGACTGGCTGGAAGCCCAGTTGTACCTGATTGACTACATGAGCATCCAGAATTACCTGTCCGAGAAAATAGACAAAGGCGGGA
>Ga0181563_10003855_pt1 | contig 14152 bp, 4 predicted proteins | sample 011ome_25_FD_133759 | JGI IMG/M metagenome (GOLD analysis project Ga0181563, IMG submission 133759) | Coastal salt marsh microbial communities from the Groves Creek Marsh, Skidaway Island, Georgia - 011512CT metaG (megahit assembly) | ecosystem: Environmental > Aquatic > Marine > Intertidal zone... | reverse complement strand
TATTTTTTTCAGGATTTTACAAGTGTATGATAACCAAAAATATCAACCTCCAAAAATCTTCCCCGAAATGCTAACGATGCTAACGAAAAAAGGGAAAATTCGGTCTGCTCTCATTTTCTCAGTATTTTTTTCGTGCTTTTATCAGCATAAATTTTATTTAGATACAATAATTTGATGAATGAAACCTTTCTATTGTAAATATATAAATACAAGTTTATTGTAGATATAATATAGTATACATATGACAAATGATCTAGAAGAATATTATTGTAAAAAATGTAAATTTCATACAACGGATCTATGGAAATGGAAAAACCATCTAGTTACAGAAAAACATAATATCAGTGTCAAACAGAAAGTTTTTCAGTGTGAATGCGGGAAACGATACAAACATAAATCATCATTGTGTCGACATAAAATGAAATGCAAAATAGATGCATCAGAATGTGCAATAGTGGAACAACCATCTAATTCTGTAACGATTCAATCAAATGATGAATTTACCAATATAGTACACACTCTAATTGAAGAGAATCGTGAATTGCAGAATAAACTTATTGAAATGGCCAAAGAACCACGTATAATTCATCAAACGAATAATAATCAGAAAACTTTTAATATTATACAATTCTTAAACAATGATTGTAAAGATGCGATGAATTTATCTGATTTCATACAAAATCTTGTGGTGACATTTGCAGATTTAGAGAAAATAGAAGAACACGGATATCTTAAAGGTATCAAAGACTCATTGGTTGCAAGTTTACATAATATGGAACAAACTAAACGACCCATTCATTGTACAGATATAAAACGTAAGCAATTCTATGTGAAAGATGAGAATGAATGGAACAAAGACCACCAATGTGGAAAAATAAATGATGCACTGTCGTTTTATAATAATTCTCAATTAAAAACATTATTCGAATGGAAACAGAAGAATCCACAATGGATAGATAATCAAAAACATCAAACAAAAGTAAATATATTGACAAAAGAAATCACATCTATTTACTCGATTGAAGGAGAGAAAATGAAAAATAAATTACTGAACCATATAAGTGAAGCCACTACTATAGACAAAGCATCTACTCAGAAAGGAATTTGATCATATGGTGGTATTTACAGTACACAATAAATACAAACAATACTTCGTATACAGTAGCGTGCCAAGTTGTAGCTCTGTAAAAACGACTGAAGAAACCCATAGAACGAGATTGACTCGTGAAATAAGCAATAAATAACGCACTAAATGCAATAGTCACAAGTACAGATATGACCAATTTCTCTGTGAAATTATTGAATTGTAAATAATATGCTATAGATTCTGTCACTAATAAATAAATAAAAACAATAAAACATTCAACTATAACATTCTTAGCAAACCCGGATTGATAAAATTCGTCAATTAAATGCTTTGGTTTGAGTAATCGGTAGGGTAATTTTAACATAACTACAACCAAAAAGAAGCTTGACGCATATGCAACAATGTATGCTAAAATATCTTGGAAACTGGTTTTTGATAAAGGAAATTGCATATATTGTATAACAACATTTTATTGTGTTCTTATACAAGATAATTTATATTATTCTGTCGGATTTTCATTGTAGATTGAATTTTCAAACAGATTTATCCGGTTTTTCATCGTCCTCTTCCTTTTCTTATACAACGTCCTCCAGACATTGATCTAGTAGATTGAATGGTACTAAAATATTGATATGCTTGATAAATCATATACATCAAGAATAATACACCAAATGCCATCATTAATACACTGTAGTACTTTGACATTGTACAATACCAACTATCGTCATTTGCATCACAACGGATCACACTCATTATACCAGACCCCATTCCCCCGAATCCTCCAAAACTTGGTCTATTATTGGATGCATTCGATTCATTTGTTGATACGGCTGATTTTCTTAATGTACTGCTACCGGATCGTTTACCCATTTTATATCTATACACTACCCTTAGAAATATAATTTATATCAGATGTAAAGGGATTGATTGGTTGCTATGTATTTCAATGTGACTTCAGGTATCTGATGTACAACCTTTTTCATCTCTATGAGTTGCAATAAATCACAAACCTTTTCTATTTCCAACGCAATCGCATTTATTTTCAGTATAGCTTTCACGAACTCACCTGTGAAAATCCTGTACTCGCCACAATATTGCAGAGTATATTTAGCAGAAACTTCATCTTTTGCATCACACCACATCTTCACTGCATCAATTAGGTCGTATTGATAAAAGTAGTCTTCTTCTTCTATATACTGAAAACTGTGCAGTTCATTATTGTATTGTTCAATCACAATGGTTTCTAGTACATCCAATCTCGATTTCAATATTGGATCTGACCCGTTATAATTGTATAGACGAACCGATTCAGGTATTTTTAAATCTACAAAACACGACAATAATTGTACAAATTGTATCACTTCCAATCCTTCGAATAAGTTCTGGCGGAACATCTCTCCTATTACTGATGGGTTTGTTTCTTGAATACATTGCATACATATACCTTTCTTCGTGAGACTGTATATATTATCTAATTTTACAACACTTTTTATTTTTATGAGATACTGGATGCATCGATTAATTTCATTGTCGACAAATGATGTGCGTTCTTTAAGATCATTTTGTCTTTTTAACAAATCTTGAGTTTCAACGTACCTTTTTTTGTATGTTTTCATATTTGCATTAAAATTGTCCTGGTTCCATTTTGACGAATACGTTATAATATTTTGCTTCAAATTTTGTAATTGTTCTTGATATTTAGATAATTGTTTCTTTTTATAATAGACCTTGTTATTTTCCAGTTCAACGTATTGATGCAATAAAGATTCTAAATCAAGATTTCGATTAGTTGTTTGGTTCTCGAAAAATAGTTTGTCTTCTACAATCATACACTCTTGTTGTATTGATGCACTTTGTTTTTCAAATTCATTATTGAACATACTTTGTTGAATGAATTCTTTTATCTGTTGAACTGATGTATCAATATGGTCTTGTTGGAGGATTCGGAGTATCATACGATAATCGATGGAGAATTTAGATTTTAATGTCTGGGGTTTTCCGGATAGCATTGTTTTGTATTCGCTATGGCTTGGTGGTTCAAATAGATTATGCAGATGAATGACGTGTCCTACTTTGTCTAATCCTCTCCTACCCGCCCGTCCTGCCATCTGCGTGTATTCGTGTGCTAGAAGCAAGCGGTTTCCGGTACCGTCGTATTTCTCGATATCTGTAAAAAGAACTGTTTTAGTGGGCATATTTATACCAACTGCGAAAGTTTCAGTAGCAAATAAGAGGCGAATGTAACCTTTGCCGAATAAGAGTTCAATCATCTCGCGCAATACTGGAATAATACCTGAATGATGTACTGCGATACCTTTTTCTAGTAGTTTTATCATTGTATTGAATTCACCAGTAGAACTATATTCTTTGTAATTGGGAAGCGTCTTTAAGATTTGAATGCATTCTTGTTGAACCTTTGAGGTTTTTTTGGTATCATTATTTGGATTATCTCCGTCGTGGAGGTTTTGAGTGATGGATTGAGCGAATTCTTCTGCCTTCTTTCTGGAAAATACGAAACATATTGCTGGTAATTTATCTTCCTTGTGAAGTATTTTGATGACCTTGTTTAGAGTTTGTTTTGGGGACACGCTTATGTTGTATTTTTGGATTATCTTTTTCGATTTTTTATATTTATCTATGTTCGTTTCTATGTAAGATACAGAAGGTGTTTTAATTTCAGTGAATGTATTATTTACTTTATCGATTGTATGAAAATATGAATGTGAGGATATATTTTTCATTACACTTTCTGGGATATGGAGAAATGCATAATGTGTCAATGGAACAACTCTATGGTTTGTACCTGTCAACCACACGTCCTTTTTCTTAGTCGTTGCAATCCATTGAGCAAACATTTCAGGTTTGTCTATTGTTGCAGATAACATCATAAATAAGACATTTGGAGGAGAAAGGATGATACACTCTTCCCATACTTTACCTCGATGTTGATCATTTATATAGTGTACTTCGTCGAAAATGATTGCACCAACTCGGTCTTTGATATTTAAATTGAAATCCATTAGAGACATTGTGTCATTTTTATTTTGACCTACATCAACCTTAGTATTCGTGTTATTCGCCTCATTATCTCCATTGTCATCCTTCTCCCCATACATCTCGCGTATGAGTGCATTTCTGAGAATTTCAGTGGTCATAATTACACAATCTGCTTCTGGGTTACATTTGATATCTCCAGTGAGAATGCCAAATGTAATATCGGGAAATTGTATGGATAGTTCGTGGAATTTTTGATTGGACAAACTTTTAATAGGAGAAGTGTAAATTACTTTTTTTCCTTGTTGTACGAAATGATTGATTGTAAATTCAGCTGGTAGAGTTTTACCACTGCCTGTGTGTGCAGTGACCAATACGTGATGGTTTCGAACAATTCCTTCGATTGCGTATTTTTGAAAATGGTCTAATGGGAAGGAAAATTGATCAAAATAAGATATATAGTCTTTTTTATTTTGATCATATGTACTTTTACATAATTTAACAGACATCGATATCGTTATATGCTCTTAATTATCATTCTAAACGTTTATACTCTTTTTGTATACTTTTATTTGACTTTATTTTTGTGATTAATACGGTAGTAATTTTGATAGGATTTTTTTCTTATATTTACGATTGAAACTTTCATTGTAGATGACGTACTGTGGGATGGTAGGTTTTGTGAATTGAATAATGACACCTTCGTAGAAATAGAACCGGTGATAGTATAATACAGGATTTTCTTCGTTGTTCCACAGATATTTGTTGTTACTATCTTGTAATAATTCGTATTTCATATCATTCGATGGTTTTTGCATTGTGGTTTTGTATGTGCCATCATAAAGACGGGTGAAATTTAGGGTAATGTTTCTAAAGTCGTGTTTTTGTGTGGTAGTCATATCATCAAATGTATCGTTTTCTAAAAAGGATGTATCTAGTTTTATATCGACAAAATCACCAGATTGGAGTAATGGTATGTATATATTGGAATCCTGTCTATAATTAGATAAATCGATGGTTTTGTTTTTTCGGTGAATATAGAGGTGTTTTGTTTCTCTCAATACAACACTTTTCATTAATAATGTATCTGGATAGCATCTGAATTCATCTATATACGTATTATTCTCAAATATAGTTTGTATAATTTTCGCAGTATAATCCATTTTACGGACAATATTTGTTTGAATACCTTCCAAAAGATCTTTCACTGTAATGCTAATTTTTTTGTTGTCTTTAATGTCAATGTATTGCTCGTTATCAATATATTCTTTGTACGCATTGAAAAGGATTGTTCCTTGTGAAACATCAAGTATATCTAAATACACTTTATTTTTAGTATCGTATGGTGTCAATGAAAATGGTAATTGCCAGAATGTGTATATTTCTGTTAGTTTATCAGATGCAGTATATATTTGTTTATCTCTTGGAATATCTACATCTGTGTAAAAATATCGTATGCCTACGAAAGAGTGAGGATTACTTTGTACACGCGATACTTGATTTAATTGTTGGAAACTATTGGGTTCAAAGAAACCACCGTATTCATTCTTTCCTAATTGACATATTGTACCGTCAACAAAAAGTACACAGTAACATTCATTATTAGCAATCACGTTTGCAACTTTTCTTTCAAATGTAAACCGCATAATGCAATCGGTGTTGGAAATATCGTAAGTAATAATTGGATTTCCACTGACTTCCTGAATAGTCTGCTTGATTATTTCATTTTCAGAGACATCTAAGTAACCCCAGATAATCATATTATTTGATTGATCTTTTGTATAGGTTGCTGCAAAAGACCTGTTAGTACGGTATACTTTATCGTATGTCTCTCGACCAATGAATACATCAATAACCTCTTGGCTTTTACAAGAGAAAAAATCAGGAGCATCAACGTTGTCGACATTATTCAGGTCTCCCCAACTTACAAGATGATTGTTTCCCTTTATCACTGTAAAACCACAATCGTTTGAGACGATGTACTTGTTATCAATCGTTAGTTCCAATATGGCTTCGTATGGAATTAATCCACCATATGATATGTCTCCGAATGCAAATACGCTACCATTTTCTTTTTGTATAACATACGACGTTTTATTTGCTATTATGTTATGAGCATTATACAGATACCTTTCAATTTGTGAGTTGATGGTGGATAAGTTAGTTCCAGTATTACCCCAGGTGGAAACACGACCATTTGTGTGAATGCAAGCAAACGTATTATCAGTATATCTAATTTGTTGAACTTTTACGTCGCGTAGTTCCACTGGGAGGATGCCTCCAAAACTTGGATCGCCCCAACATCTGATAGTGTTATTTGTGAGTAAAGCGGTAAATGCCATTCCATTAGATATAATGTCTTTGATCATATAATCTGTGTTGCTGTTTATGCTACTCACGTCTGATGGTAGAGGATATTGACTGACAAAAGAAATGTCTCCCCAATAACTTAATTTGTAATCTGTGTTTACAGCAACGAATGCTATATCACTTGCGTATATTTTGTAAACATTTTCATTGTTATTGAGAGAAATGTAATCTCCTGAAAATAACCCTCCACCACGATTACTTCCCCAGGTTTGAACGATACCTGAACTATTCAACGCTGCAAAGGCAGAAGATGTTGTCGTAATCGTATTGATAAATTCAATCGTTGTTTCCGGTGAAACATTCGGTTCAGGATCTGCTGTATCAGTTAACCAACTTACTTTATATTTACCTCCATATGCGTAATATCCCCAACTAAATACATAGTGATTATTAGGTACATCGTCTGTAATAGCGGAATAGGCCTTGTCATTGGAATACACGAAGAAAAAGTTGTTTTTCAATTCGTCATACCGTATGTTGGATATTTTCCCTCCCTTTTCTGGATCCCCCCAAGAAATTAACCTTGTATATTCGTCGTAAATTGCAGTTTGTCTGGGTTTGTAAACGATAATACTGTGTCCGAAATAGATATGAGTACCATAGAATATTCCGTAATTTGGTTCATTTACGCTATCTTCATCTCTTAGTTTCATTCCCCACAGTATATTATAAATAGATGTAGCATTCTGAGTATCACTATAATCACCATCACTATCAACATCAATATCACTATCAACATCAATATCGTTGTATACTGGTTGATAAAATCGATTATATACACGATATTGTCCGGTTTGCATCTTGATGATTCTTATAAAATTATCAATTGTACCAATAGTAACAAATTCATATGGTTTTTCTAAGAGGATCATATTTACGTATTCATCCAAATCATATTCATCAATGTGATTTCCAGATTTAATTACTTTGGTTACAGGACGGACATATTCTGTATATAATCCATCTGTACTATTCTTGAGTAATGTATCCGAAATATCATAGAATAGTGTAGTTGTTTTGAATTTGATATAGTCAGAAGATAAAGATGGATTTACGTCAAAAAATCGTTTCACTACTTCTGTACGGATGTAATCCCCTTCGACGTCGCGTCTGATATGTTCGTATGGTTTCGATAATATAGCATTTGGTTCATTTTCATTAAATTTTATCTTGAGAAGATCAGACAAATTCTCTCGTTCCAACGTTTCACCATTTTCTAATTGAATCATACTAATATCAATCGTTCTATTGGGCGTTGTCTGGTTCACGCGTTGGAGAAGGAGGTTATATGATATATTTCCAATCAGAAATTTTACTTTGACGGCTACAAAAGCATAGTAGTTTGAGTAAATGTTGGTTACACCTGAATCCAAGAATATATCCTTGTACTTTGGATATATCGTACCATTTGTAGTTACCTTTCCATTAACATCTAATTTAGCCCAGTTGGTTAATGTGTATTTCGTACCGACTATATCACTGTCTACAACATCAAGTAATACATCAACAGCATCATATTCGTCTGTTTTATCAATGAATGGTGGGTTGCTGTTTTTGGTAGAATGGATGAGTATATATGGATTGAGACTTGGGTCATTGATAAAATGTGGATTGTAACATCGAATTACAAGTTCTTCGTTTGTATCGCTTAAATTCATTGGGTCTATCTGAGTAAAACCATACGATACATCTACATAATCCCCATCCACAGAAGACAACCCCCTTGAAAATGATACGTCAAAATTGGTTTCATTATTCGTGTCGTCCAAAACAATAGTGTATTGTAACGAATTTTCGAATTCAATGTATCTCACTGAGATAACACGTTGTTCTGTACTACTTCCAGCATCATCCACAGCTAGTATATTCTCAGACAAAGGGATGTTAAACGAGTATGATACATCTTTTGTGAGTTTGTAGAAAAGATCATAATCCTGTTCGTAAAATATACCTTCCATGTTATATGTTTCAGGAAGATAGAGTGTGTTTGATGCATCTAAATGCATACTCATTTTCACATACGGACGATATGTAACCTCTTTCATTCTCATAGGTAAACTCTGTTGATCAAATAGGATAGCATTTGTTTGTCCGAGCTGAAAGATATTCGTTAAGAAACTGGCATTCGTAATGCTGTCTGGAAGCGTGAACGGATATTTGTATGAGATAAAAATGTTATTTGTATGACGGTATTTCTTACTCAATAAATAAACATCACTTCCAGATGGTGATGCGAAAATGTCATCGATAGGTATCATAGATGCATCCATATCATCACCATTTGTTTTCTTACCATCCGGAATGTAAACAAAATTGAAATTATTAGGTTCTAAACTTAATGCGAATTTTTGACGGTTTGAAATATAGGGCAATTTGTATTGTTTCTCCCATATAACCCGTTTATCTACTGTATTGTATTTAGTCACACAAGTTGGGTGTGTTCCATCCGATTCATCACCATAAGAATTCTTATGTAAAATGTATTGATTGAGAGAAGAATCCATTTCGATGTGCATAATATCTGTCACGTTGTGCTGGAAAACATCCTTGATCAATGTATTTACATATTGTATTGTAGATACTTTCTTTTTACGAACAATAATGGTATTGAAAAACACAATCTCAAACATTTTGTAATAGTATACCGTGTTATTGGGTACTTGTCGTCGAGATACATTATTGTCTACTATAAACGTACCGTCTGACATCCGTTCTATGCGGATGTAATCGAAATCACTCACATATATTTTTATATACTGGCGTTGAAAGTAATTGTTGCATATGTATGTATAATCTTGTGGAAGATCAAAAAGGTTTAGGTATGTGTTATGTTTGTATATTCGCGTGAATGGAGTATCAATGAAGGATGCTAGTTCTTCTCCTAGGGTTGGAGTTAATACATCTATATATCGGAAATTCTCATTTTTTAATGGATTATCAACTAATAATTCAATATTATCGTCTTTGTTTTTTTTGTTGTATGGGTATCCACGTCCCTCAAAATACTGATATAATACAACATAGAATAAAGCAACGCGTAGATTGAGGTCCTGTATAAAATACAGGTTAGTCTTTAACGATCTATACATTGTGAAAATCTGAAGATCGAATTCCAAAAATGTTTCTTCTTTTTTATCTCTTAGTAAATTTTCCGGTGGGAAAATGACAAACACGCTTTGTAAGAGAGTTCTAAAAAGATTGTATTTTTCCTCCTCAGTAAGAGATAGATCGAATGTAATGCCAGACGGCCAAACTAATTTGTTTGTATTATCATTAAGTGATGGATTTCCGATTTCGCTGCGTGATTTATTATTCGCACGAGAGGCATACGGTTGATATTCAGCAATAAACTGCGTTTCTGTGGATGATAAATATACCATATCGTATGTTTTGTTTACATCTAAAATATAATTAGGTATTGTCCCACCATATGCACTATCACCCCAGGCGTGAATTTTACCCAAAACATCTAAACATAGAAAAGCAGACTGTGTGGAAACAATTTGCACTACTGGTGCATTAATGGATAAATCGCGTAGTGATTCTCTTGGACGGTAAGATATTTCTGTTATACTTCTGTCTTTATCTTCTATATATACCTTCACACTCCCACCATAGTCTGGGTCACCGATACAAACAAAGGTTCCATTTGTATACAGAATAGTAAACGCCTTGTCGTTTGAGTATACGTATGATATGTTGTTTGCATATTCTTGATATTCGTCGAATTTCTTTCCTCCAAATATTTTGGAATCCTCAATGGAATGTGCTCCCCATATCGACATTTTCCCAAATTCGTTAATTGCTAGAAACATATTGTTTGTGGCGTACACAGAACGAATATTGTTGCGTAGATCGCTATATATACTAGCCGGAAATATAGTGCCACCATTTTCTTTTGATCCCCACGCTTCGATTTGGTTGGTTGGATCGATTGGTTCGAATACGTCGTGAGATAAAACACCATAACGGAATCTAGCGGAGATGGAGAATTCACGCTTATCGATTACTTTATGAGATGCATCGTTCACTATGAATGGCGAAATTTCATGTTCATCTGCATTTTCAGGTTGATATAATGTTGTAACATAATCCTGTTTGTAACATAGATAAGTATTGTTGTATTTTTTTTCGATAATAAGTTCGTGTCTTTTTGTATGATTTTCTTCACCATATACATATTGTATAGTGACTTGATCATTTGCGTAGATAAGTGGTGCGAAAAAACCCTTGCTGTTGGGTATGTCATATACATTAATCGGTTGGTCGGTATTGGGTTTGACAATAGATATGGTATCTTTTTCATAGTAAAATCCAAGCTCTTCAATGCGATCAATAGATAATTCATTATATGAAACGTCGAAATAAGTTATATCTGGGTTTTGTTTGTGGATTGTATACAATATGTTCGCACGGACAAAATCTTTATTGTATTTGGATTCGTCCAGGGTTGACAATAGTGTGCTAAGATTTATGGTTTCATAACTATCATCATCAGTTTTTTTCATACGTTTATGAAATTGGAGGTGTACTTTTTCACCATTGTAAGCAATTGAAATCGGTTTAAAGTACCAGAAATTGCCAGAACTATCTTCATAATAAGAACTATGTGCTGCAAACGCATTGTGTGTAGAATAAATCGACGTAATATACTTATTCACTGTCTTTAAATAAGGATCTAATCGTCCACCATAATTCACGTGACCAAATGTTTTTACGGATCCGTCTCCCAAGAGACACGCATATGCTTTATCCGTGCTGTATACGTGTTTGACGTTATGAATTTGCGATGGTAGAATTTCGCTTCTGTCGTTGTAAAAGTATTTGATTTCTCCTCCATAATTGGCAAGTCCAAAAGAATACATATTTTCTGAAACATCTACCACTGCAAAACTAAATTGATTGGCGTATATATGTTTTATGCGTGGTGGTAATTGTAATGCATCGTCGTCATAAAACAAAACCCCATTTCCACATATATCTCCAGAAACAACGTCAATTACATCTAGATCATATTCACGTAAGGTGTACTGTAAAGCGTCACCACCTGTATATTTCAATCCAAATGAATAAAGTGTACCAGACTGATCTAGACATAAAAACGAAGAGTGATTAGAAACGATATCTACTATGTGAATGTCATCATCATAGTGTACATTTTCTGAAATGTCGATAAAATTTGAGTGGTTGTCATATTTGGTGTTTTTTATGAAACGAATATCACCATTAATAAGTAATATTAGAAAACCATATTTGTTTGTGCATATTTTCTGAATGGCGTTGTAATTTGTATTACCTTGTCTATCCATTTTTACGTGACTTATGTCTATGATATGTGTGTTATCTGTGGATAGATCAGAATATAGTGTTTTATCTGATAAACAAATTAGCCGATAATGATCATCGTCGTTTTCTATGTATCTCATAAAAACAACTTTGTTATTAATATTCACGTCTTCAGTGACTTCTGTTACGTTACCAGAACTACTTATACTGTACGAGTATATATTCATATTGAAATCTATGAAAGACACAGCATCCATAGAAATACCAACGTTTGTGATAATTTGTTTGAAATGTTTCGGATCATTCACACCACTAAATTTGTGATTGAAATAAACGTTGGTCGAGAAACATTTGTGGTCATCGTCTAGCACAAATATATCATTTCTTGTCTGGGCTGTAAAATGGATATTGGATATATCATTTGTGCTCAAATCAGATGTTAGAGAATAAAATACAAGATTATCAGATGCCGACATCTTGCTGCCCCAAGATTGAAGCGTCCCGTCCGTTCCAATCGCAACAAACCCGTGTTTGTAGGATTGAGACAAACTATTGGATTGTGTATCATATACAGTGTATGGACTAGGTGTAACTCTGGCTAAGTGTTCATTAGAAATTGACGTTGTGTCCGCTCCAAACGATGAACTACCCCAAGTGATCAATGTATTATCTAGTCGATCTGAATTATTTCTTTTTTTCAGAATACCAAATGCATATTTATTATCGTAAAAATCATAAATATTGGCATCGAATTCGTCGAAAATTTCTTTGGGAACAAATCCCCCGTACAAACTTGTACCCCATACTACGAGATTATTATAAGGGTGGATGAGCTCATTGAAAATATCATTGGTAACAATGAAAGACGATGAAAAAAGAATTTTGTATCCTAGAATGTATTCTTTATTTCCATATGTCCATTCAAATTTATATGTATTATCTTGATGTATAAAGGTTTCTTGGTGATCTAGTACGTGGTATTTTTCTTTGTAGTAGTCCTTGCGAAATTGTATCACTCGATTATGGGAAAAATCCATAAAAACCCTGTCGTTCGGACGAGGAAGGTATATCAGAGCAATGTCGTTTCCATTTGTCTTATCAAAATCTTCGTAACCCACTGTTGTTCCTGGTTTGATTACATACACGTAATTTTTATTGTTATCATTGAACATTGTGTCTAATACATCTTGGGTAAATACATCTTCTTCGAATAAGTCACTTGCTATGGGTATGATATCATCAACAAGTGTATCTTTCTTTATGCGGAAACTATCGTAATGTTTGTTATACAAGAAAAACAAGAAAATATTGCGTTTTACTAATTGATTAATGTTGTGATTACCGATATTGTAAGATTGACCACTGTCTCCAGTGAATAAGTCATCAAACATATACGATTTTGAACCTGTACTATTGGTAATTGTCAATCCATTTATATAGAGTAATGACGTATATTGAATGCCAGAAATGTCGTTTACGTCACGAATACCCCAATTTTCGCCTCCATATGGGAAACTATAGGTTTTTGCAACTACGTTATCGTCGGATAAGTATAATTGGTTGATATTTTTGTTTAAATTGAGGACGAAATGACTATATGGAGCAAGATCATTTATGTGTTGTCTCACGACAATTTGACCATCGTCGTCGAGTAGTACAATGGAGTTATTAGTCATATCGACATTCATATAGGTTTCACTTTCATCAATATAGGTTATTTGTGTTCTGGTAGGATTTTCTTCAGGTACGTAGATTAAAATATCGGGTTTTGCCCAAAGAAGGTAGGCGTTATTGTTTGACTTGATGCTTTCGAATTCGTATTTATTTGATACACGGGTATGATTGCGAATAGTTCCAAATCGATTATCTTTGTTCTGAATGATGAAATCGTATTTATTAGATATTACACGTGTAATGTCGTAGACGATGTCATATATGATATTCCCGGAAGCGTCTATTGCCGATGCAAAATGGACATCCGATTTTTTTGCATTCGTATCTAAAAATGTATACTCAAATATGTAACTGTATTCCGTGAAGAAATCGTTTTGTGATATATCCGCGCTGTTGCTAACATCAAGATATTGTTTTGATAGAATGTGTGAATATTCAAACGTTTTTAAAGGGACTGGTTGACCAGATGTTGTTTGTAGTTGCAACGTATCTAGATGATACAATTTTGTGGCGAGATGGTTATTATAAAATAGATCATACTGAGTTGTTCGATCGTTTACATTTAATTTGATAAACCGTCCTCTGTTTGAAATACCCTGGTCTACATACGCCACATAAATATTACCCAAACTATCATACGATATTGACGCATATGTTATTTTATCTTGGGCATAGTATGGATCTCCGACATTATATACCACGTGAGTGTTACGGTCATATACACCGACAATGATTTTATTG
>Ga0181563_10003853_pt1 | contig 14154 bp, 13 predicted proteins | sample 011ome_25_FD_133759 | JGI IMG/M metagenome (GOLD analysis project Ga0181563, IMG submission 133759) | Coastal salt marsh microbial communities from the Groves Creek Marsh, Skidaway Island, Georgia - 011512CT metaG (megahit assembly) | ecosystem: Environmental > Aquatic > Marine > Intertidal... | reverse complement strand
CTTCGCCGAAAAGCGCGATCCGGTATGGAAGGGGCGCTAAGCTCGGCGATGGGTGATTGCATCTGCCAGTCTTGCGGGGTTTAACGGGGGCAAAGCAGCGGTTGCGCCCGGGGGACATATGAATATCAAGGCACTTTTTCTGGGGCTTGCCTTTGCGCTGATGTGGTCATCTGCCTTTACCTCGGCGCGGGTGATCGTGGCGCATGCCTCGCCCTTGGCCTCGCTTTCGGCGCGGTTTTTCCTGTCTGGGCTGTTGGGGTTGGCATTGGCCTATGCAATGGGCCAAAGCCTGCGCCTGAACCGGGCGCAATGGCGTGCGACGATTATTTTCGGCATCTGCCAAAACGCCCTATATCTGGGCCTTAATTTCGTGGCGATGCAATGGGTCGAGGCATCGCTGGCCTCGATCATTGCCTCGACCATGCCGCTGATGGTGGCCTTTGCTGGCTGGGTTTTGTTCAAAGACCGGCTATCGGCCATGGGCGTGTTTGGGCTGGTGCTGGGTGTTGTGGGCGTGGGCGTGATTATGGGCGCGCGGCTGGATGCGGGGCTGGACCCGCTGGGGCTGGCGCTGTGTGTTTTGGCGGCGGTGGCATTAACGGTGGCCACGCTGGCGGTGCGCGGTGCCTCGTCTGGTGGGAACGTGATGAGCGTTGTGGGCCTGCAGATGCTGGTTGGTGGCACCATTTTGGCTGTGGCCTCGGCCGCGACAGAAACCATTCATGTCACATGGAGCTGGCAGCTGATCGTGGCGTTTTTATACACCACCTTGGTGCCCGGCCTGACGGCCACATGGGTGTGGTTTACGTTGGTGGGGCAGATCGGTGCGGTGAAAGCATCGACCTTTCATTTCTTGAACCCCTTTTTTGGTGTGGCCATCGCGGCGATGATTTTGGACGAGGCGCTGGGGGTTTTGGATGTGGCCGGCGTGGTGGTTATTGCGGTGGGCATTTTGATGGTGCAACTGGCCAAACAACGCCCCGCAGCGGGCTAGGCCGGCCCCTGCGTCGCCCGGCCTGCCCGCGCCCCGCTGGGGCCCGGCAATGCCCGCCAATGCCCCAAAATGGCCCTATGACACCGCCATTTCCGCGCCCTTGGTGATGGCCTCGCGCAGCTTGCGTTCCAGTGTTTTTTGCTTGGACAGGCTATAAAACTTTAGCCCAAACATGTCTTTGACATAGAAGGTATCGACCACCTGTTCCCCAAAAGTGGCGATCACAGCGCTGGCGATATAGACGTTGGTATTTGCCAATGTCCGGGTCAGGTCGAACAACAGGCCCGGCCTGTCGCGGGTATCGACCTCGATGATGGTGTAAATCTCGGATCCATCATTATCGAAGGTAATCGAGGTGGGCACCCGAAAGGCGCGTTCACGTTTTTTCATCTTGTCCTTCGAGCGGATCGCCTCGCTGGCCTTAATCTCGCCTTTCAGGGTTTTGTGGATCATCTGGCGTAGGCGCGGCAGGCGGTCTGTTTCGTAGGGGTGGCCATCGCCATCCTGTATCCAGAACACCGCCGTGGCATAGCCATCTTTCGAGGTATAGGTGCGGGCATCCACCACATTGGCCCCCACCAGCGCCAAAGCCCCCGCCAAGCGCGAAAAAATGCCGGGGTGATCTGACAGGGCGAAACAGGCGCGCGTTGCATCGCGGTTTTCATCTGGGTGCAGATCGATGGCGATTTCATCATCGGGCAAATCGCGCAGCATGCCGGCAAAAACCACCTGTGTGGCGCTGTCCAGACCTTGCCAATAGGGGGGGTAATGGCGGGTGGTTTCATGTTTGAGCGGGCCGGGTTCCCAAGTGGCCAGCGCCTCGCGCAAGGCGCGCCGCGCCTCGGCCCCGCGGTTTTCGCGGTTCAGCTCTTCCAGCCCATGTTCCAGCGCAAGGGCGGTTTCCTTGTGCAATTGCCGCAGCAGCATGGCCTTCCAGTTGTTCCACGTGCTGGGGCCAACGCCGCGAATGTCGCAGACGGTAAGAACAGTCAGCAAATCCAGTCGCTTGCGGTTTTTCACCAGCTTGGCAAAATCACGCACTGTGCGCGGGTCGGCGATATCGCGTTTTTGCGCCATATCCGACATCAGCAGATGGTAGCGCACCAACCATTCCACGGTCTCGCAATCGGCCTTGTTCAGGCCCAGCCGCGGTGCAACGCGGCGCGCGATTTGCGCGCCGATCACCGAATGGTCTTCGTCACGGCCCTTGCCGATGTCGTGCAGCAATAGCGCGGTATACAGCACCTTTCGGTTGACCCCGCCCTTTAATATGCCAGTGGCAAGGGGCAGCTCTTCGATCAACTCGCCCGCTTCGATCTGGCTGAGCACGCGGATGCATTGAATGGTGTGCTCGTCCACGGTGTAGCTGTGATACATATTGAATTGCATCATCGCCACGACATGCTCGAATTCGGGCACAAAGGCGGCCAGCACCCCCAATTCATTCATCCGCCGCAAGGCGCGTTCGGGGTTGCCGTGTTTGAGCATCAGATCCAGAAAAATGCGCTGCGCCTCGCGGGTGTTGCGCATATCGTCATCAATCAATTGCAGGTTCGATTTCACCAGCCGCATGGCATCAGGATGGATCAGCATGCCCGTGCGCAGCCCTTCTTCGAACAGGCGCAAAATATTCAGCTTATCGGCCAAAAATGTTGCGTCATCTTCGACCGCGATGCGCCCATGAACCACGCTATAGCCGGGCTTGATTTTCGGCACGCGGCGAAACAGCCGTTCCAACAGTGGCGGGCTTTTGGCATGCATGGCCTCTAGCTTGGTCAGGAAGATGCGCGTCAAATCCCCAACCGATGTGGCATGGCGGAAGAAATCTTGCATGAAATATTCGACCGCGCGGCGCCCGCCCTTGTCTTGGTAGTTCATACGCTCGGCCACTTCGACCTGCAGGTCAAATGTCAGCTGGTCCGAGGGGCGCCCGGTGATCAGGTGCAAATGGCAGCGCACCGCCCACAGAAAGTTTTCGGCCTTGGTAAAGGTGTCGAACTCGTCGCGTTGAAACACCTCTAGGCGCACCAGCTCGTCTGCGGTTTGCACCCGGTGCATATATTTGGAAATCCAATACAGCGTTTGCAGATCGCGCAGCCCGCCCTTGCCCTCTTTGACGTTGGGTTCCACCACATAGCGTGCGCCTTGCTTTTTGTGGCGCGCGTCGCGTTCGGCCAGTTTGGCCTCGATGAATTCAGGCGCCGAGCTGCGAAACAGCTCTTTCCACAACCGGCTGTCCAATTCGGTATTTAGCTGTGCATCGCCGCCAATGAACCGGTGTTCCAGCAAGGCGGTGCGAATGGTGAAATCCTCGCCCGCCAAACGAATGCAATCTTTCACGGTGCGGCTGGAATGGCCCACCTTTAGCCGCAGATCCCATAGGATATACAGCATCGATTCAATCACGCTTTCGGCCCAAGGCGTCATTTTATGGGGCGTCAGGAAAAGCAAATCGACATCAGATTGTGGCGCCATCTCGCCCCGGCCATAGCCGCCCACAGCAAACAGCGCCAAGCGTTCGCCGCTGGTGGGGGTGGCCAGCGGATGAATGGAATGCGTGGCCACCTGCATGGTGGCCAACACCAGACAATCGGTCAGCCAAGCATAGGCACGGGTGGTGGCGCGTGCGGCAAAGGGCTGTTTGGCAAAGGCATCGGCAATGGCCTGCCGCCCGCGCTGTTGGGCCTGCATCAGCACCGGCACAACGGCTGCGCGTATCTCGGGGGGGGCACTGGCGCTGGCGATGGCGGCGTCAAGCTGTGCGCTGACGCCCGCCATATCGAAGATTTCTGTGGGCGCGCAGATGATATCGCCTTGGGGCGATGGAAAGTGATACGTCAATTGAACGGTCCGTTCGTGTTAAAAGCCCATGGCGCCAAAGCTGCGTGGGGCGGGATCAATTTCCAGGGCTTGGCTGTCAACCACCTGTGCCACGCTCAAGCCACGCTCGTTGGTTCCATCGCTGTTAAAGCGGAAAATGCCGCCCGTGCCCTGAAAGCCTGCGGATTGGGTCAGCCCAGCCGCGCCCAGCGATGTGCCGCTGCCCGCAAGGGCGCCGATGGCGGCAATACCATCATAGGCCAGCCCGCCAATGGGGTGGGCATCGCCTGCATAAGCCTCTTTGTAGCGGGCGCGAAATTGGGCAGATGTGGCGGTATCGGGGCGGGCAAACCAGCCGCCCTGCACGCCGGGCAAGGCCAAGGTTTGTGCCGGAATATCCCAGCGGCTGAGGCCGATGAATTGTATATCCACCGGCGACAAGCCAGCCTCGGGCAGCATTTGCGAAAATAGCGGCAGTGCGCCGGCTGTGTTGGCGGTCAGAAACACGGCATCTGGCGCCATCTCGCGGGCCATTTGCACGGCTTCGGGCACGGCACGCAGCACGCCGTTTTGCGAAAACTCATGCGCGACGGCCCCAACCAGCGTGCCGCCATTGGCCAAAACCACCTTTTCCACCGCCTGCAGGCCCAGCTGGCCAGATAGATCGGTGGAATGGATCACCATAAATCTGGATTTGCCACGCTCTATCGCCAAACGCACCAACCGATCGGCGGCGTTTTCAAACGTGTGCCCCAAGATAAACAGGTTGCCATTGCCGCGGGCAATGATGGGGTTGTTGGAAAATGACAGCACGTTGATGTTTTGCTGCGCCAAGGCCACCGCAACGGCATTGGCCGATTCTGCGTAGACCGGGCCCAAAATGATCTTTGCGCCATCGCTGACCGCTTGCAGGCCAGCCGTGCGGGCCTGTTCGGGGTTGCCTGCCGTGCCATAGACGCGCAGGTCAATTTGTACGCCTTGCAGATCAGCCATGGCCAAGCGCGCGGCGTTCTCCAGCGATTGGGCCAGCACCTCGTCGCCATTTTCGCCACTGCCGCGCGGCACCAGCAGGGCCACGGGCACTGGTGCGCCGAGGGCAATGCGGGCACCCGGCGCGCCGCCCGGTTGGCAGGCCGAAACCGTGAAAAGCGCAATTGCGCCAAGGGCAAAGGCACATAGGCGGCGGGCCGTGGATAATAAGGCGAACATGGACAGATACTCTCCCTCGGTTTATGGCGGACATACCCCCACCGTTGGGGCGATAATAAACGCAGTCAGGGGCGGGTCCAGTGTTGAATCAGGAAAAGGCCAAACTGCCGGCAGGCTTGTATTTGATTGCCACACCGCTGGGTGCCGCGCGCGATATCACGCTGCGCGCGCTGGATTTGCTGCAAACAGCCGATGTGCTGGTGGCAGAAGACACCCGCAGCCTGCGCCGCCTGATGGATATTCACGGCCTGCCGCTGGGCGAGCGGCCGCTGGTGGCATATCACGACCATAACGGCGACAGGATGCGCCCTAAAATAAAGGCGTGGTTTGCGCAGGGTTTGGCGGTTTTATACGCCTCCGAGGCCGGCACGCCCTTGGTGGCAGACCCCGGCTTTGATCTGGTGCGCATGGCCCAGGAAGAGGGGGTGCCCGTGACCTCGGCGCCGGGGCCATCGGCGGTGATCACAGCGCTGACCCTGGGGGGCTTGCCCACCGACAGGTTTTTATTCGAAGGCTTTTTGCCCAATACCAGCAGTCAGCGGAAAACCGCGCTGGCCGCCCTGGCCGAGGTGCCCGCAACGCTGGTTTTTTACGAATCACCCAAACGGCTTGCCGCCATGCTGCGTGATGCGGGCCAAGTGCTGGGCGCCGAGCGCCAAGCGCGGGTTTGCCGGGAATTGACGAAAAAATTCGAAGAAATCGTTCCCGGCACCCTGCAAGAGCTGGCCCAACGCTACGCCGATGCCGCCCCCAAGGGCGAGATTGTTGTGTTGATTGATCGGGGACGTTTGGAAAAAATTAATGAAGAGGACGTAGAAACCATGCTGCGTCAGGCATTGGCGGCGGGCACGGTGCGCGATGCGGCAGATCATGTCAGCGTGGCCACGGGTTTGCCGCGGCGCAAAGTGTATCAAATGGCGTTGAAACTGGGCAAGGATGGCTAAGATGGGCGCGCAGGACCAGTTGTTGGATAGGGGCCCCGGTGTGGCCACCCAGCGGCGGGCCCGCGGGCAAAGGGCGTATTGGGCAGGCGTGGCGGCCGAGGCCGCAGTGGAACGCACCTATTTGGCCCGTGGGGCACAGCTGCTACAGCGGCGCTGGCGGGGCAAGGCCGGTGAAATTGACCTGATATTTTCCGACCCTCTTAGCGGTGAAGGGGCCCTGATTTTTACCGAGGTCAAAGCCGCCCGCACCCATGCAAGTGCCGCCCATGCGCTGCGCCCGGCACAAGCGCGCCGGCTGTGCCTGGCGGGCCAAGAGTTTGCCGCCGGGCGCCCAACAGGGCAATTGACGCCCATGCGTTTTGATCTGGCCATGGTGGATGGCCAGGGGCAGGTTGCGTTGGTGCAAAATGCGATTGGGGAATTCTGATTTGCCTATGGGCGCCGCTTACGCCATGAAGATGGCGAAGCAGACGGAGCAGACCCATGAAAATTGCCTTTCAGATGGACCCGATCGGCCCGATCAATATCGAGGCTGACAGCACGTTTCGCATTGCCCTAGAGGCGCAGGCGCGTGGCCACGAGTTGTTTTACTACACCCCCGACAGGCTGGCCTATCAAGAGGGGCGTATCACGGCGCGGGGATGGCCGCTGCGCGTTCAGCGCGTGGCGGGGGCGCATTATAGCTTGGGCGACGAGCAAGAGGTGGATCTGGCCAGTTTCGACGTGGTTTGGCTGCGCCAAGACCCCCCCTTTGATATGTTCTACATCACCACCACCCACCTGTTGGACCGTTTGGCGCCCGGCACATTGGTGGTGAACAACCCGTTTTGGGTGCGCAATTACCCCGAAAAACTGTTGGTGTTGGATTTCCCCGATCTGACCCCGCCCACCACAATCGCCCGCGATCTGCAAACCATCCGCGCGTTCAAGGAAAAACATGGCGATGTGATTTTAAAGCCGCTCTATGGCAATGGCGGTGCTGGCGTGTTTCGCCTGACGCCAGACGACCGCAACCTGTCATCCTTGCATGAAATGTTTACCGGCTTTTCCCGCGAGCCGTTGATCGTGCAGAAATTTTTGCCAGCAGTCTCGCAGGGGGACAAGCGGGTGATCTTGGTTGATGGGGCGCCGGTGGGGGCGATCAACCGGGTGCCGCAGGCCGGCGAGACCCGGTCGAACATGCATGTTGGGGGGCGCCCTGAAAAGGTGGCGCTGACACCACGCGATTTGGAAATTTGCGCCCGCATAGGCCCGCTTTTACGCGAAAAAGGGCAGGTTTTTGTGGGCATTGACGTGATCGGCGATTACCTGACCGAAATCAACGTCACCTCGCCCACCGGCATTCAAGAGCTAGAGCGTTTTGACGGCACCAACACCGCTGAAATTATCTGGCAGGCGATCGAGGCAAAGCGCGCCTGACGGGCGCGCCTAGCCGCTTGCCGGCGTTTGCAGCCTGTAGCTGACGGCCTCGGCCACATGGGGCTGGCGCACATCGGCGCTGCCGTCCAGATCGGCGATGGTGCGCGCCACCCGCAGCACGCGGTGAAACCCCCGCGCCGAAAGGGCAAAGCGCTGCGCCACGCGCGCCAGCAAGGCACGCCCCTCGGCATCGGGGGTTGCGATGCTTTCCAGCAATGCGCCCTCGGCATCGGCATTCAGGGCCACATCGCCATGGCCGGCAAAACGCTTGGCCTGCACAGCCCGGGCGTTGGCCACCCGCGCGGCCACGGTGGCCGAACTGTCCCCCGAGGGGGGCAGATCAAGGTCGCTATAGGCCACGGGGGGCACGTCGATGCGCAAATCAAAGCGGTCGATCATCGGGCCGCTGATGCGCCCCATATAGTCTTCACCGCAGATGGGCGCGCGGCTGCAGGCGCGCCCGGCATCGCTGAGGTGGCCGCATTTGCACGGGTTGGCCGCCGCCAGCAGCAAAAAGCGGCAGGGGTAATTCACATGCGCATTGGCACGCGCCACGCTGACATGGCCGGTTTCGATGGGTTGGCGCAGCGTTTCCAGCACTGGCCGGGCAAATTCGGGGAATTCGTCCAAAAACAGCACGCCATTATGGGCCAGCGAAATTTCACCAGGTTTGGCCGCGCGCCCCCCCTACGATGGCCGCCATCGAGGCGGTGTGATGGGGGGCGCGAAAGGGCCGCGCGCGGCTGATGCCACCGGACTCTAGCAACCCCGATAGCGAGTGTATCATCGAGGTTTCCAGCGCCTCGGCGGGGGTGAGGGGCGGCAAAATGCTGGGCATGCGGGCCGCAAGCATAGATTTTCCAGAACCGGGCGGTCCCACCATCAGCACATGGTGGCGCCCAGCTGCGGCAATTTCCATTGCCCGTTTCGCCCGCTCTTGGCCCTTGATGTCGCGCAGGCAGCGGCTGGTTTCATGGGCCAAAACCTCGCCGGGTTTGGCTGTGCTTAGCGGGACTTGGCCATTGAAATGGCGCACCACATCGCCAAGGCTGGCGGCGGCGATGACTTGGCAATCGCCAACCCATGCCGCCTCGGCCCCCGAGGCCTGCGGGCACAGCAGGCCGCGCCCTTCGCTGGCCGCGTTCACCGCCGCGGGCAGCGCACCCACCACCGCCACCAGCGACCCATCCAGCGACAGCTCGCCCAAGGCTGTCACCCGTTCGGCGGCATCGGGTGCCACGATCTGCAGCGCGGCCAGCAGGGCCAAGGCGATGGGCAGGTCGAAATGGCTGCCCTCTTTGGGCAGGTCGGCGGGCGATAGGTTAATGGTGACACGTTTCGAGGGCAGCGCAATGGCCAGCGCCGACAGCGCCGCGCGCACCCTATCGCGGGCTTCGCTGACGGCTTTGTCGGGAAGGCCCACAATGGCAAAGGCGGGCAGGCCCGGGGTGACGGCGCATTGCACCTCGACCGTGCGGGCCGATACCCCCTCAAAGGCAACTGTATAGGCCCGCGTTACCATAGCACCCCCAATGCATGGGCGCTTGCAGCCCACGCCTGTGTGTAAAGTGGCTAGCGTGGATCAGGTGAACAAAGGGTTAATGAGTGTGGAAAAGATTAACCCTTTGTGCCGTCGGAAAAGACGCGCGAAATTTGGGCGGCGCTGTCGGCTAACCCCCATGGCGCATTGATCACGAACATCCCCGAGCCAACCATCCGGTGACCGGGGCGCACTGGGGCAAAGGCCACCTCGTGGCGCAAGCTGTTTGGGTAATTGGCCGCCTCTAGCGCCTCTAGCATGGCGTGATGTGCACCGCCCAACAGCAGCGGATACCACAGGGCAATGACGCCCACGTTCCACTTGCGATGAAGCTTGGCAATTTCGTTGGGAATGCGGGCATAGTCGGATTTGATTTCGTAGCTGGGATCAATCAGCAGCACGCCTCGGCGGGGGGTAGGGGGGCACACGGCCGGTGCCATTTCGAAGCCATCGCGCTGATGCAGGCGGGCTTTGGTGCCTTGCATGGCCTGCGATAGGGCGGCGTGTTCTTGGGGGTGCAGTTCGGCCAGTTCGATACGGTCGTCGGGGCGTAAAAATTGCGCGGCCAACAAGGGCGAGCCGGGGTAGGCTGTATCGCCAAACTGGGCGCGAATTTTTGCCAGCGCTTGGGTATAGGGGGTATTGGCCAAAAGGTTCTGCGCAAGGATCCGCGCTATGCCGGCCTGTGCCTCGCCGGTTTTCAGCGCCGCGCTACTGCTCAAATCGTAAAGGCCCCTGCCGCTGTGGGTTTCGATATAGCACAAAGGCTTGTCCTTGGCGCTCATGTAAGACAGCAGCGCCGCCAGCAGCGCGTGCTTTTGCACATCGGCCGGGTTTCCGGCATGGTAGATATGTTGATAAGACAGCATATGCCCCCATAAACCAGTGCCCGCCGCCCGCCAAGAGATGATAGAAGATCTGCCCCAGCAAATCAGCGCCTGCCGCCTGTGCAAGGCCCGCTTTGCCGCCACCGCCACGGCCCATAAGCCGCGCCCGGTGCCGTGGTTTTTGCCACAGGCGCGGGTGCTGGTGGCGGGGCAGGCGCCGGGGATGCGGGTGCATCAGGCGGGCCGCCCCTTTGCCGATGCCTCGGGGCAGCGGCTGCGGGCGTGGATGGGGCTGGGCGAGGCGCAGTTTTACGACAAGACACGCATTGCCATTGTGCCCATGGCCTTTTGTTTTCCCGGATACACGCCGCGCGGTGCGGATCTGCCGCCGCCGCCCCTGTGCGCGGCCACATGGCGGGCGCAGGTGATGGCGGCATTGCCCAACCTTCGGGTGGTGTTGTGCGTGGGCGCGCATGCGCAGCGCTGGCATATGGGGGGGCGGGTGCCCGTGGCGCAGCGCGTGGCCGATTGGCAGCAGTATGCGCCGGGCATTTTCCCCTTGCCGCACCCGTCTTGGCGCAATACCGCATGGCTGAAACGCAACCCTTGGTTTGCAGCGCAATTGCTGCCTGCCCTGCGCGCGCAGTTGAAAGAGGTGCTGGATGACTGAAACGCACAGCGAATTAGACAAGGCCCATGCCGCGATGGAGGCCGCGCCAAACGAAGATGGCGCGCGGCTGCGATACTATCAGATTTTGGCCGATACCGAATTGTGCTTGTTGCTGCGCGCCGAGGCGCAGGGCGACATGATCGAGCCGGAAAGCTTTGATCTAGGCGATATGCGGGTTGTGCTGGTCTTTGACAGCGAAGAGCGGCTGGCGCAATTCACCGGCGCCGCCGCGCCTTATGCGGCCATTTCAGGGCGGGTGCTGGCGGGCATGTTGGCGGGCCAAGGGCTGGGACTGGGCGTGAACCTAGAGGCGCCATCGGCCTTTTTGGTGCCCCCCGAAGGGGTGGCGTGGTTGGTCGATACGCTGGGGCATACCCCCCAAGAGGCCGAGGCGCGCATTCAGGCGCTGCACCGCCCCACAGGCCTGCCGGCTGTGGTGCTCGAGGCGCTGGCCGAACGGTTATCGCGCATGGCAGGGCTGGCACAGGCGGCGTTTTTGGTTGGGGCCGAATATCACAGCGGTGGGCGTGGCCATGTGCTGGCCATTTTAAACGCCGCCCCGCGCGCGCAGGCGCCCTTGGCCAAGGCCATGGCCGAAGCCCTGACATTTTCGGGCATAGAGGCCGGTGCACTGGATGTGGTGTTTATCGACGACAGCCATCCGTTTTTGCCGCAATTTCGGGCCCAAGGGCTGGCGCTGGATATTCCCCAGCCGCCCCAGCCTAAGGTGCAGGTTGTCACTGCCCCGGGCAGTGACCCTGACAAACCACCGATTTTGCGCTGAACAACAGGCCGATCAAAAGGCTGATCAATACCCTGCGCTGCGGTCGACCAAGTGCATGAAATCCAAGCCTGCCTCGCCGCGGCGAATGTTTTCGGCAATCACTTCGGCGGCGGTGTCGCAGCGCGTTGCACTGGCGATATGGGGGGTAACCGTGACCTTTGGATGCGCCCAATAGGGGTTTTCGGGCGGCAGCGGCTCGGTTCTAAATGTATCCAGCGTGGCTTGCGCGATATGGCCGCGATCTAGCGCCGCAAGCAGTGCGGCATCATCCACCAGCGCGCCGCGCCCGGGGTTCAGCACCATCGCGCCTTTGGGCAACATGGCCAATGTTTCGGCGTTCAGCACGTTTTCTGTATGCGGTGTATGAGGCAATAAAAGCACCACAATTTCTGCGCCGCTTAGCGCCTGTTGCAGCCCCTCTGAGCCGTAAAGGCATGTCATGCCATCAACAGATTTTTTACTGCGGCTCCAGCCGGTTACAGGGAAACCCAGCGCTGCCAGCGCCTGCCCGCAGGCGGTGCCCAGCGTGCCCAAACCCAAAATCGTGACGGGGCGGTTTTTGGCCAAGGGCGGGGCCGTGGGGCGCCAGTGGCCATCTTGGCCGTTAATGTGGCTGTCTATTCCCAAATGCAGGCGCAGAACATGGCCGGTGACCCATTCTACCATGCCTTGGCTTAGCCCTTCGTCCACCATACGGGCCAAGGGAATACGCAAGCTGGCATTGCCAACCACGTTTTCCACCCCGGCCCATAGGTTCAGCACCGCCTTGGCACGGGTATAGGGGGTGAAATCTTGTAGCCAAGAATTGGGCGCATAGACGATATAATCTACCTCGTCGGGCGGGAACTGGGTGCGCAAATCGGCCTCTAGCCCGGCCTTGGCCAAGGCATGGCGCAGGGGCTGTTCGTAATCTTCCCATTTTTCTTCGCGCGCGGCGAATAGCACGTTTACCGGCATGTCTTACCTCGGTTTATGGACATGGGCGCTTTGCATCATGCCGAAGGCTGCCAAAAGCACCAACATTGCAGACCCACCATAGCTGACCAGCGGCAAAGGAACACCCACAACCGGGGCCAGCCCCATAACCATCAGCATATTTACCGCGAAAAACAGGAAAAACGTAACGGCAATGCCAATGGTCAGCAGGGCAGAAAAACGGTCTTTGTTGGTGATGGCGGTGTTGATGCAAAAGATGATGATCAGCGCATAAAGCGTCAGCAGGCTGGCGGCGCCAATGAAGCCGAATTCTTCGGCCAAGGTTGTAAAGATAAAATCGGTATGTTTTTCAGGCAAAAAGTTTAGCCGCGATTGCGTGCCTTGCATAAAACCTTTGCCGCCCCATCCCCCCGAGCCAAGCGCAATTTTAGATTGGGTTATGTGATAGCCTGCGTTCAGCGGGTCTTGGCTGGGGTCTAAAAAGGTGTCGATGCGGCGGTATTGATAGTCTTTCAGCAGCTGCCAACTGGTGCCGCGCGATTTGAACACCGCCACCACCACGCCGATGCCAGCCGCGATGACGGCGGCGAAATAGGCCCAATGCACGCCCGCCACAAACATCACCGCCGCCCCGGCAAAGACCAACAGCAGCGATGTGCCCAAATCTGGCTGGATCACCACCAGCGCGGTGGGAAGCAGAATGAAAAATACAGGCAATGCCACCCATAAAGGGTGCGATACTTTCTTGATCGGCAACCAATCGTAATAGGCGGCCAGCAACATCACCAAGGTTATTTTTGCCAATTCCGAGGGCTGCAACCGCATAAAGCCCAGATCGATCCAGCGTTGGGCGCCCATGCCCACCTCGCCAAACAGCTCGACCGCGAAAAGCAGCGCCACCGATACAGCATAGGCCAGCGCCGCCACGTTGCGCCAAAACCAAATGGGTACCATCGCGATGATCAGCATCAGCGCAAAGCCAGCGGCAAAGCGTTTCATCTGCGGTTCCGCCCATGGCTGCAGGCTGCCGCCGGCCACGGAATAGAGCATCAAAAAACCCACGCAGCCCACGCTAAGCAGCAACAGCGCAATGGGCCAGTTCAGATATAAAATCTTGCGAGGGCCGGTGGGTACATATTTGACGGTATATTCAAGATAGCTCATGCGCGGCCCCGGTCGCGGGTATCTTCGCGGGCTTGGCGTTCGCGTTGCAGGCGTTCTTGTTGTGCCTTGATGCGGCTGCGGTCTTTTTCGGGGTAGGCGGCCAAGGGCGGCGTGTCGCCGTAAAGCGCCTGCAAGGTGATATCGCGCGCCACGGGTGCTGCCGCAGCAGACCCGCCGCCGCCATGTTCGATCACCACCGAAACGGCAATGCGTGGGGCATCGGCGGGGGCGAAATTGACAAACAGCGCATGGTCGCGCCGCTCCCACGGCAGGTCTTCGTTGCGGGTCACACCGCGCCGCCGCTCGGCCTCGGTGATGTTGCGCACCTGCGATGTGCCGGTTTTGCCCGCCATGCGAAACGTGTCTTCGATGATGCGGCTGCCATAGGCAGTGCCATTGCGGTTATTGGTGACGGCAAACATCGCGCGGCGCAGCTTGGCCAGATTGCTGGGGTCCAGCCCCAGCGGCTCCCCCCGGCCTGTGGGCTGTTCTACCCCGTCGATGGATTTTACCAGCCTTGGGCTGACGCTGCGGCCCGTGGCCAGACGTGCCGTCATCACCGCCAGCTGTAAGGGCGAGGCCAGCACAAAGCCTTGGCCGATCGAGGCGTTGACGGTGTCGCCCACAACCCAATCTTGGGCAAAGCGCGCGCGCTTATAATCGCGGGTGGGGGTGACGCCCGCCTTGACCGAAGACATTGGAATGTTGTGGCGAATTCCCAGCCCCAGCCGCTGTGCCATGGCCGAAATGGCATCAATGCCGATTTTCAGCGCCAAATCGTAATAATAAACATCGCAGCTTTCAGCCAGCGAGTTCATCAGATCCACGCTGCCATGGCCTGCGCGTT
>Ga0181563_10003850_pt1 | contig 14156 bp, 9 predicted proteins | sample 011ome_25_FD_133759 | JGI IMG/M metagenome (GOLD analysis project Ga0181563, IMG submission 133759) | Coastal salt marsh microbial communities from the Groves Creek Marsh, Skidaway Island, Georgia - 011512CT metaG (megahit assembly) | ecosystem: Environmental > Aquatic > Marine > Intertidal zone... | reverse complement strand
CTGGTAAGAAGCGGAGGAGGGACGTACTACCGGACGCCGCCGCCGCCTCGCCCGCGGTGGACACCGCCCGCGCGGTCGTTCGACTCGGATCCTCCGATCGCGAACGCGCCGAGTGGTCCTTGGAGGAGGACGACGCGTTGCTCACGACGATCGCGCGGCGCACGATCCTCGGCGTAGGCCCCGAGATCGACAAGCGGACCGAGTCGTACGGAGACGTCGTGGAGGGGAGGAGCGGGACCAAGACGCTCAGCCGGTTCCGCCGCCTCGTCGGTAAAAACGACGCGGCGACTCCGACGGACGCGCGACGCGGCGAGGATTTGTTCGGGGTGATCGAGGGGTTCCGGGCGCGGCGGAACGTTTCATCGACGTCATCCTCCATGTGGGAACGCGAGGGGTTCTGGTGCGCGGAGAACGAGGCTGCGCTCGTGAGGGAGGTGCGCCGCATCCTCGTGACGTACCCCAAGAGCAGCATCAACGCGTACTACGCGAGTCCCGCTCTCGGCCGGGAGCTTTTCGGCGGCGTGAAGCCCGAGAACGCGCCGAAGCACGGCGGCGGCGCCGTCGCGGGACGGGAGTATCCGAAGCGGGACGCGGCGAGAGGCGAGAGGCGAAAGCGAGAGCGGGATGACGCGTCTCGGACGGACTCCGATATCTCGGACGACGACGTGCCGATCTCGGCGCTGGGGAGGAGGAGGAAGAAGAAGCGCGGGGGAAACGCGCGCGACGCGCGAAACGCGCGAACGCGAAAAAAAAGCGTTCCCGACGACGCGCCCGTCGCTTTCTACGTCGACTCGGCGTCCGAGTCGGCGTCGGAATCCGATTCCGAATCCGATTCGGACGCCGAGACTTTCGAGACGAACGACGAACGACTCCTTCTCACTAAAAGCTTACGCGACCACCTTCGCGACCCGGAGCGCGCCGCGCGGCTGGCGGGCGCGCACGCGGCGCTGGTCGCGGCGCTCGCCAAGCAGGGCGACGCGTTCTTCGACGACCCGGGTGGGCTCGACCGGCTCCGCCGGGAGCGCGGCGACGACGCGGACCGCGCCGTGCGGACGCTGACAGACGAGAAGCTCCTCGAGACGCGCCGAGGCGAGACGCGCCCGCGGGTCACGCGCGCGTTCCGCCTATGCGCCTATGCGGACGAGAACGCGGAGGGAGCGGGGAGGGAGAGCGGGGGCCCGGGAGAGCGGGAGCCCGCGGCGCTCTCGGAGGCGCGGGCGCTGGCGCTGCTGGCGGCGGCGGCGCGCGGCGACGCGCGCCTCCGCGTTTTTTCAAACTTGGACCCTCGAGAGACCCCCGAGACTTTCGAGAATTTCCCGGTGGATGAGATTTCGGAGGCGGGATTCAAGCGTCTGCGCGTCACCGTGGACGCCGCGCGCGCCGCGCGCGCGGCGGCGGCGCGCGCGGCGGCGGCGGCGGCTGAGACGAGCCCGGTGGACTCGGCGGCGGCGATCGCCGCGGCGCGCGCGGCGGGTGTCCGCGGCGTCTCCGCCTCGGAGCTCGCCGAGTCTCTCGGCGGCGCCGTTTCCGCGTTCGCCTGCGAGCGGACGCTGCAGGCGGCGGCGGACGCCGGCGCGCTTCGCGCCGTCAACGCGTACGACGTCGTGCGCTTCGCGGATCCGTCGTCGGCGATTTTCGAAAATGCGGGCGACGCGGGCGCGTTGCCGTGGCGCGACGCGGCGGGCGCCGTGGACGCGGCGCTCCTCGCGCAGTTCAAGCGCTTCGCCTTCGACGTGTGCTGCGCGTTCCCGGGGAGCGATGTCGGGGCGCTCGCCGCGCAGATGCACCCGACGCTCGCGCCGGTGGCGGGCGTGGCGCTCGTGGAGCTGATGCTCAAATCCGGCGAGCTGGCGACGCGCGCGACGAGCGCGCCGGCGGCGGCGGACGGCGCGCCCCCCGCGGCGTTGGCGCGCGAGGAGACGCGCGCCGCGCAGGCGCGCGCGGAAAGGACGGAGGCGCCACGAAGGCACATCTTCCCGCCGGAGGACAGCGGGAAGTTCCCTTTCGGTTCCGAAAAGGGTGACTACGCGTTCCCGCGCGTCGTCACCGGCTGATTGATGAGAGACGATTCATCGCTCTGGACGACGCGCGCGTTCGCTCGAGACGTTTTATGAATACGTTTGTTTCTTTTCGCGAAGATCGTTACTGTCGTTTTCGTTTCAGTCATACCACGATCACTAATATCGGTATCCCTCCGCTCCCTCGATGAAGTGCTGCAGAAGCGCCTTCTTGCGCAGCCTGTACTCCACGGCGAGCTTTCGCCTCTCGTCCCGCCGTCTGCTCTCCTCGCCGTCGTCGCCCGCTCCGTCTCGGCGCGCGTTTTGTTTTTCGAGCCACGCGAGGTCCTCCTCGGCGGCGGTGGGGAGCGCGGCGACCAGCTCCGAGCACCGCACCCGCACGGCGTGCGCGGCCATTTTCTGCGGGTCGTCGTCCGGCATGATCTGCTTGTTGAAGTACACCAGCATGTCCACCAGCACGTCCGCGACGCGCCCGCCCCAGCCCATCCTGAGCTCCACCCCCGGGCCGGCTCTGTTCGCGAACGCCGCCGCCACCGCCGCCGCTTTCGCCGAATCCACAACCCGCTCGCCGGATTCGCTCTTGAAGGCGTCGGCGTACCACGCGGCGGCGTGCGCCGTGGTCTTGAACAGCTCGACGCTGTCGTGCGGGTTGTGCCCGCCCAGGAAGCCCATGAAGAGGCAGAAGCCGTCCAGCGATGTCTCCGCGGAGTAGCAGATGGTGAGCTCTTCGCCCGCGCGCACGTCTTTTTTCGCCAAGAGCGCGACGACGAGTTTCGTTTTGTTTTCGCCGCGCGTCTCGTTTTCCGAAGCGGACGCGTCGTCGTCGGGAACCGCCACCGTGGTCCACTCCACGTTCGGGTCGAGGTGTTTGTGGTTCAGCATGTCCACGTACGGCACGAGCATGGCCCGCGTCGCGCCGCCCTGCCCGTCGGAGGACAACTCGATCGCGCGCGAGCGCACGCACGAGAGCGACCACGCCCAGCGCTCGGCGAAGTCGCGCTCGTCCCCTCCCCCGGGCAAATCACCGCTCGCGGCGATCGTCCGCGCGGTCTTGGCGTCCTTCCCCAGCGTCAGGGCCGCCTTGAACACCGCCTCGCCGATCTGCAGCTCGGCCACCTCCTTCCGGTCCCACAGGCCGGACGTGGGGGAGTCCACGGCCGCGGGAAGCGCGTCGACGTACGGCTTCCACGTGTCTCGATTCGTCGAGGCGTCACCGCCGCGCGCGACGAGCAGATGCCAGGCCACGCACTCCGCGGGCGTGGCGTTCTCGAACGGAGGCTCCGCGTCCGCCAGCGCGCTCGCGCCCTTCCCGAGGCCCGCCTGGGAGATGCACGCGCTGTACGGCACGGTCAGCACGCGCTCGCCCGCCTTGATGTCGACCACCGCGTACACCCCGCGGCCGCGCGCGGCGTCGTCGGCGGACCCGATGGCTTCCCCGGCGTCGTTCACGAAGTCCTTCGAGTCACGCGGGGAGTCGCGCAGATCCACCTTGCGCAAGTCGCATCCCCTCGCCGTGCACCATTGCACGAACGGCGCGGACGCCGAGGCCTGCGCCATCTCGCGTCTCGTTGTGTCGCGCCGCGGCGTCGCGTCCCGAGGAAACGAAGAAATGGATAGACCCTCGTTTCCAGAATCGTCAACGGCGGTTCGCGCCGCCCATCGACGTCACCGCCGCCGTCGGCGTTCTGAGCGTTTCTGTAACACCGCGAAACCGCGCGAGCCTGATGTTTGATTATCTACAGATGAAAAGAGTCGCGCGGCGCCTCTCGCCTCTCGCCTCCCGCGTCTGCTTCGCTCTCTCGCGCGGTCCGCGCTCACGCTCTGTCACACGATCAGGCGCCCGCCAGCCTGGCGCTCTCCAGCGCCGCCTCCATCATGGACGGCGGCCTGCGCGGCGGCGGGTACGGCCCGACTTTCATTTTCTGCACCAGCCCTCCCATGAACTCGCGCGCCGCCGCCGTCGCCGCGGCGAGCACCGCCAGCGCCACCACCAGCTTGGTGGGCGCGGCCCTGGCGAACGCCGCCGCCGCGGACGCCAGCGCGACGAGCGACACGACGCGCAGCGCCTTGCGGGCCTTGGTCAGGTTCGCCAGCGCCACCGAGCACGACTTGCAGTTCACCGTGTGCGCGAAGTACCGGTCGAGCAGCTCCTCCTTCGTGGGCGTGCGCGGAGGCAGCGCGTCCTCCGTTCCCTCCGGCCACGCGGGCGAGCCGCCCGCCATGTCCACGATCCAGCGGCGGAACGCGGCGACGTACGTGTCCGCCTTGGTGGGCATGTAGCACGCCTGCGCGTACGAGCGCTTCTTGACGTCGCGCTCGATCTCGATGGTCCGCTCCTGCTTGTGCAGGAAAATCTGGTCATCCTCGAGGATAGCGTTTTGGCTCAGGTGCGACCACCAGCGCGGGACGATCTTGAAGAACGCGCGCGGCAGCGCCGCCTTGAAGATGAACGGGAATCGCGCCATCAGACGGCACCGCCCGGGGGTCGTGGGCACCGCGTACACCACGGTGAGCGTCGTGAACTGGTCCGTGCGCAGGGTGTGGCGCATCAGCGACGGCGCGACGAACTCGGTGAACTGCGAGCCGTACTTCCCCGAGCGCGGGCCCTCTTCCCAGATCCCGGTGAACCCGCCGGGTTGCAGCTCGCCCTGCATCTCGAGCACCACGGGCGTGGCGTTCTCTCTCTTACCCACGGAGTTGTGGTGCGTGAACGGCACGTGCGACACGTCCATCACGTTCTCCAGAAGCGTCGCGTAGTCCATCGGCAGATCGCGGAAGATGTCCTGGCACACGCAGTCCGGGTCGTCCAGCTCGGGGATGAGCGGGAGCGCCGGCCGATCCGCCTCCGCCGACCCGGAGACAGGGAGCACCCAGAGCATGCCCTGCGCCACCTGCGTAGGGTAGGGCGTGACGCACGACCGAGGGGACGCCAACGCGGTGTCCATCGCCGTGCCTCCCGAGGGAAGCTGCGGAATGCTCGTGCACTTCCCAGAGACACCGTCGAACGTCCACCCGTGGTATCCGCACTCGATCTCGCCCTTCTCGTTCACGCGGCCCTCGCTCAAAGGCACGAGTCTGTGCGGGCACTTGTCCGCGGTGCACCGGAACGTCAGCTCCGACGCCGTGGGGTCGCGCCAGAACACCAAAGGCTCGCCGAGGAGCGTGAACGTAAGAGGCGCGCTGTCGTCCAGGTCGTCCAAAAACGCCACGGGGTACCACTGGTTGTGCCAGTCGAAGTCGGCCGCTCCGCCAGCCTCCGCGGGCGCCGTGGACGACGCGGGCGGGTCTGCCACCGCCGTGGGGACCAGCGAGGCACCGCGCCGGGGGAGAGTGCCGCTCACGCGCGTGCGCGAGGCGCGCGCGGCGGCGGCGGAGGGAGAGGCGAGGCGAGCGGTCGCACGCGCGGCGCCTCGGCGCGCCGCGGCTGGGCGCTTCGATCCTGCGCGAAGCGGGTTCGATCTTTCGCGAAGCGGGGCCGACGCGGTCGCCGGCGACGCGGTCGGCGCGGCGCGGGTCAGCGGCGACATCCTGTGCGGCTGGTCGGCTGTGTAAGGGCGGAGACTTTTCGCGGACGGCGGAGGAGCGCGGCGCGCGGGGGAGTGCGCGAGCGCCGAAGACGTTCGCCCAGCGTGTCCATAAGGATGAAAAAGCGCGTCACGACCCGGTGACGTGGCGCATGATGCGGTCGAGACGCGTTTCGATGTTTCGGGCGCGCGCGTTTCACTTCGGTAACCGCCTATGCGACGCGTCGACGTCTCGACTCACGGCTCCTCGTCCTCCTCGTCCTCCTAGTCTTGGCCATCGTCATCGCCGTCCTCGTCGCCGTCCGCGTCGGCGTCCTCGTCGACGTTCCATGCCGCCCTCTCCTCATCCGACATGGCTCGCCACTCCGTGCCCAACGCCTTTGAGAAATCGACGAACTTCATCTGTCGCCCGCGTCCCAGCGCGTGTTGCGCCTTGCAGAACCTCATGTACGGACCCATCCTCCTCTTCTTCTTCGTCGTCGTCGTCTTCGCGGCGGCTTGCGCGTGCGGGGACGAAGAGGAGGCGCCGCAGGGACGCGCGCCTCCGGCATCCAGCTTTCTCTGCTTCATGCGCCTGTTGGACCACCAGCTGTTGACCTTCTGCTCGAGGATCGGGCCGAGCTTCGCGAGCTCGAGGGTCTGCTTCACGCGCTCCTCCTTCCCGATCTTGGGCTCCGCCTCGCCAGCCGCCAGGCGCTCCGCGAAGCGCGCCTCCAGCCACTCGACCTGCGCGGGGTTGGCCTTCCACAACGCCGACGGATTAAGGCTCAAGTTCCGTTTCTGCGTCGCCGTCAAACTGAACGCGTCCGTCCCCGCGGGAATCGCCGGCGCGCGCGGCGCTTCGTCGTCGTCTTCGGATTCGTCGTCGTCTTCGGATTCGTCGTCGTCTTCGGAATCCTTCGCCGCGGCGCGCTCCGCCTCGACGCGCTTGATTTCCAGCGACGTCGAGTCGAGCTCGCCGAGAAGCATCCGGAATGCGAACGCATCGGCGCCGCGCACGTACTCCGCGAGCTCGCGGACGACCCGGCTCCGGCCGATGTTCTTCCTGTCGCGCGGAAACGCGGAGTAGACGCGTCTCTCGAGCGACGTCGCCGTCTCCATGAGCTTCTCGGCGTCGGCGATTAGCGCCGCGCCGAGCTCGCCCACCGCCGCGTTCGTCTCGTCCTCTAGGCCCAAGATTTTGCACTGCTGCGTCAGCGCACGAAGCTTCTCCAGCGTCACGGGCGCGTGCGTCAGGGAGGAAGAGAAGGCACCACCGGTGGTCTTCATCCGCGCAGTCGCCGGCGCCGCCGCCGCCGCCAGGCGCGTCGCCTTCGCCTCCGCGCGCGCCTGCTCGATTTTCTTCTCCGCCTTCTGAAGCTTCGCCTCGAGCTCGTCCGCGCGGCGCTCGGCGTGCTCGGCGCGCCGCTCGAGCTGCTTCTCCTTCGAGCCCTTCGAGCTCTCCACGACCGCGGGCGACCGCACCGCCGGCGGACGCGCGGGCTCGGGCTCGGCGTCGCGCTTACGCTTCGCCTTGGTATTTGCAAGCGTCGCCGCCGCCGCCGCCGCTGGTCTCTCGCGCGACGCGATCCTCGCCCTCTCCGCCGCGGAAGGCGGTGCTCGCGCGTCCTCGTCCTTGGGCGCGTGCATCTTGAGCAGATGCTTGAAGTGCGCGGTGGTGGCATCGTCGTAGTCGTTGTCGCTGATAGGGTGCATCACGATGGCGCCGCGCACTTTGCCGACGATCTTGTTCACGAAAAAAACGCCGCTCTCGGGGTCGGGGTACGCCGGGCGGTTGGACATGTTCCGCCGAAACTCGAGGAACACCACCGGCGAGATGATCCTCGCGATGTTCGCCGGCACGATGGGGTCCGTCGTGCGCGGGTCGTAGAAGAGCTCGTTTTTTGGGATGTCGTACGGGGGCTCGTACTTGCTCCCGCCCTCCAGCTTCCGCGTGAACTTCATGTCCAACAACCAAGACACGCCGAACAGAATCCCTTCGCGGTCCACCTCCTCCTTCTTCGCCTCCTTGTTGAGGCCCCGATCGCGCGGGTTGTTCTTCTCAACGCTGTAGATGGTGCGCACCACCGCGGCGCACGACGTGATTTCATCGTCCGCGGTCTCGTCGAAGAATGACACCTCGACGCACATCCCGGGCTCTATGCGGTGCTTCGCGCCGCCCTTGAACGCCAACGTCGCGGCGTCGTACTCGTAGCGCGTCGTCTTGAGCGATCGCACAGTTTTGCCACGTCCGAGCGGGCGCGCGGTGGTCACCTTCTCGCCGGTCTCCTCGTCGATCTCCATGCTCTCGGACTCGGACTCCGAGTCGTCGTCCGAGTCGTCCGAGTCCGGGTCGGATTCGGTGTCCTCCACCGTCGCGTCCACGGGGGCCCCGCTCGGGGCGCGAATCATCATGTTCTTCGGCGGAGGATATTGCCTCTTCGCGGTGCTCTTCACTTTGCGCTTGGTCGCGCCGGACCCGGCGTGGGCCGAAGCGGCCGGCTTCGCGGGCATCGGTGGAGGCGGGGACGACGCGCGCGCAACCCCTCGCGCCCCTCACTTCCGAGGAACGCGCGTCGAGGAGTGCGGTTGGTGCCCGAACAGATCAAGAAGGGCGGGAACAAATATATGAGTCGCAAGCTGTCAAGTTCGAGCCGAGTGGCCTGGCAAATCGTCGAAAACCGGGGGAGAGCCTTTGTCAAGGCCACACCCCATGCGTCCTGCGACGATGACGAACACCGTGGTCCTCGCCCCCGCGGCGCACCTGGACGCCTCGCGCGTTCGCGCGCGGCGCGGCTCGAGCCCGCGCGCTCCGTCCGCGGCGAGGGCATCCCTCGCGAAAGCCCGCGCCGAGGACGAAGCCTCCGGTTCGACGATCGCGGCGCGTTTCGTTTCCCTCGGCGCGCTCGCGCTGGTGGCCGCGCCCGCGCCCGCGATGGCCGCGCAGCCCATCGAGTGGGTGTTCAGCGGCGGCTCGGGGCAGTCCATCGGCGACATCCTGAAGGACTCGCTGGAGGAGTCCGGGCTGGAGGTGAAGAGGGACGCGAAGAAGACCGCTTCGTCGTTCGACGGCGCGTCCGCTTCGGTCGGCGAGGGACTCGCCGCGCCCGCGCCGGCGGCGGAGGAAGAGGAAGAAAAGGAACCCGTGGACGTCGCCGGCACCGCCTTGAAGTTCGGCAAGCTGGGCGCGATCCTTGTGTTCGCGGACGTCGTCACGTTCTTCGTCATGGGGCGGTCGGTGCTCGGCGTGATGGACGACGGCGGCGAGGATGGCTGGAAGGAAAAGATGGCTGACCAAATCATGGAGCGGGCCAAGGCCAAGGAGGCGAAGCAGGGCGCGGGCGGCACGGAGGACGCGCAGGAAACGACCGAAGAAGACGCGTGAAGGAGGACGCCGTGTGACGCGTCGACGACGTCGATGCACGAAGCGCGACGCGCGCGTCGCGAAGAAAAGAAGAGACGCGCTTTTCTTTCACAGCCGCGCCGCTCGCTTCGGGCCGCCGCGCGTCCGTCACATCGTGACTACACTTCACATACACTTCACATGTATTTTTAAGCCTCAAATGGGTTCACATGAATACTCACGCTCGCGTTACCACCTACGCCTCCTCCGCTTCAAAGCCGTCGCCGAGAATTTCGCCCTTCAGCACGCTCACCGCGCGCCCGCGCGCGTGCACCTTGGTCTCGTCGGCGGCGCCCGGCGCTTCGCCGCGCGTCTTCACCACCGCGACGCGCACCACGCCGCCTCTTTCGCTCGCCTGGTGCGCCACCATCTCCTCGCCGTTCTTGCGCCCCAGCCTTCGCTGCCAGTACGGCGCCAGCCCGCAGAACGCGCTGCCCGTCACGGGGTCCTCGTCGATGCCGATGTTGGGCCCGAAGAAGCGGCAGGAGAAGTCCACGGGCCCCCGCCCGTCGCCGCCGGAGACGGCGCCGCCCGCCGCGCACGCCACCAGCCCCCGGCCGCCCTTCGTGAGGAAACGCACCAGCGGCGCGTCCGGCACGCACCGCCGCAAAGCCGCGTGGTCCGTCAGGCACACGAAGACGTCCCCCACGGCGTTCCGCCCGACGATGGCCTCCACGTCGCGCGCGCGCACGCCGAGCGCCGCCGCGACGTCGCCGCGGTTGAAAAAAACGCCGACTTCGCCGGGAGGCGTCGCGACGGGAGGCTCCGACGACGGCTTTTCTCCGACGCCGCCGTTCGCGACGCCGTTCGCGTCGCCGTTTTTTTCAACCGCGCCTTCGCTCCCCGGAGACGCGCCGTTCGCGCCGTTCGCGCCGTTCGCGCCGTTCGCGTCGTTCGGAGGGTAGTCGTCGTCCGAGTCGTCGGCGGCGGGCGCGACGTCCCGCCCCCCGAGCGCCGCCAGGCGCGGCGGCGCGCACGGCAGCACGAGCTCCAGCAAGGGCCCAGCAAGGGCGTTCGCTTTTCTCGCGTTCCCGTCGGCGGCGCCGTTTTCCTCCGACGGCTTCTTCTTGTCCTCGACGCGCGCGACGGGGATGAGCCCGCCGCGCGTGTGGAAGCGCACGACCGCGCCGTCGGGCACGGCGCCCGGGCCCAGCTCGTACAGCGCGTGCGCGGCGGCGAGCGTCGCGTGGCCGCAGAGGTCCACCTCGACGCCGCTCCGCGTGAACCACCGCAGGTCGTACTCCACGTACGCCACGGCGTCGCGGTCCACCTTTTTCGTGCTTTCGCCCGCGGACGATCGCGAGGCGACAGACAGCGCGGGGCTCGGCGGGTTCGTGGACGCGCCGTCCACGCCTTCGTTACGAGACGCGTCGTTTTCGTCCGAGCCCGCGTCGTCGAACGGAAACGAGACTCGGCTCTTCGCCTTTTGAGCGTCGACATCCGCCTCGCCCTCCGCGGACGGCTGCTTCTTCTGGCGGGGCGGGGGGCGCATCTTGACGAACGCGGTCTCGCTCAGGTGCATCTCGCGCGCCACGTCCGCGAGGAACGTGTCGGGGGGGAACCCGTCCTTGCCCGCGAGCGCCGTGCGCGCGGGCATCAGGCCCCGCGTCCACACGACCGCCTCCTTCGCCGCCTGTCGTTGTCTCAAATCCAGCGCATCCGCGGTGTTTTCCTTGGGGAACACGACCACCGCGGCGGGGTTCCCGCGGAACTTCACCGTGGTGAACGCGTCCACCGTGACGTAAGGCAGCGTGGCCATCGCGGCGGCAGCCTGGGACGCGCGGCCGAGGCGGAGCGCGCGACGCAGTGCCCGGCGTCGGCACGTCCGCCGTTTTTTTTTGAAATTCGTTTCACACGTCTCGTCGGTGCATCGGGATGCTCTTGGAACGAGACCAGGTCGAGTCAAGCGGTTGAAGCTCTCTGTGCGGCGCGGCGCGTCGTGTCGTTTCGTGTTCGAGACGTTTTTTTTCTTTTTCTTTTTCGTCTTCGCGCGGCGCGTCGTCTCGCTCGCTAGCCCTCGCCGCGCCCGACCGCGGCGCTTCCCTCCGCGCCGCCGGACAAAAACGGCACCGACGCGGACTCGAAGCCCCGGTCGTTCCCGGGGTGGACACGAGACGCGCCGGACGCGTCGTCCCCTCTCGCTCCCTCTCGTTCCGAAGACGCGGCGGGGCTCGCGAGCGCCTCCGGAGATCCCCCTGACGCGCGCGAGGGAGACTGCGCGAGGGAGTCTTCGCTCGCCTCGCTCGCCATCGAGTTTAGGGTTAACCCGCCCGCGGCCCACGTCGCGGCGGCGACCGCCATGAGCGCCGTGAACCCCCCGAGCACGGCGCGCCAGTTCGCGGGCGTGGGCGCGCCGCCGCCCCCGCCGGCGCTCGCCTCCAGCGCCAGCCCGAACAGAGGCGGCGTCGGCACGTCCCCCAGCGCGTGGATGATCACCGTGACGAGCGAGCACGCCAGCGGCCTCTCGCGCGCGCGCACCGACCGCAGCACGACGGCGTTCACCGGCGCCTGCACGCCGAACGCGAACGCCTGCCCCAGGAAGAAGAGCACCGCGAACGCCGCGAACGTGTCCACCCAGAACGCCAGCTCCAGGAACGCGAACGCGACGGCTCCGGAGACGGCGCAGACGCGAATCGCGGCGCGCGCGTCGGCGCCCGCCGAGTCGGCGGCGACGCCGCCCGCGAGCGTCCCGGCGACGCCGGCGACGACGGTGATCCCGCCGAGCACGACATCCGAGCGACTTGGTGTTCCAAGGTCTGAGGCGTAGACGCCGAAGCCCGCCTTGGGCCCCCACGCCGCGTACACGCCAACCGTCCCGGTGTACGCGACGTACCCGGCGAGAGCCGTCAAAAACGCGCGGTTGCGGCGCAGAGACGCGAAATCCGACGAGACGCGGCTCTGTGAATCGCGCGAATCGCGCGAATCGCGCTTCGGAAGCGTCAGATCTGACTGATCTGACTGCGTGTTCTCCGTCGCGTGTCGCGTTCCTAAAGCTGCGTGTGAAACCACACGCGGAAAGTCGTCCGGAAAGTCGTCCGCCAGCAAAGCTTCCGTCTCGAGCGTCGCGAGGTCATCCGCCGCCTCCGCGTCGCGACGCGTCTCGCCGCCGCCGCTTTGAAGACGTCCTTCTGTGAAGAAGCGTCCTTCTGCGCGCTCGTCCACGCCGCGCATGGGAACCGGCCCGGACGCCAGGCAGAAGAGCGCCACGGGCGCCATCGCGACGGCCTCGAGGCCGAACGCCCAGCGCCACCCCAGCGCGTGCGCGCTTTCGGGCGCGCCGGCGACGGCGCCCCCGAACATCACGCCGCCAGCCACCCCGAGCGGGATGCAGAGGTAGAACATCGCCAGCCAGAGCGTCTTGCGCCCGGGAGGCGCGACGTCGTCGATGAACGGCGCCGCGAGCGCACAGAAGGACGCCTCGCCGAGGCCGACGAAGACGCGGCAGGCGAAGAACGCCGCGTACGTCGTCGCCGTCGCGCACCCCGCGGCGGCGAGCGTCCAGCCGGCGAGGCCGAGCCCGATGAGCTTGAACGGATTCCAGGTCTTCGCCGCCGCGCTGAACGCGGGCGCGCCGATTAGCAGGCCCAGCATGAACGCCGCCTGCAGCAGCCCGAACAGCGCGTAACCGACGCCGAACTCGCCCTGCAGACCGCTCCCGGGGTCGCCGGCGCCGACGCGGGGCGACCCGCTCACCGCCGCGCTGCTGATGACGCCGCGGTCCACGTACACCAGCAGCGACATGAGGCAGAACAGCGACAGCAGGCGGGGGGGGGTGAACCACCCCGGGTGAGTCACGGCATCGACTCGGTGTCGCGCTATCGTCGCCATGGTCCCGTCCCGCGTTTGGAAACCTACCTACGTACGGTCGCGCCGTGCGACGACGGACCCCGTGGCGCGCGCGCCTCTCTCTTTCGCCGCTGCTTCGTGCTCCGGAAACGACGAGCGAACGACGAAGCTCACGAAAGATCTCACCGCTTAGCAGTCTCCGCGGGTCGTTCGTAGCCGGGGATGGTCAGGTCCGGTTGGTAGACGTAGTGCACGACGCTCGCGCCAGCCAGCATAGACGCGAGCGCGACTCCGTACGCGCGAAGCGGAAGCATGCGTCGCGTCTCCTCGTGTGGTTCACCAGGAAGCCGAGTTCGAAAAAACACGCGCGGGCGTCCGGCTCCGACCTCGAGGATGCGTTGAAACGCGTTCGACGAAATCGTCGAGGCCCGGTGAAAGTGTTCCGGGCGATCACTTCGAGGCCGCGGCGGGCCGATGCTGCGCAGCATCGCGCTTGGTTGCGTCGACCGAAGATCTAAACCCGGCGACGGCAACGTCGGTGAGTCCCTGGAGGACGTGTTGGCCGCGGAGCTCAGCATGGGGGATGGCGAGTCCGCGTCGAACGACGCCGGGGTGGGGCAAGGCAGATCCGGGAAAACTAAGCTCAACGTGAAGAACGTCATGAAGAATCACCTGCAAGGCACCAAGCGCGTGCGCCTGTGTTTGTTGCTGACGCCGGTCGTCATGCTCCTGGTGATGCTCACGCGGCCTCTGTACGCGCCGCTCATCGACGTGTTCGGCCCGACGGAGCAGGAGCTGAGGGCGCGCGCCAACTCAGGCGCGGCCGCGGAGGCGCGAGCGCGATTCGAGAGGCCGAGAGTGGAGACGGGTGGGGGTGGGCGACGATCGTTGCGCGCGAACGACGAGGCGCGGGCGAGTCTCTTCCGTCGGGACGAACGAACCAGCGCGCGGTGGACGGAAACGGACGGCGAGAGGTGACGACCGAGCCCGAAAGGGCGGTGGTGGAACCTTCGCGGTGGTCGTCGAGAAGAAGCGCGTGGCGTCGTCGACGACGGTAACGTATAGCTCGCGTTGACGATTTTGGACCGAAAGGAGTAGTCACAAGCGCGTCGAACCGCGCCGCGCCTTCTCCCTCGCGCGCGCTTCGCCTTCCCCCCTCACTTGGTGTGCTTGAACAGGGTGGGCGCGACGCACTTGTCGATGCACCCCCACATGTCGAAGTACTGGCCGGTGCAGTGCGCCTCCCCGGTGGTGTCCTTCTCCACCCGCCCGACGCACCCTTCGTACGCCGTGATGAACTTGGCGCACTTGGGCTTGCACGCCTCCTCCAGGTCGGGGCGGTTGTCGACCGGGTCTTCGTCGTCCATGGTTTGACTGAACAGGGAACGAGCAGAGGGGAGGGAAGGTCAGCGGGGGTCCGGCGGGAGGCGTCCTGTTCGCGACCGT
>Ga0181563_10003839_pt1 | contig 14190 bp, 7 predicted proteins | sample 011ome_25_FD_133759 | JGI IMG/M metagenome (GOLD analysis project Ga0181563, IMG submission 133759) | Coastal salt marsh microbial communities from the Groves Creek Marsh, Skidaway Island, Georgia - 011512CT metaG (megahit assembly) | ecosystem: Environmental > Aquatic > Marine > Intertidal zone... | reverse complement strand
CCTTTCGTGGCAAATCGATCGATCCGGATCCGGAAATCTCTCGGTCCAGGAACAGGTCCCACCGCTCGTCCATCGCGTCTTCGTCCGACTCGAACGCGTTCTCCACGTTCACGGGGGCCCGGGCGGATTCGCGCGGATCGGATCCGGCGGTTCCTCGGGAAGCGGACCCCGGTCCCGGCGGCGCCGAGTCCCCGTCTCTCGCGGCTTCGCGCGAACCCGCGGCGAGAGACGAAAGAACAGGGGTTGTGTAAAACCCGGCGCCGGTGTCCGGATGACTTTCGACGAACGCGCGCTCCTCCCCCGGCGCCGGACCGAGCGTGTTCGCTTTGGGCGCGAACGGGCACGCCCACTTCGGGAGTGGGCGCGGGCGCCCCCCGCCGTCGGCGTCCCACGATCGGACGCACACCGCGCGGTGCGCGAACGCGGCGGCCACCTCGGCGCGCGACATGCCGCGGCAGATGGACGCGACGGAGGACCCGAGGAGCACGGAAACCGTCGGCGCGAACTCGAGGCGGCGCGCGGGGACCATGGCGGGCGCCGCCGCGGTGCGCGCGTCCAGGAACAGCTCGTTGGTCTGGAAGTACGTGCCGTGCAGGGGGAACTTGGCGTACATCGCCGCGCGGCAGGGCACGAGAACGGACAGAGGCGTCACCTCACACCCGGCGTTGGCGCTGGCGCGTGCTGCCGCCGCCACAGCCGAGGGGAGCAGGCACCGCACGGCGAGGTAGCAGTCCGTGTCGACGTCCGGGGCCCGGCGCCGGAGCGCCTCGGGGATCATTTCCGCGGGGAGGCTCCACGCGACGAGCTCGTGGCGCACGCGCGTAGGGGACATCGCCGCGGGGCGCGTGCGCAGTTGCAGGGGCGATGCCGCGTGCGACGCCGCGGCTTCCGCGGCGGCGCGCGCGAATCCCTTGTCGGGACGCGAAGGAACCGCGGCCGGTTCCTTCGCATCCCGAAAAACGTCCTCGATATCCGCGAGGTCCGCTCCGCGCGCGTCGCGTCGGGTTTCCTCCGCGGCGCGCGCCGCCGCGAAGCCGCCCTCCGGCGCCGTCGAAAGAGAGCCGCGGGGACCGACGACCACCTCGCCGTCCGCGTCGACGCGCACGACATCGTCGCGCACGAGACGCCACGCGTCTCCGTGCGCGTCGTCCTCGGGAACGGCCGGAGCCATCGCGCCGCGCGCCGCCGTGACCAGCTCGAAGGCGCGCGCGGCGCGCGCGTCCGCGCACTTGTCCGGGTGCACGGCGCGCGACAGACGCGCGTGCGCGAGCTTAGCCTCCGCCCAGCCCGCGCCCGGGTCCAGAAGCAGGACCGCGGGCGCGCCCACGGGGGGGCGCCCGCCGCTCTCCCACGTGGCACCGGCGGCGAGGACTGACTCCAGTTCGTTGGCGTTTCGGGGCGTTTCGGGAGCGGGCGTTTCCGGCGTCGCGGCGAGCTTCTCGCGCGCCGGCTCCGGCTCGCGTTCCGCCGTCTCCACCGGCACCGCCGCGGCGCGCGCGGGCGCGGGCTCGGGCTCACCCGGGCGGTCGCTTTCCTTCTGCCGGCGCTTCCCGCCCGAGCTCGCGTACTCGCACATGTCACGCAGCGGGCACGCCGCGCAGTTGGGCGTCCTCTTCTCGCAGAACACCTTCCCGAGCGTGATCATGTGGTAGTGCAGCTCGAAGAGCGTCTGCAGCCCGAAGCTGTTCAGGCGCTCGCGCAGGAACGTGTACACCGCGGGCTCGGGCGCGTACTGGGACAGCTCCTCCAGCGCCTCCTCCGTCTCCAGGGGGACCCAGCCCAGGCGCGCCATGATGCGCCCGACGTTCACGTCCACGGGGAAGTCCGCGCGGTACAGCGCCAGCAGCAGGATGCAGGACACCGTCTTCACGCCGTAGCCCTCCATGGACAGCAGGTACCCCCGCGCGACGTCCGTGGGGCAGTCGCGCAAAAACTCCAGCGAGAGCTCGCCGTTCCGCTCGCCCTCGACGCGCCGCAGGACGCGCTGGATGCGCTGCGCGAGCATGTAGTGCATGCCGCGGCACCGGATGCACTCCACCACCTCTTCCAGCGGCGCGCGCATCACCGCGCGCCAGTCGATCAGGTCGTGCGTCTCCGCCGGCCGCGGCGACGGGTCGGGAACCAGAAGCGCCCGCGCCGCCAGCGCCAACCGCTCTTCCCGGACGATCTGGTCCTTGGTCTTCTTCCTCGGTCTGTGCGGGACCCAGCCGCTTCTCGGCGCGGGCGCAGACTCGGGCGCAGAGACGCTCGGAGGCGTGCGCGCGGGCGAGACGGCGTATCGCCGCGGCGCCGTCGAGGGCGTCGAGGGCGACGGCGCCGCCGGGAACGGCCGCGCGACCCCCCCCGCGGCGATAAACGCCGACGCGCCGCTCGCCGCCGAAACCAGCTCCGGCGGGATGGGCGATATCGACGTCGGCGACCGGAACGCCGGAACGCCGTCGTTTTCTTCGTCCTCCGCGTTCACGGGCGGCGCGAGGCTTAGGCTTCGTTCCGCGTCGGGGAGACCGGGAGACAGACCCATCACCGCGCACATCGCCGCCGCGGCTTCCGCCGTCTCCGCCGCGCCGGCGACGAGCGCGGCGATCGTCTCGTTGACCACGGACAGAGTCTCGGCCGACGCCGGCGCCGACGCCGGCGCCGACGCGAACGTCGCGGCGCGCGTCGCGTCGTCGTCGTCGTCGTCGAAGAACGCCTCCGGCGGCGCGGCGGCTCGCGCCGCCGCCGTCGCGCCCTCGCCCGGGAACCTCGCGGCGAGGTTCATGATGGCCGAGCTCGACAGCACGTCCGAGACGTTTTGCGTGAGCATCGCGCCGAGCACCGAGTCCAAGACGCTCCCACCCCAGGCGTTCCTGTGCAGACGCCTGTCCCCCAGCGCCGTGCGCGCGCGCGCCAGGAACATGCCCGTCTTCCTCGCCCACTCCAGCCGCTCGTCCCGGCCGAAGACGATCATGTCCAGGTCCTTCCCGCGCCACACGCGGGGCAGCTTGCGTTGCTTCTTCGGGGGCGGGTCGGCGTGGCCGGCACCGCCCAGGGGCCAGTGCGGGTGCGTCCAGGCCGGGACGCGCCAGAACGGCGCGCCGCCCAGGACGGGCACGTCCGCCAGGAACGCGGGCTCAGGAGCCTCGAGCGCGCGTTTGCGCGCCTCGTCGCGCGCGCGTGAGGAAGGCAACGCGCGCCACGCCTCGAAGTTGGCGATCGCGGCTTCCTGGAACCGGGCGCGGACTCGGTCGCCGCGGACGCGCGCGCGGCGCGCGCCGACGCGGCCCCACCCCTCGATCGGCGAGGCGTCGGGAGCGGGGCCATCCTCGGCGCCGTCATCCGCGGAAGCGGGCCGCGCGTTCGCCAAAAGGCTTCTCCGCATGTCCCCCAGAGTCACGTCGTCGTCCTCCTCCTCCTCCGCGCGCGCGCTTCGCGGCTCGAGCGTCTCCGACGCATACAGCGCGCCCTCCTCGGGCTCGGCGGCGGGCGCGGGCACGAACGCGAACCCCGGAGGCACCGCGGTCTGCGCGACGATCGTCGGCGTCAAGAGCACGCGCGTGTGGTTTTCTTCGATGGGCTCGGGACTCACCGCGCGCAGCCCGCACGAATCGCGGGGGGAGACGTCCAGCCGCCGGAACCGCCGGACCACCTCGGCGACGTCGGCGGCGGTGACGGGACTCGCGTTCGCGTTTGGCGCGGCGCCGGCGACGTTCACGCGGTGGCTCACGGTGAACGCGCCGTGCCGCCGCATCGCCTCGATGAGACCCGCGGGAACGACGCGCTTGCGAGGCGGAGGCGCGTTCGCCCAGAGCGACTGGAGCGTCGCGAACCCGCCGGGGCCGTACGGTCGCTTCCCCTTCCTCGCACGCGCCGCGGCGGCGGCGTCCGCGACGCGGCGCGGACCGACGGCACGCGCGTCGCGTCGCGCGTACGCGCTTCGGCGGCTCGCGCGCGGCGGCGCCGGGAACGCGATCGTGAGCATGACGTACGCGTCCTCTTCGTCTCCGACGACGAGCAGAATCACGGCGACGCGTGGACGCGGATCCTCCTCGTCCGCGAACGCGCGGAGTGCTTCCGCGTGCCGCTCTTCGAGCACTCGCGCCCGCTTGCGGATGCGGTACTCGCGGTCCAGGTGTCGCTTCCGCTCGCGTTTCTCCTCCGCCCGGCTGGTCAAGGCGACGCGCTCGTCGATGTCGTCGCTCGGCAATTCCTGGGGCGCGTCGCACCGCGCGAATCGCGCGTCGCGCGAGTCGACGCACCGCCACCCAGCGTCCGATGCCTCGTCGACGCGCGCCGCCACGACGGCGGGCACGCGCCTCCATTTCCCGCATCCCGGAGCCTCGCAACACACCCACGCGTCCCGCACCGCTTCCGGGGCCAGGGGTTCCCAGACCGACTCGGAGTGGCACGCCCACGCCTCTTCTTCGGACAACTTCATGTGCGGCTGCATCGCCGGACCGTGCGAAGCCGCCTCGGCTTCCTCGAGGACGTCGGCGAAGTCGGCGCCGGCGCGGTACCGAGCCGGCGGCGCCGCGCCTCGCGTCGGCGGGGTCCTCGTCGGCTTCGGCGCCAGCTCGGAAGGCGTGCCATCGACGGGTCTCGGCTTCGGTGGTTTCGGTTTCGACGCCCTCGGTGGTTCGAGCTCGAACTCCGAAGGAGGGTCGAACGCCGCGAGTTGGTACCGTTTCGTCGCACCTCCGACCAGCAGCTTTCGCAGAATGCCCACCGCCGCGCCCCGATGGAGCGCCGCGAGGACGCCGACCTTCTTCGCCTTGCGGTCGGCCAGCGCGTGTCCTTTTCCCGCGGCGTACAGGGCCTCCAGGATGTCGACGGACCGCAAGCCGCGCGCGCCCGCGGCGCGCAGCGCGGGAACCGCGACGCTCAGGATTATGTCGATCTTCGATCCGGCGTAGATACCGGCGTGCGGCGTAGATGCCGGGGCGGTCGCCGGCGCGGGCAGAACCGCCGGAGTCGCCGGGACGGAGTCCGCGACGGCGATCGGCGATGGTTCCGCCGAGGCATCCTCCGCGTGTGTCGCGGCCGCGTACGTCGCGAGCGCGTGCGTCCCGAGCGCGTGCGTCGCGGCGGACGCGCTCTTCGCGTTTCTCGTCGCCGGCTGTGATGAAAGCCGAAACGACGTCGTCTCGGAAAGTCTCGCGCGTCGCGCGGACGCCTCCGGTTTCGTCTTCGCGGACTTCGTCGCAGCCTTCGCGCGCCCCGTCTCTTTCCCTCCCTTCTTCCTGACCGCGAGCGAACCTTTTGAAACGAAAGGCGCCTTTCGTTTCGTCGCCGCCTCGACGATGACCGACTGCGTCGGCGGTTCCCTCGCCGCCGCCGCGAGCGCGGCGCGCGCGGCGTCGCTCGGCGGCTGGTCCCACCGCACGCGCTCGCGGAAAAGCTCCAGCCACTCCGCGTCCCCGTCCTCGTACCGCACGTGGTGCTTCATCGTGAACCGGTCGAACGCCACCACCTTCCCTTTGAAAAACGCATTCTCCAAGGGCCAGAACACCCTGAGCCGGGTCCCGGTCAACGCTTTCAGAGCCTCGAGCGAGACGCGTTTCGGCGTTTTCGCCGTCGCCGTCTTTTTCGCTCCCGCGGACGCGAGCTTTCGCGGGTCACGACACCTCTCGGAGCTTTTGTTCTTCAACGCGACGCCCGAGGGCGTGGTCGGATACGCGCGCTTCGCGTCCGCCTCGGCGGCGGCGCGCTTGACCGCCGCGTCCGCTCGGGTCGCGCGGGGTTGCAGGGTGGCGCGCGTGCGCGCCACGATCGAGGTGCGCTTCGGAGGTCGCATGGTTGTCCACCGATGGAGCGAAAACGGGGTTCCGAGAGAAAGTAACAACGAAGCGACGCGTGATCGAAAAGTCCGTCGTCCTGTTCGCCGGTTCGAACCGCGCGCCGCGGACGCACGAGCGGGTTTCGAAGTACCAGCGGGCAGAGGCGAATTGCGATCGCCGCGCGAGCAGGGTCGCCGCGCGGGATTCTATGCCCGAACCCGGCATCCGCACGCCGATCGCGGCCCGGCCGAGAAACTTCCGTGACTTCACACGCCAAAAAAGCGACGAGAAATCCGACGTGGCGGGGAAAGTGGATTGCTTTTCGCCGAAAGATGTCCACGTCTATACGTGTATTCGATCACCCTCCTCCCGCGCGTGACGCTGCCCGCCCCGAAGCGCGCACGCGTAGAATATCGCTAAAAGGTAGCTATGTGTCTATGTGCCTACGTGAGACCGGAAACCCGTCACCAACGCCCGCCATCACCCGTCATCGCCCGTCGTCATCGCCCCGGCGCATCCCCCCGCGGTCGTCCTCGCCGCGTTTCTCGGCGCCTCTCTTTTTCGCGCGCGCCTCGCCCTCCGGCTTCTCCGCCGCCTGGAAGATTAGTGTCTGCGCGCCCGCCGCCACGTCGTCGTCCGCGGGCGCGGCGTGGCCGTCGCTGGTCTCGTCTCCGTTCGCGTCAAACGCCTCGCCCAGCGTCCGGAAGTGCTCGTACCCGGGGAAGTCGGCGGGCGCGAACGCCAAAGACGCGCGGTGCGCGTACCCGGCGCGCGCCGCGACGCCGGCGACGTTCCACCGCGCGCGGTGCTCGCAGGCGCGCACCGCGACGTGCACTTCCCCGTCCTTCGCGAGCAGGGGCTTCGCGACCCGGAAAAACGCGTCAAGCAGGTCCTGGTTCGCCTGCACGGCGAGGCGCCCGACGGCGCCCACGCCGGCGTCGGGGAAGTTCCACACCACGCGGTCGAACCCTTTGAAGAACCCGCCGGGACCGGCGCCCGAGGTCGCGCCGGGCTCGGCGCCGCCGCCGCCGCCGCCGCCGCGCGCGTTCGCCGCGCGCGCCTCGGGGTCGTTCCCCGCCGCCCACCACGCCTTGGCGGCTTTCCTGAGCGCGTCGCCGTCCTCGACGTCTACGCCGAAGCGCACCGCCGCGCCGGAGGCCTCCAGGGACTCCTCGATGTCGCGCAGGTCGGGGTACGCCGCGCGCGCGACGCCCGGTCGGTCGAGCGAGGTGGCCAGGATGTTCGCGCCCTCGCCGTCGAACAGGGTGCTGAGCGCGAGCGCGAAGGACAGGTTCCCCTCCCCCACGAGCAAAACGCGCTGGCCGCTGTGGTAGCCGTGAGGCAAGCCGGTCTGCGTCGCGGCGCCCTCGAACGCCTCGCGGCGAGCCTTGCGCTCCTTGCGTTTCTTCCATTGCGACTTCTCCCCGCCGTGCGTCCCGGCATCCCCGCGTTGGATGGCCGAGCGCTGCCTGCGCTTCAGCGCCTCGGAGATGGGCGTCCCGGCAACGCGATGCAGGGTGGTCAGAATGCGCGCCACGCGGCCCTTCTTCGCCATCGCGGGAAGAGGGTGTGGCTCGGTGTGAGCCGCCGCCGCAGACAAGCGACTCAACTTGGAAATCCCGACGAGCAGTCGGAGCAAAATGAGCCAGGCTGTGGTGCCGACAACGACTGCCTGTTGCTGACATTAAAAACGTCGGCGCGCTCGCGGCATCCGCCTCGATGTCGCACCGTTTGGTTGAGATGGTGTGGAGCGAGTCGAAGCCCCGCGTGCTTCCCTTGCTCCTGAGCCTCGTCTACGCCCTCGTGGTTCGCCTGAACGTCGACGCGTGGCGCGAGCAGGACCAGTTTTTCGTGGAACGAGATCCGCAGCTGGCGTACCCCGCGCATCCGTCGACGGTGAGCAACACGCACCTCGTGCTGACCGGCTGCGTGCTCCCATTCGTGCTCATCTTCGGGCTCGCCGCGTGGGCGCACACGCGCGTGGGGCCGGACGCGGCGGTGGTGTGGTGGACGCACCAGAGCTTCGCCCTGGGGAACGCGCTGCTCGTCGCGATGGGGACGTTCAACGCAGGGAAAGCCTTCGTGGGGCGCCTGCGTCCAAACTTTTTCGCCGCCTGCGACTACAAGGGCTACGCTGCGGCGCTGGCCGAGTTCCAGGAGGTGGGCGCGAGCAGCGCTCTGTTCGCGGCATACCTCGCGGCTACGGAGCCGGGCGCCGTCGGCGACCGCGCGGAGTGCCGCGCCGCCGCCGCCGAGACGGACGAGGCGTCGCTCTCGTTCCCGTCGGGACACGCCGCCATCGCGTTCGCGGGGATGACCCGCTTAGCCGCCGCCGTCGTCGGCGCGGGGTGGCTCGCGGGGCGAAGAGACGCGCCTTCCGCTTCGCTTCCCACGGAAGACGACGAGCCGGAAGACGGCGAGGCGGATGTGCCTTCCGCGCGGACCGCGGAGAGGCGCGAGAGATGCGACGGAGAAGGCGCCTTCTCGCGACGCGGCGTCGTCGCCGGTGGCTTCGCGCCGCGCGAGGCGTGGTACCCGCACGCCGCCGCCGCGTTCCCCGCGGCGTACGCGTGCTACGTCGCGGCGTCCCGGATCGTGGACTACAAGCACAGGCCCGCGGATGTCGTGGCGGGCGCGCTGGTGGGCCTCGCGGCCGCGGCGGCGTGTGACGGTGGCGTCTCCATTGGCGCGTTTCCGTCCTCGGGGGTCGGGCGCAAGCGCGGCGGCGGCGGATCGGCGCGCGAGGACGAGACGCGGCTCACCTCTCCCGGACTCGTCGACTCGCGCATCTAGACGACTTTTTGTCGTCGCGGGACGCGAGCGTTCGAGAGGGCGACATTCAGCAGTCTCAGCGGTGTGTTCGATGAAAACGCGCGGTACGCGTCGACCGCCGTCTTTTCACGCGTGATGAGGGCTCTGTGAACGTGATAGTGCGTCTACGACCGTAGACTACGTATTAGTATTACCCTTACTTTGAACTTGGAGTCACTTTCTCCGTCACCGTCGCTCGACGGCGGCGTTGAGCCACTCGGCGATGAGCGGCACGAGTTCCGCGTTGACGGCGTCGCTGTCCCTCGTGGTTTGGTACTTGTCGAAATCGAGCACCGGAACTCCGATGGCGCGCGCCACGGGCAACAGCGGCGACAGAACCTCCACCATCGCATCGTTCGTGCGTGAGGACAAGAAACTGATGTGGCACGGTAGACCGTCCATCGCGCCGCCGTCCCCGCCCGGGGGCTCGTACGTCAAGAAAGCGTTCAGCGCGTTTCCGCTCGTTTCCTTCGCGCGGCGACGCGCGTCGGCGTCGTTCAGGGTACCCATCTCCCGGACACGCGCCGCGAACGCCCCTACATCGTACTTGGGCACGCGCGCAGGCATGCTCTCGACGCTCGCGGCGATGCCCTCGTACGCCCCGAACGCGCCTGACTCGCGCGGGTACAGGCTGATCACGCCGTCGCCGGCGCTGGCCACCACCAGCAGCGGGTCGCGCAGCAGCGCCTCGCGCGCCTCGAGCGACTCGGGCGGCGGCGGTCTGAACCCGGCGATGGCCACGCGCGCGGCGAACGGCCCGCGCGCGCTCGTCGCCGTGGACGCGCCCGCGGACTGCCCCGCGATCACCACGCGGGGCGGCCGGTGTTCGTCGGAACCCGACGCCGGCGCCTCGAAGAACCCGGGCGCGAACGCGCGCAAAGCGGCGTCCACCACCTCGTCGCGCGTCGCCGACGGGTTCGCCGGCGGCGGCGCGCCCGGCCTGGCGTACGCGGGCGTGGTCTCCGGCGAGGCGAGCGACTCCGCGAACTCGGGCGCGAGCACGAGGAAGCCCTCGCGCGCGAGCGCCTCCGCCAGGTCCACCAGGTCGAAGCGGCTGCCCAGGTACCCGTGGCACAGCACGGCGACTTTGCCGGGCGCCGCCGCCGCCGCCGAGGACGTCTCGCCGCGCGCCGCAAAGCGCACGCCGGGCGCGGCGAGCAGGGGCGTCTGCCTGTCCAGCCACCGCGGCGTGGACTCGGGCGTGTTGAGCAGCACGCGCGCGATCTTCGCGACGGAGATGGCGTGCGGGTAGTACAGCGGGGAGGACGCCGGGTCGCGGCGGTCGGAGATGGCGGAGGGCGCCGCGGCGCCGGCGCCGGACGCGTCGGGAAACCACGTCGCCACCGGGACGCTCTGGCCCGAGCCCGGGATGGCGACGCGCGCGTCGTCGAACACCACGCGGTTTCTCGCCGCGCCGCTCCGCGCGAACGCGGTCGACGATGCGGGCGACGGAGTCGGCGACGCGCCGGCGGAGGCGCCGAGCGCCGCCGCGCCGGTCGCCAGGCTCGCGGCGCCGCTCAGCGCCAACGCGGCGCGACGTGGCAATTTGCTGGCGACTGCGCCGCGCGCATCGGATGACGCGCGCACGTGACGCGCGTGCCGCGCGGAGGGACAGGCGCGCCCGGCGCGGCGCGCCGGCGCGACCGGGGCGACGCGCGCGCGCATGGGCATCGCCGACATCGCGGGGCGCGTGCAGGTCTGGGCGAGGTGGACGAGGAGGACGAAGGCGAGTGTCGATGCCAGCTGGCAGCGTGCCGACTGCCGAACTCGAGAAAACGCCGAGGGCTTTCTCTGTCTGTAGCAAAAGCGCTGATGAAACTTCTCCACCCTCTCGCTCTCCGCTGGGTGCGAAGCCGCGGAGCTTTCCCGGGGATGCGTTCGCGCACCGAGTGGGGCTTACGCGCGCTTCGTGCGGACCCTGGTAGACTTCCTGGTGCCCTTCGAGCCCTTGTCTTTCTCGAAGATACCCGGTTCCATCTTGTTCACGACGAGGCCCGCCGCGACGACGACGGCCAAGGCGGTGACCAACGCGTACGCGGGGTCGGCGAGGGCGAACTTGTTGATCCCCGAGGAGGCGGCGTGCTGGGTGACGTTGTAAAGCAACCCGATGAGGGTCAGCAGCGTGACGACGCCGATCTTGAAGCGCTCCTCGGCGCCCCACGAGCGACTCATCACGAGGAGCGCGCCGAACGCCATCTCGAACGTCCCGCTGCGGGCATAGGCGTAGGCGGAACCCGCCTTCATCGCTTGGCCGTACACGGCGGGGACGGTGTCCGCGGAGGCGAACATGAACGCGCCGCCGGCGACCGTGAACAGGGTGCCGATGAACGTCAGGGTGTGCTTGAGGAGACCCATGGTGCGTGTGTGGGAGTGCGCGACGCGGTGTGCGATCGGAGATCGTTGTTGAATAAACGGCTATAACCCTATGTCGGCGGCGGTGGCGCGCTCGGGGAAAACGGGAAATCGAGAATCGGCGCTTCGCGGTTTGTCGGAAATGTGCCTCTTCGATTTGTGACGGCGCGGTCGGCGCTTGACGTTTTCACGCGACGCGGAGTTGTTGCCACACGACCCCGCACGCACACGATGGCAGCTTCGAAGACGGAACTCAGGTCCAGGGCCAAGGGCAAGGCCGACCCCAAGGCCAAGGATGCTGACGCTAAGGATACGAAAAAGGACGCCATGGCGGGCAAGACGGACGCGCAGGGCAACCTAATTAACGCGGCGTATTACTTCAAGCAGTATTTCGGGTTGACGCTGTCCATCGTGGCGTTCGCCATGGTGTGCTTCGCGGGCTATGCCCCGAAATACGGGCTGAGCGTGAACCTTTTCCTGTACTCGAGTGCGTCCCGTGCCCCGCACGTTTCCCTGTCCCGCTCGAACCGTCCACAGCGCTTCTCGGCGTGGCCCTACGCGCGCGCGTCTCCGCGCGGTTTCGCCCCGAGAATTCTCTAGTTGCCGACCCCGCGCAAGATTCTGACCTTTTTCCGCCATCCTTCTCTTCGCAGGCGTCGTGTTCGGGTGCGTCGGGCTGATTTTCCACGAGACCCGCCCGTTCAAGAACCAGTCCACGTTCGCGATGGACAGGGAAACGATCGAGTTCGCGCGCGCGCAGGAGGCGGAGGCGAAGATTCAGGCCGACCGGGCGGCGAAGAAAAAGGCGTAGGCCGGCGGGTTCGACGGAGATTGTAATACAGGTTTTCGCGACGTCCTTTCGCCACAACCGACGCCGCGCCCCCGAAGCGTGTCGTGAGACGATGTTCGGCGTCGGGGTTTTCCTGGCGAGCGGGAGACATCGCGCGGCGAGCCGATGCGCGTCCCAGGCGTGGGCCCGATGGCGCTTGGTGGCCTCGTCGGGCGGGCCCAGCGGGTGGGACGCGGTGTCGTCAAATCCGTGGGCGGCGTCGGCGGTTGGGATCGCCGGCGCCCCGACGCGCGTGTTCGCCACGAACGCACGCACGTCCGAATCCACCGCCGCGCGTCGCGACGCCATCGCCAGCGCCGGTGTGCTCGGCGCGTTTCCCCCCCAGCGACCGACCGACGGGGCGGTCGAGCTCGACACCGCTCTCCGCGCGCGCGAATCGCGCGCGTTGCCTCGTGAACTCCTGACGGACACGCACGGGCGACACCACTCGTACCTGCGCATAAGCCTCACGGAGAAGTGCAACCTGCGGTGTCTGTACTGCATGCCCGAGGACGGCATCGACCTGACCGCGAACGACCAGCTGATGACCACCGACGAGGTGGTGCGCGTCGCGAAGCTGTTCGTCGCCGCGGGGGTGAACAAGATCCGCCTCACCGGCGGCGAGCCGACGGTGCGGCGCGACCTGGAGGACATCGTGCGCCGCCTCGCCGCGCTCGAGGGTCTGAACACCATCGCGGTCACCACGAACGGCCTGACGCTGCACCGGCGGCTCGGTGCGTTGCGCGACGCGGGATTGACGCACGTCAACATCTCCCTCGACACGCTCGTGCCGGCGAAGTTCGAGCTCCTCACGCGGCGCGCGGGCCACGACCGCGTGATGCGTTCGATTCGCGCCGCCGTCGATCTGGGGTACGACCCGGTGAAGGTGAACGTGGTGCTGATGCGCGGCGTGAACGACGACGAGATTCTGGATTTCGTCGCCCTGACGCGCGACGCGCCCGTGAACGTGCGGTTCATCGAGTACATGCCTTTCGACGGGAACCAGTGGGAGACGAACAAGGTGGTGTCGTACGCGGAGGCGCGCGCGACGATCGAGCGCGCGCACCCGTCGCTGAGACGCGCGACGCTGCCGGGCGAAGACGCGCGGAGCGAGGTGGGCAAGAACTTTAAAATCGACGCTCACGAAGGCGCGGTGTCGTTCGTGACGTCCATGACGCACAACTTCTGCGGCGGGTGCAACCGCCTGCGTGTCATGGCGGACGGGAACCTCAAGGTGTGTCTGTTCGGGGAGGCGGAGACGTCGCTGCGCGACGCCATGCGCGCGGGGAGCGACGACGCGGCCCTGATGGACACGGTGAGCGCCGCGGTCAAGCGCAAGGCGGCGGCGCACGCGGGAATGCACGACCTGAAGCATATGAAGAACAGGTCCATGATCAAAATAGGCGGCTGATGGGGTACGCGCGCGGGCGAGGGCAAACGCCGGCGCGGCGTGACGAAGAAAAAGCGCTCGGTTGAAATCGATCGAAAACCCGTTCGCCGTCTCACGAGAGTAATTGGATATAGAGGACCGCGTTTCCCGGGAAAAAAGCGCACGAGTCGTGTGCGTCGCCAGTCGTCGATTCCCGCAAATGTGTCCGTCGAAAGGCCATCTGTCGTTCGCTCTATCTTATAAAGCGTCGTTTCCGTGAACGACGCCGGGATGCGTCGGTTATTAGTCCATAGTCGGTCGATCGAACGCGAACCGACTCTAAAACGTCCGAGTTCTCGGACGTGCGCGCCTGACGCCAGCGATCGCGTCCACGAAGCGCGCGTTCCCTCGCGCTCGGTACGCACTCCAATTCGCACCTGGTATCAGCCAGCACCATGGCCACCCTCTCCGCCGTCGTTGTCGCCCCCGCGGCGCACGCCGCGCGCGTGCGCGCCTCCTTCCGCCGCGCCTCCTCGGCGCGCGCGTCCGCCTTCGTCGGCGCGTTCGCCAAGCCTGCGTCGACCGTCGTCGCATCCAACGCGCGCAGAGGTCTGAAGGTGGTGGCGAACGCCGCCCCCACTGGCGACGCGCTCCCTCCCCCCGCGGTGTTCAACACCGTGTGCGCCACGGCGGAGAAGAAGGCCGCGCAGGATCCTACCACCACGCTGGTTCTCGGGTTCTCCGCGGGCGCGCTCATCGGCATCGGCGCTTTGCTGATGAGCTGCATCGGAGCGGCGTCGCCGGCGCTCGCCGCCGCCAACCCCGGTTTGTGCAACTTCCTGAAAGGCGCGGTCGGCTTACCCGCCGGCCTGACCCTGGTGATCCTGACTGGCGCCGAGCTCTTCACCGGGAACGTCATGACCATGCTCAGCGGCGTGTTGACCAAGCGCGTCAAGACGGAGGCGCTGATTCGAAACTGGGTCCTGTCGTACGCCGGGAACTTCATCGGCAGCGTCGTCATGGCGTACCTCGCCTTCGGCGCCGCGACCGCGGCGGCGCCCGCGGCGAAGGCT
>Ga0181563_10003835_pt1 | contig 14204 bp, 15 predicted proteins | sample 011ome_25_FD_133759 | JGI IMG/M metagenome (GOLD analysis project Ga0181563, IMG submission 133759) | Coastal salt marsh microbial communities from the Groves Creek Marsh, Skidaway Island, Georgia - 011512CT metaG (megahit assembly) | ecosystem: Environmental > Aquatic > Marine > Intertidal... | reverse complement strand
GAGGGGAGTTAACACGTATAAAGTCAGCTCGGCGTTGCGCGATAACATCTTGTAAAGAACTAAAGAGAAAAGTACGAACAGGTTAATCGTGTACATGATTCCTGGTCCTAAATACATTCTGACCTTGGTTACATCTTCGCTGATTCGATTCATTAAATCACCGGTAGCATTCTTTTTGTAAAAGTTGAACGTCAGTCGCTGGTATTGGTCATAAATTTCATTTTTCAGGTCATATTCAATGAAGCGCGACATAATGATAATCGTTTGACGCGTGAAGAATAAAAAAATACCCTTTAGTATTGAAAGGAGCGTGTATAATCCAGATAACCAAAGACCTTGCTTCAGAATATTTGAAGTTGCTTGAGGATCCACATTGGCAATGAAGTCTTCAATTTCGTTGATCGCATCGCGAATGAGTCCGGGCTGTTGGACAAAAAATACATTCGAGCAAATGATAAAAATGGTACCAAGAATCAAGCGCCATTTATAGCGGACTAAATATTTATTTAGATAGAATAAAGAAGACATTTAAAATTTAGTACTTTTGTAGCGCAAAAATCGCGCACAAATGTACGATTTAAGATTCATTTAAAAGAATCTGTTGCAACAAATATTTAGATGCACTAGCGGGATGTCATACGTAGATATTTGATGAAGATCAAGCTCGACATTTGAAGTGTAAAATTAGTAAGTTATTTTTCAAATACTATGTTCGAAGTTAAACCAATAAAGGAATCAACACTGATGGAAAATCCAGTTGTTGAGCGTATGTCCGAGTACAATCATGAACAATTATTGTTTTGCAATGATAATGCAACCGGACTAAAAGCGATAATCGCAGTTCATAACACCACTTTAGGCCCTGCTTTAGGCGGAACCCGCATGTGGCAATACAATAATGAATTAGAAGCTTTAAATGATGTTTTGCGCTTATCCCGCGGAATGACTTACAAAAACTCAATTTCAGGATTGAATCTAGGCGGCGGTAAAGCCGTTATTATTGGAGACTCCAGAAAACAAAAAAGCGAAGCGCTATTTCGTCGTTTTGGAAAATTTGTAGAATCGCTTGGTGGCAAGTATATCACAGCCGAAGATGTTGGAATCTCACCTCAGGATATGACTTGGGTGAATATGGAAACCAATAATGTTGTTGGTTTGCCTGGTAAAAGTGGAGACCCTTCTCCCGTTACAGCTTATGGTGTGTACATGGGTATGAAGGCTGCTGCTAAAAAACAATTCGGAACGGATAACCTGGCTGGAAAAAAAGTAGCGGTGCAAGGTGTAGGCCATGTTGGCGAATATTTAGTGAGCTACTTAGCAAAGGAAAATGCAATCGTCTATATTTCAGATATTCACGAAGCTTCACTTCAACGTGTTTCAAAAAAATACGGAGCCATTGTTGTTGGTCTAGATGAGATTTATGAAAAAGATGTAGATATCTATGCTCCTTGTGCGCTAGGCGCTACTGTCAATGATTTCACGTTAGATCATTTAAAATGTTCAATCATTGCTGGAGCAGCGAATAACCAATTAGCTGACGAAACAGTGCATGGAGAAATCATGAAGGAAAAAGGAATAATTTACGTTCCTGATTTTATGTTAAATGCAGGCGGTGTGATCAATTGTTATGCGGAGGTTAAAGGTTTATCCTCTGAATGGGCAATGGGCAAGGCCGAAGAAATATATCAAACAACAACCAACATTTTAGAACGTTCTCAGGCAGATAATGTGCCGACTTATAAGATTGCCAATCAAATGGCAGAAGAGCGTATTGAGGCGATAGGCAGAGTGAAATTACCCATGTAAAAAAATATAGGAGAAGGAAAAAATGTTGAACAGAAGACATTTGCGAATTAAAGTACTTCAAGTACTTTATGCTTTTTATCAGAATAACGAAGAGGATGCTTTAAAGGCTGAAAAGGAGTTATTGCGTTCAGTAGATCGTATGTATGATCTATACCTTTGGTATCTATTATCGCTGGAGGAATTGCATAGATTTGCAACAAAACGAATTGAGGACAGAAGAAAAAAAGTCAGACCAACGGAAGAGGATCTTAATCCAAATGTAAAATTTGTTGACAACAAAATTCTTGCTCATTTTGTGGATAACGACGATCTTACGCGTAAAAGTGAAGCGCGAAAAGTAAACTGGACAGGAGCTTTTGAGAATGACTTGATGAAAAAGTTATTTCTTCACGTGGTAGATTCTGAGATTTATCAAGCCTACATGGAGTCGGAGTCGTCTTCTTTAGAGGAGGATAGACAGTTTATTATTGAATTATTCAAACAAGAAATTGCTAATTTTAACCTTGTTCATGATTATTTCGAAAACTTGAGCATCTACTGGTTAGATGATATTGATTTAATGTGTTCGATGGTTTTAAAAACAATCAAGCAATTAAAGACCGATGAAGATCTTGGAAAGGCGAAAGTGATGGATTTACACAAGGATAAAGCTGATGAAATTGGTTTTGTAAAGTCACTCTTACGCAGCGCGCTCGAAATGGATGAAGTCAATACGGAGTTAATTGATCAGTTAACAAAAAACTGGGAATTAGAGCGCATCGCTAAGATGGATGTTATTTTATTGAAAATGGCTTTGACGGAATTGAAAGTTCAACCTTCCATTCCTAAAAAGGTCACATTAAATGAATACATAGAAATTTCAAAGTTTTACAGCACACCAAAAAGTCAGGTCTTTATCAATGGTATCCTTGATAAAGCGATACCTTTGTTAGAAGAACGAGGTGAGCTGAAGAAAACAGGACGAGGTTTAATGGATTAAATGCGAGGTATGAAAAATTGGAGTATAGCAATAGTTTTAGCAGGTTTAGCTTTGGGAGCATGCACTTCTGGAGCAGGAGAGAATGCAGAAGAGCGCAGAGCGGATTATGCTGAGTATGTTGATTTGCCCACAACAATGGCATTTGACAATAATGTTCACAATTTTGGTAAAGTAGTGGATGGTGAAATGGTAAAACATACCTTTCACTTTACCAATACAGGAGATCAAAACTTGGTGATTTTTGATGTTAAATCGACATGTGGGTGTACGGTGCCAGAAGATTGGCCAAAGCAACCCATTGCGCCGGGAGAAGGTGGTGATATCAAAGTCATTTTTAATTCGAATAATAAAGTAGGAAAAGTAAATAAGAGTATCCGCATTGAAGCGAATACGAATCCAACGGTAAACACAGTATCCATTACAGGAGAGGTTTTACCTGAATAATTAACGATAACTAAATCTTAAAAACAATGAACTTCGATTTTATTTTATTACAAGAAGGTGGTCAAGCGCAAGGTGGCGGACTTATGCAAACAATCTTGATGTTTGCAATGATCGGTCTGGTCTTTTATTTCTTTATGATTCGTCCACAGATGAAAAGAAATAAAGAAGCAAAACAATTCCGTGAGAATTTAGCGACAGGTGACAAAGTCGTGACAATTGGTGGAATCCATGGTAAGGTATTAGAGATTACCGATACATCTATTTTAATCTCTTCTGACGGAACTAAATTGCGACTTGATAAGAATGCAGTTAGTCCTAACGGATTAGAAATGGGTCAACAACAGCGTTAGTCAAAAAAAAAATAGTGCATAAAAAAATCCCCGACCAAATTGGTCGGGGATTTTTTTGTTTCTAATAATTGCAATTATTGCAATGTAATTTTTTCTACTGTTCTAACGCCATTAGCTACAACACTTAATATATATTGCCCACGATCAAGATTCTTAACATCTAATGTCGTGATTATATTATTAATTGATCCGCTTAGTACAACTTTACCTGTAAGGTCAAACAACACATAATGAGTAATAGTTGATATATCACCATTGATCTGAAGATTCACTTCATTCAACGCAGGATTAGGGTAAACAGTCATTCCAACAACTTCTTCTACATTTTCATCACCTAAGAAAATATCACAAGCAAATTTACCACGAACATGAAAGTCAATAGTAGATACATCGATATCCTCTTGATTCGTAAAATCTTCTTCAAATGGCGTAAATGCTACTTCAGCTGTATCCGTAAAGTCAGCGGTCGTAAAAGCAAATTCAGAAGGCTCTAATAGGCAACTTTCATCAAATACAGAAGCAACGCGGTGAATCATACCATCATAATTACCTGGAGTCCATTCTCCTGAACCATAGAAATAAACATTTTTATCCTCGGCATACTCAAGTTTGTTATAATCAACAACATCAAATTTACTTTGCATCGCTTCAATTACTTCACCTTCTTCTGTCAGTTTTATAAAGAATTGGCGTCCTGCAGGACTCGACATATCTAAAATGATTTCATCGTCAACAACAGATAAATGAGCTTTACCAAGGAAAGCTAATGTTGCACCCGGGAAAGTCTTGACCCAAATGAGTGAACCATCATCAACGGATACTTCCATGATATGTGGAACATAATCTATAAATCCAGCAACTAAAATATTTCCATTTGGTGATCTAGCCAATGTCTTCCCGTGTGTGTATCCACCAATTGAATAAGCACGATTCCATAATAATTCTCCATCAGCAGAATAACGCAATAAAGAAAAATCATTCGTTGCTTTTCCAGCACATGCACCGCCACCGTCATCTTCTTCATCGTCATCATCATCACCATCTGGTTCAGGAATAGATAACCACTCAAAACCTGGGTTTTTCCCACCTTCGTCTGGCGCCCCAATGGATGTCGATTTGGCCCAGATAATTTCTCCAGTTTCCGTTGTCTGCATCACAATGACTTTGCTAAAAACAGCAATCATCATTTGTAATGTACCATCATTATTAATTCTTAATTTATTGATAGTGTACGCAACCGTTGCATTCGTTCCAAAATCATATTCCTTTGACCAAAGCTCGTCGCCATCCGCAGATAACTCAGTCAGGATTGCGCGCATGTGATCTGTTTCAACCTCTTTACTTAATCCCCACAAAAGAAAATTTCCATTTTCCTTTTCAACAACTTCAAACGTACATCCAGCTGCTGATTCGGCAACATCAAGCGTTTTGGCCCAAACAACTGTTCCGTCAAATTGAGTCTTCATGATACCTGCCGTTGGAATGTCTGAGGCGTTGTGGTGATCAAATCCTACTAATAAGTGGTCATCATTTGTTTCGACTAAATCTCGAATCACCATATAGTCCGTTTCTTCAACAGGCTCATACATGAGAGAGATGTCTTGAGAGAAGGAGTATCCGCTGATTAGTAGCGATAGTCCATAAAGTAATGATTTCTTCATAATTTGTTTAAATTTGGTTAGCAGTATCGATTATTGTTAAGAATTAAGCATTCTTTAACCTGTTAATAATCAATTAGCTAAAGCTAGGTATAAAAACTGAGATTTGCAAAATGTGGAAAAAGAATTAAAACTCGATATCTAGATTGAAAAGCTTCCTCAATTTATCTAAAGACGTATTTTCTTCAACCAACTTATCGTATGTTCCTTTGCTGTCTATAATTTGAATCTTTTCTTGCTCAATGGTTCCATATTCAAGTTGAATGGTATAATTTTTCAACTCTTTTCTGAGATAAGCCATCAGCGCTACCTTTTCACGTTCCAATTCAGCTGCTTGAACACTGTGGATTTCAAATTTAATTTTAAAATCTGAGGTCATACTTAGATTAACGTTGACTAAAGTGGTGTATAAGCTATCTTTTCTTTCACGTTTAACCGCGATTGCATATGCTTTCCAGGTGCGTTGTAAATCTTCAAAGGTAAAGTCTTCGTTTTGACGTTGCTGTGTTTCGGCCTGATTTTGCTTTTGCGTCTTTTTGACGGGAGGATTTATGGTGTCCTTAATCCCTATATTTAAGGTTTTTAGTTTGCCAGTGGGTTTGGAAGCTTGCTTTCTTGCTACCTGCTCATTTAGGTCCGTATTATTCACTTTAGCTGACTCAGATTGTTTTGAATCAAGCTTAGTAGCAGTCGTTTTGTTCTCCAGCAATTGCCCTTCAAAAGGTAAGATCAATATGTCCTTGTGACTTAAGATACAACTTGTTTTTCAAGAGTAGAGAGAATTGAGCAGAGCTTCATGAGGCAAATTTCAACGCTCAAGCGCTTGTTTTTGCTTGCCTTGTAATGTATATCCGTATCACGCAATAGGTCCAATGCTAAAATTAAAAATGGAGTGCTAGCAGCCTGCGATTGCCCCATGTATTTATCCTTTATTTCTGCTGGTACCTCCAATAAATTAACCGTTTCTGGATCTTTGCAAACCAATAGGTTTCTCAGATGCTCTGAAAGGCCTAAAATAAATTGACTTCCATCAAAACCTTTTTCAAGTACACTATTATAAAGTATCAAATTGGAGGCAATATTTTCCTCCAATGCTGATTGGATGACCTTGAAATAATAATCATAGTCAAGGACATTCAAGTTCTCCAAAACAGCCTCATAACTCACATTATTGTTACTAAACGAAACAATCTGATCAAAGATCGAAAGCGCATCTCTAAGTGCACCGTCTGCTTTTTGAGCTATGACGTGCAATGCTTTGGGGTCTGCCTGTATACCTTCTGTCTCTGCAATGTACTGAAGGTGACTCACAATATCTTCAATTTGAATACGATGGAAATCAAAAATTTGACAACGTGATAATATGGTAGGTAGAATTTTATGCTTTTCAGTTGTCGCCAAAATAAAGACCGCATGGGCTGGTGGTTCCTCCAATGTTTTTAAAAAAGCATTAAAAGCTGATTGAGACAACATATGAACCTCATCAATGATGAAGATTTTATGATTACCAACTTGAGGAGCAATTCTAACCTGATCAATTAAGTTTCGAATATCATCAACAGAATTATTCGACGCTGCATCTAGCTCGAGTATATTAAATGAATGCCCTGCATTGAAAGAAGTACATGATTCACATGCATTGCAGGGCTCAATCTTGTCGCTGAGATTCATGCAGTTTATGGTCTTAGCTAAAATACGCGCGGTCGTCGTTTTTCCAACACCTCGTGATCCAAAGAACAAAAAGGCTTGCGCCAAATGATCGTTTTTGATTGCATTTTTTAGGGTAGTGGTAATGGTAGATTGACCGACAACCGTATCAAAAGTTAGTGGTCTGTATTTCCTAGCTGAAACTATAAAATTACTCATATCGACAATTGAGAAACAAATATAAATCAAAGCCGCAAGAATAGGCTTTCATTTAGTAGGTATTTATCAACATTCAAGTAAATTTGAACTGAATCGCATTTACCTTGATTTAAATCAAGCATAGAATTAAATGTTGAACGTGATGACAAAGCGGACTAATATGGACGTAAAAGTTTAGCTAATTTCATTGTACTTCAAATAATAAACTTATCTTTGCGCTCTCAATTTGCCATGACAAAGTGTTGTGGTGGGTAAAATTTAATTTTAATAGTATGAATAGATACGAAACTGTTTTCATTTTAACTCCCGTTTTGTCTGATGAGCAGACAAAGGAAGCAGTAAAAGTGTACGAAGATTTCATCACCTCTAATGGAGGAGTGATTAAGCACAGTGAATTCTGGGGCCTTAAAAAAATGGCTTACCAAATTCAAAAGAAATCAAATGGCTTTTACAACTTAATCGAATTTGGAGCAAGCGGAGATTTGATCCAAAAGTTGGAAATTGCATATAAGCGTGACGAGCGCATCATGCGATTCTTGACAGTTAAAATGGACAAACATCATGTTGCATTTGCTGAGAAAACAAGAAGAGAAGCAAAAGCTTAATTTAGAGTGATTAATCATTAAAAAGAAATTAAAATGGCACAATCAGAAATTAGATATTTAACGCCGATCAACATAGAAATCAAAAAAGAGAAATATTGTCGTTTCAAGAAAAGCGGCATTATGTATGTTGATTACAAGAACCCTGATTTTTTAATCAAATTTATCAATGAGCAAGGAAAAATCTTGCCTCGACGAGTCACTGGAACTTCACAGAAATTCCAGAAAAAAGTAAATAAGGCTGTAAAACGTGCTAGACACATAGCTATCTTGCCTTATGTAGCTGACTTGATGAAATAAAATTATTGTAGAATTTAAAATTCCTAAGTAATGGAACTGATACTAAAAAAGAACGTTGATAAATTGGGGTACAAAGACGAAGTAGTAACCGTTAAAGATGGTTACGGAAGAAACTTCCTTATTCCTCAGGGTTATGCTGTATTAGCTACAACATCTGCTAAAAAAGCACATGCTGAAGTTATGAAGCAAAGATCTCATAAAGAATCAAAAATTAAAGAAGAAGCAGAAGCAATTGCAGCTAAACTTAGCGGAGCATCCGTTGTGGTTATGGCGAAAACAGGTGAGTCTGGTAAGATATTTGGATCAATCAATACGATTGCATTATCGGATGCTTTAAAAGCTGAAGGTGTTGAAATCGATCGTAAATCAATTACGATTAAAGATGAGCCAATCCGAGAATTAGGAACATATCAAGCTGTAGCTAACCTTCATAAAGAAGTGAAACAAGAATTTAACTTTGAAGTGAAAGCAGAAGCTTAATCCTCTCCGGATAATCGACTAAAAAAAGCCGTCCCAACTTGTTGGGTGCGGCTTTTTTTGTTTATACCTATTATTCAAATCTTATAAGCGATTATTTGCTTATATTTAGGCTGCTGTGACCAATTTAAACCGTGCCATAAAAAATAGTCCAACTTTGTTGAATGCACCTAATTTCCAGGTCAGTTTATTAGTGTTGTTATTGTTGTGCACGATAAACGAAAAGCTGATTTGTTTGATGGGATGGATCTCGGTTTATGCGCTTTAAATGTTAACGAAAATATCCTTGAATTTGCTGGGGCAAATAGTTCACTTTATTTGATTCAAGATGATGAGTTACTCGTCCTTAAAGGCGACAAAGTAGGAATTAATGCCGAATATGAAGTGACCAATATGTATACCAATACGGAAATAGAAATTCAAAAAGGTGACGTCGTTTATTTGACTTCTGATGGTTATCCTGATCAGTTTGGGGGAGAACGTTATAAAAAGTATACATATCGTAGAATGAACGAACTATTTCAAGAGATCTATAAATTACCAATCGAAGAGCAGCATGATAAGATCCAACGTGCATTCATGGATTGGAAAGGCGATAGAGAACAAACAGATGATGTCTGTTTAATGGGGATCCGTTTATAGTCTGAGATTTACTATTAATCACTTTCAGTGGCCATCATCATCCACCAACCCTTTTTATGATTAGCACCAGTGTAGTAAAGGTACTTTTGTCCCGTAGCCGGATCGAAAGTGATTTGAGGGGCGATAATTTCATCTTTTTCAAAAGGCTTTCCAGCTTGAGTTAAAATCGGGATGCTATCCCTCGTCCACGGACCATAAGGATGGTTTGCCTCAGCATAAAAAATAGCTTCTCGGTTGTCGTATGCTCCCGTGCTAACAGCATAAAAACGATTGTCAGGTCCTTTGGTTATTTGTCCTTCCATTCCGATGGGGCAATCAATCTCTTCAAATGACGACCAAGTGGCTCCTCCGGTTTCAGAAATGGCACCAAAAGTCCAAACTTCAGTTACCTTGTCAGGAGCTGCATTCCATCCCAAAAAACACATATATAAAAGACCTTCATGCTCAACAACACTAGGTGAAGTCATGCAATAAACTTCTTTACCTGCAATGGTACCGCGAGGTATAATGGGCGCATCCTTTTGTTCATAAGGGCCTTCGATATGATAAGATTCAGCTAAATAGATTTCCGCTTCGTACGTTTCATTGTTAGGATAGCCGATATAATAGATTTGATGAACTCCATCGATTCTTTTTCTATAAAATGATGTTTCCTTTTCAACATCCTTTCCAGATGGACCAACTGCACCCAGTAATGTTCCAGAAGTATCCCAATCAATCCATGTGTAACTAGTGGCTAGTTTGATACTGCTGACGCCTTGGTGATCTCCTGAATAGATCATATAACGTTGATCATCTATAAAGAAAACATGTCCATCACTCGCAGCTTGATAATTTTCTTCAGGAATATAATCACGGAAGACGGGCACATCATAGCGATTCCAATCCGTCTCTGGTATTTCCACCTTCTCACAACTCCAAAGCAATGTAAGGTGTGCAAATGCCAGAATATGTACGAATGAAAATTTCATGGTACGAGTTTAACAATTGTAGCTCAATAATGTTAATTCTGATGACAAAAAAAGCGCGAGACATAAGTTTCGCGCTTTGAAAGTATACAATAATCAGATTATTTTTTGAAATTGTCTGCTACGATTAGTTCTTTTGTTCCATGCCCCCAGCTATAAAAACCTTCGCCTGATTTTACACCCAGTTTACCCGCCATTACCATGTTCACTAATAGTGGGCAAGGAGCGTACTTATCATTGCCTAGTCCATCATGAAGCACATTCATAATCGCTAAACAAACATCAAGGCCAATAAAATCTGCCAATTGAAGTGGTCCCATTGGATGAGCCATACCCAACTTAATGACCGTATCAATTTCTTCAACACCCGCAACACCCTCATTTAAGGTGATAATTGCCTCGTTGATCATCGGCATTAAAATACGATTCGCTACGAATCCAGGATAATCATTCACTTCAACAGGAACCTTTTTTAGTGATTTAGAAGCCTCCATAATCGTTGCAGTAACCGCATCAGATGTAGAATAACCTCTAATAATTTCGACCAGTTTCATAATCGGAACCGGATTCATAAAGTGCATTCCAATCACTTTATCTGGTTTTGAAGTTACAGCCGCTATTTTAGTGATGGATATAGAAGATGTATTCGTGGCCAGAATACAGTCGTCAGACGTGGCATCATCAATATCTTTGAATATCTTTAATTTTAAATCAACATTTTCAGTTGCAGCCTCTACTACCAATTCTGCATGAGCAACTCCGCTTTTAAGATCTGTGGAAGTAGAGATATTTACCAGCGTTTCCGCTTTATCATTTTCAGTGATTCTCTCTTTAGCAATCATGCGGTCCAGATTCTTACCAATTTTCGCTACCGCTTTATCCAAAGCTGATTGCGAAATGTCTACTAATTGAACCTGATAACCACTTTGTGCAAAAACATGTGCAATTCCGTTACCCATTGTTCCTGCGCCGATAACCGTAATATTCTTCATAAAAATTCTTGTTTTTCTAATTCTGATTTAGACCCATAAATATAATCATTTTCGGTCAATGCCTGGCCATGAATAGTGGAGAGTAACCTCGATCAGATAATAAGTCATGAGAATAATAGTTAATAAAATAAGAACAAGGTGTAATTGACGCTTTTCTTGTGTAATTTTAGCGTGTGACGGAAACAGAGGGACATCATCATCATAAAGGAGGTTCAATAATTCTATTGGGAATTGTGGCAGCTGTGCTGACTATGCCACTCTTCATTCTGCTCTATAAGTATGTTCCTGCCCTAGAAATAGGTACTGTCCGTTTGGACCATATTATCCTTTTCCTTATTATCTTCTTTATCGCCTATTATTTGCTTAAAAAGATGAGGATGGTGGTCTACATAACCCTTGTTGGAGGTCTAGTAGTGTTGACGATTACAAACTTTTCGGGTTTTTATACACTGGATCATCTCTATCACGATTACTCTGAGTTCCTGTATAATATTTCTCAAAGTTCATTAAGACAAAAATTTGAAGAGCACGAAACTTTTTTCAGAAAAGAAAAAGAATTAAGAGTATCAATAGATTATAAAGAGCCAGATGTGCGAAATTATGCAACAAGCGTTGCTGTTAAACATTTCCAAGATGATGCTCACCTTTCGACAAATCGAAAATGGGTGCAGTGTTTTAGTATTTTTAAAGAAATCTATTCAAACTGGACCTATGTTTATGACCCAATCGATGAGGACTATTATTCTTCAGCCAGTAATACAATTAAGCAATTGAACGATGATGGCAAGTTCAAAGGTGATTGTGATGATTATTCAATTATGATGGCAGCATGTATAAAGTCTATTGGCGGAGAAGTCAGATTAGTGCGTACTGTTGTGAAGCAAGGAGATCGGGAGATTGGGCATATGTATCCGGAGGTCAAATTCGGAGATGTGAAAGATTTAGAATCAGTGGCCTACTTGATCAAAAATGTTTACTTCGTCGAGGAATCAAAAGGAAAGTCGGTCTATTATTATGTGGACAATAAGGGCTTTGTCTGGTTAAATTTCGATTATAACGACCCTTATCCAGGAGGGAAATATATGAGTGAAGTAAGGGAAAGTGAAGTCATCATTTAACACTATCCTTGTTTTTAGATTATTGCTAATCCCAAGATTTTGACGTATCTTTTTCACAAATCCATCTTCATGAATTTAGGTCAATATAGTTTTTCATGCCCGCAATGCCGCGCTGAACTTAATAATAGCAAGGTGATTACTTTGAATACAGAACGCGCCAATCGAGATAAAGGTGTAATCCAACTTTCTGTTGGAGTAGGGGATTACACTTTTAAACATGAACCCAAAACCGAATTTAATGAAGGAGAGATCGTTTCATTCTACTGTCCCCACTGTAAAGCAGACCTTTCTGCCCCGCAACATAAAGACTTTATTTTGTTAAAAATGGACGTTGACGAGAATATTCAGTTTGACGTGATTTTTTCCAGAAAAGCGGGACATAGAAGGACTTATGTCATTACTGAAGACGGGATCGAATCATATCATGGCTAAAACCAAATAATCAATTTGCTTTTACGGATAATAAGTCAACTATTCCTTTATGATCCTGATCATTGTTTTATCCAATCTCAGATCGTACATTTGTTTTGCAATAAACTCAGTTCGTTGATATTCAATATCCATGAACCTTAAAACCGTACCTATGAATCGATTAATGCTATTATTCCTTGCTTTACCACTCTTTTTTGTCGGGTGTTCAGGATCTTCAGAGACAACACCCGGAGATCAAGTTCAAATTAATCCAGAATTCGCTCAGTATATTGGAGCATTTACGGGGGGGACGGTGAAAGTTAATGATCCCATCAAGGTACAGTTTAATGAGGCTATTTCGGCTGAAGTAAGAGAGGCGAATCAGTCAGGACTGTTTACGTTTGAACCAGCAGCAGCTGGAGAAGTGGAATGGATAGATGACCGAACGGTAGCTTTTCAACCAACGGAGCCATTTGAATCTGGTATTCGTTATAAAGCTGAAGTAGATATTTCAGAGATCGTCGAACCAGAGAAAGAGGAACTGGAAGTTTTTGCTTTTAATTTTCATACCCGCAAAAAGAGCATTCGCTTAGAAATCGATCGTTTTCAAACCTATAATGAAAGTGATAATTCATTGCAAAAAATGATCGGTAAATTATATTTTAACGGTTTAACAGATACGGCAAATATCAGTCGGATTATTGAGGCAAAACAGGATGGCGAAAATCTTAAGATAAATTATTTCAGAGAGAATGAATCGACTTATGGATTTATTGTAGAGAATATTGTACGAAAAGAACAACGCTCAACTCTTGAATTGAATTGGTCTGGAGCACCTGTCGGTATTGAATCAGGAGGGAAGAAAACCATTCGTATTCCATCCATTAATGAATTTGTAGTTTTAGATTATGAGGTTAACCATTCGCCCGAACAATATGTGAAGATTTATTTCTCTGATCCGCTTGAGAGTGGTCAGTTTTTAGAAGGACTTATTTATCTAAAAGATCATGACGTTAAAATTGTAGCCGATGGTCAAATTGTCATAGTTTATCCAGAAGACCGTATTGTCGGCGATGAGGTGCTGAAAATAAGCAAGGGTGTTCAAAATTATGAAGGAGCACGACTTTCCGAAGCAGGACATTTTAATGTCTTTTTTGAGGACATTGCACCAGATATTGAATTAATTGGGGAGGGAAATATTATACCGAAAACAGGAGAAGCCCACTTCCCTTTTCAATCCGTTAATCTAACGGCTGTAGACGTCAGTATTTCCAAGATTTACGAAGACAATATTATCCAGTTTTTGCAGGTTAATAATTATGATGGAACCTATCAATTGAGACGGGTGTCAAGAGAGGTTTATGAAGAACGAATTGATCTTGATCCTGAGGGAGAACTTGATTTGCATGAATGGAATAATTTTTCAGTAGATCTTTCTAAATATGTAGAAATGGATCCAGGAGCTATTTATCGGGTGAAAATATCAGCTCGTAAAGAATACTCTTTATACGATTGTCAATTAGGTGAAGGCACAGATCAGTCCATGACACAATTTAATTTCACCTCGGTCAATGAACCTTGGAATGAGGAT
>Ga0181563_10003821_pt1 | contig 14244 bp, 11 predicted proteins | sample 011ome_25_FD_133759 | JGI IMG/M metagenome (GOLD analysis project Ga0181563, IMG submission 133759) | Coastal salt marsh microbial communities from the Groves Creek Marsh, Skidaway Island, Georgia - 011512CT metaG (megahit assembly) | ecosystem: Environmental > Aquatic > Marine > Intertidal... | reverse complement strand
AGATCGATACGCGAGAAGATCGATACGTGACGACGCGTAAATGCGTATTTGCGTAAAGTGCGTAAATGCGTAAACGCGCGCTCTACGCGACGCGACGACGCGGACGTTAAAGCGAGCGCGCGTGTGAGCAAACAGTCGCGCGGCGTAACGAACGTTGCGACGTCATGATGCGAACCAAATACACCGAAACGTAAAACAAACCTTACTCCCTCCGCTGGTCGCGTGGTCTCTTCGCGCGTGGTCTCTTGTTCCGTCGACGGAACGCGCGCGCGAGGATTTCAATCTCACGATGGCGCGGCGTTTTCTTTTTTCTCTCTTTTGGAAAGAGCTCCTGGGCGGCTCACGCCTTGACGGCTCCCGCGACGCCCGTCCCCGAGAACGCCTTGAGCTTGTTGATCACCGAGACCACCGAGCCGAACATCGCGATCGCGCGCACGACGTGCGCCTCCCCGGAGAGCCGCCCGGCCTCGCCGCCGCGCTTCAGCTCGCGCCCCGCCCACACGTAGGCTTCCGCGGAGGCGAGCACCGCGAGCAGCTCCTTGGCGCTTCCCGATTTTGCCAGCGCGTTTCGCACCGTCGGCCTGGCGCCGGTCCGCGCCGCCTCCCGGTGCTCCGCCGCGAACACGTGCACCATGGACTGCCACCACGCGCGCGTGTACGCGTCCAGGCGGTCGCGCGCCTTGAGCGAGAACCACAGCGCGGTGCGCGCGAGGAGGGGTTTCCCGTCGCGCGGGATTTTGAACACGCCGTTACACACGCGGCAGCTGCTCTCGCGGACGCCGCGCGTGCGCATGGACACCTTCTGCCACTGGCGGAGGCACGCCGTGTGTACGAGCTCCTGCGTTCGTCAAGGAAGGTTTTTTGCGTTTGTTAAAAGAGGTCGACCGATGACGTTCGCGGCGGTGGAGCGAACGCGGGCGTCGGAGGCGTTTTCGTCAGAAACACGGATCGTGCGATCGTGCGATCGGCGTCGCAACCGAGAAAAAATCGAGGTGAGAGCGTGTTCGTACCTGCGATCCCACGCAGGCGCACGGCGCGATGAGCTCGCCCCGTTCGGGGCCGGCGAAGCAGAACCTGCAGCTCGCGGTGGCGTCGCAGAACTTGCAGGTGGTCTCTTCCTCGCTCGCCGCCGCCTCCGCCGCCTCCGCCGCCTCCGCCGCCTCCAGCACGCCGGTCAAGGACGCGGTGCTGCTGCAGCAGGACTTGGCCAGACCCGACGGTTGGTCACACTCGGGGAAATCGTCGCACTCGTTGGAGCGCGCCGCGCGTTTCCTCAGCGCCGCGAGCGTCGCGCCGGCACCGAGAAACACCGCACCGAGAAGCATCGCGCCCGCGACACGCCCGCTCGCGCGGTCCGGTGCGCCGGGATTTTATCGCCGCCGGCGCGTCGTCGCGGTCCTCGCGCGAGTCGAAAGCGCGTTCGAAGAAAGCGCGCGACGCTTCGGGGAAGAGTCGGTCGCGCGAGAAATGTGGCGCGTGAACCTCCGCGGTCCCGCGTCCTCGCGCTGTCTGTCGTCAGATGCGGCGGGACTCCGCGTGCGAGGTCCGGTCTCCAGATGAGCCAGCGTCGACGGTGCGTGTCTCGCGCGCGAGCGATACGCGCGTGTGGGTGGTGTGCGCCTCGGCGCGTCTCGCGGCCGCGCGTCACGTTCAACACCTTTCCAAGAGTCGCGCGGTGTGGATTTTTTTTGGCGCGAGATTCGAGCGATGCGCGTCTCTTATTTCTTCCACATTTACAGGAAAAACAGACTAAAAGGGATACATGATTTCTTGAATGTACACCGTGGCGGGCGTGAGACGAAACCAAAGTCTACGTGGCTAAAAAATGATCGGATGCTTTTTCACACAATCGACGTTCGAAAAAGAAGCGCGCGAGCGAAGACTCTTCGTCGCGTAAAGGAGTCGTCGTGTCGTCTATCGATAGTACCTACGCTCTCGTCACGGCCAAAACGGCGTAAGCGGCTTCGCTTTCAGCCCCACACTCAACGCCGCGTTGGTCTCGACCGCCCTCGTGAAGGCGTCGTACCACGCCTCGCTCGCGCGGTGCCAGGCGTCAGCCGCCGCGTCCGCCGCGGTGACGTTTCGCCGAAGCGCGTCTTCGTTCGCGCGCGTCCGCGCCAGCGCCAAGCGCAGCGACGCGATCGCGTCTTCGGTCGCGCGCGAGTGACGCTTGCACGCGGGAAAAGAAGGAAGCCCGCCGTATCCTGGATATCCGCTTCGATACGCTTCGACGTCTGGTACGCGTACGCGTTCCGCGTCCGCCGGAATACGACCAACACGTGACACGAAAAACAAAAACAAAACCGCCGCGACCGCCGCGACCGCCGCGACGGCGACGGCGACGCGCGCGTGACTCGCGTGATACCACGCGTGATACGCGTGACGTGGCACGCGCGCTCGAGTGCCAAGAAGGCACTCGTTGAATCTGTGGGGTCTCCGTTCGTGAGACGCGCTGCTCGCGGAAACCCCTGACGAGTAAAAACGCGTCGTCGCGGAGACGTCTCCGCGCGTTTTCGCCGACGCGAGCGCGCGCGCTTCAAAGAGCTCTTCTTTTTTAGTTTGTTCTTTCCCCTCCGTCGTCGTCTTCGCTCCCGGCGCGCCGTCGCGAGGGCGAGGCTCGAGCGCGGTCGCGCACGCGCGCACGAGCCGCGCGGCGCGGCGCGCGCGTCTCGCGGGCGCGTCCGCGCTCGGCGGACGCATGGACTCCTCCGCCAGCGCGAGCCACGCGTCGGGGGAGGACGCGGGGGGCGAAGGCAGAGCGGGAGGAGAGGCGACGACGTTCGTGAACCTCCGACCGCTCGCGTAACCGGGGGTCGCGTCGTCGTACGGGTGGAGGTGGTGGAGCTCGCGCTGCGGCACGAGGTCCACCCAGTCCTCGGCGAGGCACTCCACGTGCCGGTCGGGAGGGAGGCGATGCATCTCGAACCGCGCGGGCGGCAGTGCGTCGGCGTGACTCGAAACGCGAAACGAGAACGTCGTCGCTCGCGGGCTGATGAAACGACGTCGGACGACAACGTTACTGAGAGACTTCGTCTTGGTTTGACGGGTCGTGTCGACACGACCAGTCACTTCCCTCCGCGCGCGATGTCTGCCATGCTCCGCGCCCCGGCCGCCGTGGCGTTCCGCGGCGATCACCACGCGGCCAGGGACACGCGGCGCGTTCGCGCGTCCGCGTCTTCCGACGTGGACCGCCCCGACGTCGCCGGCGCGGTGTCGTGGAAGCCGACGCGTCCGATCGTCTCGTCGGCGATCCTCGCCGCGGTGACCGGCGCGTCCCCCGCGTCCGCGCTGGAGGTTTGGCGGTACCCCGACGGGAGCAACCCCCTCGAGGCTCTGTTCGCGGGCCCTTCGCCCATCCCGTTCGTCACGGGTGAGCTCACGGGCGTGTGGTTCGGCGACCTCTTCGCGTACATGAACCTGGCGCTCCTGCTCATCCTGCTCGCCGCGTCGGCCAAGCCGCTGGACGGAAACGCGGAGGACGAGTGAGCCGAGAAGAGACGCGTAGACGGCGGTGACGACGGTAGTATCGGCGTGGCAAACCGTCTTCGTCCCATCAACACCGCTCGCGCTTCTCGAGCGCGCGAAGAAGCAACTCGCCGACGCTCGCCTTCGACAGACCCATGAGCGCGTCCGTCGAGCCCTCTGTTTTTTTGGTCAAAGAGATCATCTTCGGGTGCTCCACCATCAAACCGCCCGCGCAGTGCAGACACGTGCCCTCGGCGATCAACGCGTCGACGACGTCGTCCGGGATGGGGTTGAAAAACACGGAGCACCGATCGACGATCGGCCCGAACCGCTCGCCGGTCAACACGTCAGTCACCGCGACGGCGCCCACCGTCGTCGCCGGAGCGTCGCCGTACGAGCGCACGAAGAGACGCGCCTGCGCTTCGCTCTCCGGCTTTTCGCGGATCGCGCCCTCGTGTACCACCACCTGGTCGCACGTGATGAGGAGCGATCGCGTCGACCAGACTTCGTTCGACACGGTCACGTTGTCATCACCGACATCACCGACCGACTTCGCCGTGCCGTTTCGTAGCCGCGCGACGATCGCGTCGGCTTTCGCGCCGGCGAGCGCGGCGACGAGCGCCTCCGGGGTGTCCATGCGGATCGCCTTCTCGTCGATGTCCGCCACCACGACGCGGTACGGAAGGCCCATCTCCGTTAAGATGGCCTTGCGCGTGAACGACTTGCTCCCCAGCACGACGGGGACGCCCGCGCGCGCCACGGCAGCCGCGACGGCGGCGTCCGCGTCCGTCTGGCCGCCGCTCGCGAAGTGCACGGAGTGCTCGCCGTACGTCGAAGCCTCCATCGCGGTCGTGGTCGTCCCGGACGCGGACCGGCCCGCGGGGCCTCGCGGCGTTCTCGAGGCGCGCCTCGAGGTGAGCGGGGGGCGGACGCGCGCGACGGCGGCGGCGCGGGCGAGACTTAACCCCGCGCCGAGGATCATGGGCCGGGCGTGGAGATCTGGCGGGGCGTCCGCGTCCGCTGATCGCCTCGAAGCGGACGAATCGTAACTATAGGCTAGTACGGTCGTTTTCCACGACCAAGAGGGAGGTGCCCACGTGTGCCTACGACATGAGCTCATCACTTCGTCGCGCGATGGCGTCGACGTGCTTTGCCTCGGCGACCACCCCGGGCGGGTCACGCGTCTCGCCCGGTGCGTCACGACGCGCCGCATCTACTCGAGGTCGCGCGCGCGTTGACCCGCCGTCGCCTCGCGCGTCTCGGCGCCGCGGGGACGTCACCGCTGGCGCTTCAAACGATGAGAACGCGGTGCGCAGGGGCCTGAAAAACGTGCTTGGGTTCTTCAAGGAGCGCGTGGACATGGCGCTGGAGGATAAAGACGAGGCGGCCATCTCGAGAATCGTCGACGACGGCGTGTGGGTGATCGATCTGTCTGTGTTCGTGCGCGAGCCGGTGGGCCCCCTGGACGCGAAAGCCGCCGCGAAACTGGACAGGACCTCGTTGACGCTCGAATGCGCGTTCGGGGACCGGGACGAGGGCGTGTACCCCTCCCGGGGAGGCGCGGAGGCGAGGCGCAGCCGGTTTTTCGGATCCGAAGAGTCACCCGGATCCGGAGAGTCACCTTCATCGTCGGAAGAGTCACCTTCGCCGGGGTACTGGATCGCCGACGAGCCGGGGTTCTTCAAGTTCGCGCTCCCCGCGACGACGCCCGTCGCGTTCTCGGGGACGACGTGCGTCCCGGCCGGCGCGGTGTACTTCAACGCGAAGATCGAGACGGTGGATTCGGAGACCCGGCTCGTCGACGGCGTCGCGACGATCAAGCGCGACGTGCCGGCGTCGTTCATGGGCGCCGACTACTCCGGGATCCTCGCCGAGTACGTCGTCGTGGGCACGTTTTCCGCCAAGCGCGCGGATTAGATTAAACGCCGATTAGATTAAATCACGACTAGCTACTTGTGCGGCACGCCTTCCATGAACGTCGCCGCGTCGGGCGCTTCGCCGTTGAACTCGGCGCCGCTGAAGTCGAACCCCGGGTGCTCCATCTGGAACCGCTCCTTCATCAGCCTCTGCTTCTCCGCCTGCGCCGCCGCGGCGTCCAGCTCGGCGTGCCCCGCGAACGCGCAGGGCCAGCTCCGGCCCCGCTCGCGCTTCTGCAGCTGGACGTGCAGCTCGGAATCCGAGGAGAGCGTCCAGAAGCTCTCCTCCGTCTTCACCGGGAAGCTCAGCGCGTGCGCCAGGTACGGGGGGTTGCCCTTGATGCCTATGGCGACGTCCAATGGCTTGATGGCGACGTCGAGCGCGCCGGCGCGCACGCCGGGAGGCACGGCGACGTACACGTTCACCTCCTCCAAAGTCTGGTCCCACTCGTACACCACGCGGCCTTCGTGCGTGAACGCGTGCCGGCTCGTCGGGGCGAGCTGGTCGCCCATGGGATCTCACGGGATCGCTCTCGCGCGTACTTCCGGGCGTCCCGGCGTGTCTTCCGCGCGCCACCGGTGACTGCCTCGTCGTCCGAACGCGCGCGTCGTTTCTCGCAGACACAGCGTACCGCCTGGAAGCTCGAGATGGCACCCTCGAGGCCACCGCGGGGTCGCCCCCGTGCGCGCGTGGGTCTGAGAGCGGGTTCGAAAAGAAAATTTCCAAGACGTTTTTGTTTTCGCGGTTTCACGGCCGTGGCTCAGTCCGCGATGGCGCCCCCCACGCCTGTCACCGGGGCGAACGCGGCGGCCACCGCGAACGCGAACCGATGGGCCGAGCTGAATGCAAAGCGAAGAGAACAGAGCATGTACACGTTCCTGTTCCCTCTGCTTTACGCGCCCGCGTTGCCGCTCATACGAATAGCGCTACGAAATCACCCCCAGCTGCGCAACCGGGCTTACGGTGTGGGCATAGCCGTCGGGCTCGCGCACGCGGGGTACGTCATGGGGCAAGATAGCAGCGTATAGCACCGCGCGGAGCTTAGAAGCTTTGAACGCCACTCCGCGACGAGATCTTAGCGAGCGAGACGATGTGAACGACGACGACGACGACCGACGAAGTGTCGATGCGTGTCATCCGAAAGCTCCGGTCGACCTACGACGCTCGAGCCGCTCGCGCGGTCTCTTCTCGATACCCGTCTTTCATTTTAGGCTCACTATTCACAACGCGCTCACTTCGTGCGTCCCGCATCGGTCACCTCCCGAGCGCGGAGATGCTCGCCGCCGCGCCCGCGGAGAGCTCGGCGAGGACCAGGTCCGGGTCTCGCGCTTTCGACTTACCGGTCACCTGCTTCAGCACCACCACGCCGAGCTTGGGGATGGCGAGCTGCAACGATTCGCCCTCCTGGTTGATGACCCCCCTCTCTTTGTTCCCGCTTCCCGGCCAGCCCCCGAAACCCTCGTCCTGGCTGTTGAAGATCTCCTCGAAGGCGCCCCCGTCCTCGCCCCAGGGCGGGCCGACGTTGATGCCGTACGTCCCCTCCGCGTCCCACTGCCCGTCGCCGTCGTTCACGACGACAATCAGGCGCTGGTTCATCTTCGTCTTGCCATCCTCCTCGACGCCCTCGTAGTGCCGCTCGACGACGATGATGCCGTTCTCGTGGTCCGCCTGGATCACCCGCGCGGTGCCCCGCGTGAGCGCCCAGTGCTGCGTTCGCATCTCGTTCGCCGCCTTGACGCACGCCATGCCCTCCTTGGCCCACTTCTCGCCCCCGCGCGCGATGAGCGACCAGTCCATGCTCGCCTCCTCCTCGGTGTGCCAGTGCCCGTCCTGGTGCGTCTCCGTGCCCATGAACAGCATGGGGATGCCGACGCCGGCGGCGGCGACGCCCCACCACAGGCGCATGGACGCGCGCGCGCGCCACTCGCCGCGCCCGCCGAAGCGCGAGGCCCAGTGCCCCAGGTCGTGCGTGTGCCCCGGGCGCTTCCCGATGACGTCGTGCGACCCGAGCGGGAACTTGACGAACGCGTGGTTGGCGTGGAACCCCTCCGGCGCGCGCGCCACCGCCTCGAGCCGCTCCATGTTCCCCTTCCAGTAGTTGGTCATCCCCGCGCAGTTGTCGCAGCTGCTGAACAGCCAGCACGCGTCCGCGCCGAGCTCGCCCGGGACGTGCCCGCCCTCGGGTGCGTGCTCCACCACCACGAACCGCCCGTCGAACCGCCGAGCGCGGTTCGCGACGCGGCGCACGAAATCGGGGGGCATGGAGTGCGCGCTGTCGATGCGCGCGCCGTCGCAGTTGTACACCCCGAGCCACGTGTCCATGGTGGCGCTGAGGTACTCCTGGATCTCTTCCTTCCAGAACGCGAAACCTTGGCCCCACCCGGTATCGTCCGCCTTCTCGAAGTAAATCCCGCCGTTGTCATCCTGCGACCACCCGTCGTATTCCCACAGCGAGTTCCCATTCGCCGCGCCGTGGTGCAGCGCGACGTCCACCATCACCGCAATCCCTCTTTTGTGCGCCGCCTCTACCAGCTCGGCGAACTCCAGCGAGTCGCCGTACGGGCCGTGCACGGCGTGCATGAGGCGCGGGTTGTACCCCCACGCGCCCCCGAACTCGGTGTGCGGCAGGAGCTGCAGGCAGTTGAAACCCAGGTCCTTGATGTAGTCCAGCTTGCGCGTGAGCGCCACGAACGTGCCGGGCGCCGTGCCGAGCTCCGGGTCGCCGCGCCCGGTGAACGTCCCGACGTGGCACTGGTACATCACCAGCTCGTCGTGCGCGGGCCGTTTGAACTCGGAGAACGAAAACTGCTTCGGGTCCACCACGAAGCACACGTCGGACTCGAAATCCGTCTCCCTCGCCCACGGGTCGCGCCGCGTGAAGACGTACCCGCCGGGCATCGTCACCTCGAACGCGTACCGCCACCCAGCGCCGACTTGCTGCACCTCCATGCGCCAGTTGGCGTTGTTGCCCGGATCGCGGTACATCTCGTACCGCGCCGGCACGGGCAGGGGCGCGGACATGTCGTACCCGCGCAGCGGGTCGGGCGCGCCGCCGTAGATGAGCAGCGTCATCTTCTCCGCGTGCGGCGCCCACACGCCGAACGCGCACCCGATGGACGTCACGTTGGCGCCCAGGCGCCGGGTGCGCGCCGCCACGTCATCCTCCGTGGCGTCCGCCGTGAGATCCACGGGGACCTCCGCCGGAGCCGCCGGAGCCGCCGGAGCCGCCGCGACGGTCTCGTCGGCGGGTCCCGAACCGGGAATGCTGAGTGCGTCCGCCTCGGCGGCGGCGATGGTAGCGTCCGCCTCCGCCTGCGCCTGCGCAGCCGCCGCGCGCTCGGCGACGGCGGCGGCGGCGTTGTCCGCCTTGGCCTTAGCCTTGGCCTCCAGCTCCGCCTGGTCGGCGTTCTGACGCGCCTCAATCTCGGCCAGAGCCTGCGCCTGCGCGGCGGCGATCTCCGCGAGCTCGCGCTCCATCGCCTCCTCCTCCGCCCTGACCCGCGCGAGCTCCGCCTCCTCCTCCGCGCGTCGCGCCGCCTCCTCCTTCGCGCGCTTCTCCTCCTCCTCCTTGCGCTTCACCTCGTCCGCGAGCGCCACCGCCTTGGCTCGCGCCTCCGCCGCCGCCTGCACCTTGGCGGCGGCGGCGGCCAGGTCCGCGGCGGCCTTCTGCTCCTGCTCTACGTCGGAGGGCGCGGCGCGCTCGGGCTGCGGCGCCGCCTCCGCCTCCGCGGGGACGGCGAACCCGTCGGGGGAGAGCGGAGCGAAGCCCTCCTTCTCCTCGGCGGCAGCCGCCGCCTCGGCTTCCGCCGCGGCGGCGGCGGCAGCCTCCGCCGCCTTCACCTTGATCTCCGCATCGGCGACGCGCTCTTCAGCCTCGAACGCAGCCTCCTCCTTGGTCAGGCGCTCGAGCTCGGCGGTGGCCGCCGCCGCGCGCGCCGCCGCCGCCGCCGCGCGCTCGCGCGCAGCCTGCTCGTCGCGCGAGCGTGCCTCGGGCGAGTCGCCCTCGGGCGGCGACGCCGGCGCGGCGACTTCTTGGGCGGCGGCTTTTTTTTCGGGCGCCTCAGGCGCCTCGGGAGCCTCGGAAGCCTCCGCCTCCGCTTCCGCCTGCTCGAGCATCGCGGCGATCTTCTCCGCCTCCTCCTGCTTCTCGCGCTCGCGGCCGGCGCGCGCCTGCTCGAGCGCGGCGGCGGATGCCTCCGCGCGCGCCTGGGCCTCCGCCTCCGCCTGCGCGGCGTCCAGCATCGCGGCGTTCGCCGCCTCGAACGCCTCCAGCTTGGCCTCCGCCTCCGCCAGCTCGGCCGCGGCCTGCGCGGACGCCTCGGACTCGGCGGGCGCGGCGGACTCGGAGGGGGGCGTGGGATCCGCGGCGGGCGCCGCCGGCGTCGCCGCCGGCGTCGCCGGCGTCGCCGGCGTCGCCGCCGGCATCGCCGGCCTGGCGGGGGTCGCCGCTGGAATCGCCGCGGGGGTCGCCGCGGGGGCCGCCGCGGGGGCCGCCGCGGGGGCCGCCGCGGGGGCCGCCGCTTGTGTCTTCGCGGGCGTGGGAACCGGTGGTGCCCCCCCCAGGAACCCCGTCCGCCCTCCGTTGTACAGGATGAACGCCTCGTTGCCGAGCTCGTTCCGGAGCAGTCGGTCGACGAGCTCGCCCTTGCCCCCCTCCGCGCTGATTCCCAGCGCGGCGCACTGCGCCACCAGGGACTCGTCCGTCTCGGAGATGAGCGCGACGCGCCGCGCGACGATCTTCTGCATCTCGCCCGCGTCCTGCGCGTCTGTGAGCTCGGCGCGCGCGGGCGCGGGCGCCCGGCGCGCGGCACGGTGGGGACCGGACCCGAGGGACACGCGCGCATTGCCGTTTCCGAGCGATTTCGCGTTGGTTGCCCTACCCGAAAGATTCCCCGAACCGGCGGCGTGGGCGTTTGCGACGCGCGCGCGCCCGCCGGCGGGGGCCGGCGCGACGGCGCGAGCCGGCGTCATGGACACAGCGCGCGCGTGCATCTTTTCGATGCGCGCGACGGATCAAGGCTCGTCGGGACGGGCGGTGACGTGTGACCCCCGCGCGTCCCCGTCAGCGGTTGCTTTTTCGCGCAAAAGCGATCCCTTGACCTACCCGTGACCTAAGTCCATTTAGGTTAAAAACGTATGACTATTTGCTCATACGCACCGTCGTCTCTCGACTGAACTCGTATGCGTTCCAGTCTTCCAGTCTGTCGGATCACCAGGCTATTGGCCCATATAGGCTAAAATCGGAAAAACCCCCCAAAAACACGAACGTGACTGGATCCCGTACGAATCGTACGTAGCGTCGCCGGAAACTTCACACGCGTTATGGAAAACTTCGAAGTGTTTCGTCACGCGTTATGGAAAACTTCGAAACGTGGTCGTCATCACGCGACACGCTTCCGCTGTCTTCACTGCACGACGCGCGCGCCACCGGCACATGCTCGCGCGTTTCTCCGCCACTTCGACCAGCTCGCTTCTCCGCCGAAGCTCCCGCGCCGTCTCCGTCGCCCCGCGCCGCGCGTTCCCGCCGCTCCGCCGCGCGCGCGTCCCCCCCTCGCCGGTTCGCGCGCGGCCGCTCGTCGCGATGGCGTCCGCCGCCGCGCGGCTCGACAAGGTCGCCACCCCCGGCGCCACCGCGGTGGCGGACGTGAGCGCGACCGGCGCGTTCGTGCGCAAGGACTCAGTATTCCGCAACCGCATCGAGAAGGACGGCGCGTTCCCGCCCGAAGCGGGTCGTTACCACGTCTACGTCTCGCTCGCGTGCCCGTGGGCGTGCCGCGTGGTGTCCGTCATCGGCCTGAAGGGCCTCGGCGACGCGGTGTCGTGGTCCTCCGTGCACCCCACGTGGCAGAAGACGCGCGCGGCCGACGCGGAGGACACGCACGCGGGCTGGGCGTTCGCGGCAGAGGGCCAGGCGCTGGCGTCGCCCTCGGGGTGCGGGAGCTTCGCCGGCTCCAACTACCGGCGCGACCCTCTGCATCCGAACGACGAGATCCGGTTCGTGCGCGACTTGTACGATCGCGTCGGCGCGAACGACGGGACGCGCTTCACCGTGCCCATCCTGTGGGACAAGAAAACCGACACCATCGTCTCGAACGAGAGCTCGGAGATTATTCGGGACTTGAATGCTGAGTTTAACGCGTTCGCCACGAACCCGGATCTTGACTTGTACCCTGTAGAGTCGCGCGCCGCCGTCGACGCGGCGAACGAGTGGATCTACCACGGCGTGAACAACGGCGTGTACAAGTGCGGGTTCGCGACGACGCAGGCGGCGTACGACGAAGCCGTCACCGAGCTGTTCGTGTGTCTCGATCGGATCGAACACATGCTGGGAAACGCGCGTTTCATCGCCGGACCGTGCCTGACCGAGGCGGACGTGCGTCTGTTCCCCACGCTCGCGAGATTCGACGAGGTGTACGTGGTGTACTTCAAGACGAACAAGAAGGCGCTGCGCGAGTACCCGAACATCTCGGGGTACATCCGCGACGTGTACCAAACCGAGGGCGTCAAGGCGAGCGTGGACATGTGGCACATCAAGACGCACTACTTCACCAGCCACCCCGTGCTCAACGCCAACGCGGTGGTGCCCGTAGGCTCGGGATGGGACTTCGACGCGCCGCACGGGCGAGACGGCGCGTATCCGAGGTGATGATGAGACGATTCGCGTGCGTAGTGTGTGTTTTTTTTTTTGAGTGCGAAAGTGCAACAAAAAGTGTACGTACGAGCAGAGGCTTTCTTTATCTTTGTCTTTGTCGGCGCGGATAGATACGGTGCCTTCGTGCTTCGTGTTATTACGCGGTGGGTCCACTCTCGCCATCACACCGCGCCGCTGAGCCGCGCCCACGCCTGGTCCGCGGCGTTGAACCATTGCGAGGGGACCCCCACAGCCTCGACGCCGCCCTTGACCTGCGACCACGCCGCCGCGCCGCGCGAGAAGAAGGCGTTGACGAATCCGCCGTCGCTCTGCGAGTCGTCCCCCGGGGGGGGCGTGCGCAGCGCGGCGTGCGCGGTGCACGCGACGACGCCCCAGAACAAGGCGCCGAACAGCACGCTGCTCACGTTGGTGGCGAAGTGCAGCACCACCACCGCGAACGCGACGAGCGCGATCCGCTGCGCGTGCAGGCCGAACGCGCGTCCGCCGACGACGACGTCCGCGGCGCGGACGCGGAGCACGTACAGCCACAGCGCCGTGATGCCCGCGATGGGCAGCAGCAGGCTGGGGCGCATCACGAGGCACGTCGCGACGAGCGCGAGCAGAATCAAGAAGTAGTTGTACCCGAGGTCGTTGGCGTTCCTCCGCAACCGCGCGAGGCCGTCGTAGACGCCCGTGGGAAGGCTCACCGCCCTGTGATCGACGAGCTCACGCCAAGGCGCCGCGCGCGCCTGCAGTCCCTTGACGTCATCGATGACGTGCCTGCCCGCGGCGAGCATCAGCCCGGGGACGCCCAGGGCCTTGTTCTTGCCGCTCTCGTCCTCCATCGCGCCTGCGTGCGTGCGGCGGTATGGGGCTCGTCCCGTCCAACGTGCCCAGAAACACAAAAATAAAACGCCCGTTGAGCGCAAATCTCAAGAACTTCGGCTCGAAACGCGAACGCCGGGGCGGGCGAAAACGCGTTTGCGGGAGCCGATCTGTCACTTTCTTCACGCGCGCGATCTGACCCCGCGCCGCCATGGGAGGCAAGGACGCGGGCAAAAAGAGCAAGGAAAACGGTGTCAAGACCTCCCCGGACGAGAGTCTCGGGATGTCCAGCACCGAGCGCATCTTGCGACGCATCCACGACCTGTACGAGAAGGGCCTCGTGCACCCGGACGGGACCGAGAAAGATGCCGGGTCGGTGGGCATACTCGAGATCGCCGCGGATCCCCTGCTTCGCCTGACCGATGTGCACAAGCCGCGCCAGAAGGTGAACGTGATGATCATCGGAAACCACAGCGCTGGTAAGTCTTCGTTCATCAACTGGTACATCGGCGAGGACGTGCAGACCACCGGCGTCGCGATCGAGACGCGCGGGTTCACCTACGTCACGTCCGGTCGCAAGCGCGAAACCTTGAAAGGCGACGCGACGTTCGCGTTTTACGATCACATTGACGGCTTAGCGCAGTTCAAGGGCATCACGGAGAACGTCTTCACCGAGATCTCCACGAGCAAGAGCAAAAACTTCGCGTGCGTGGACCTGCTGGATTCGCCCGGTCTCGTGGACGGCGAGATGGAGTACCCGTTCGACGTGGTGGAGTCCATCGTGTGGCTCGCCGATCACGTGGACATGATCCTGTGCTTCTTCGACCCCATCGGCCAGGCGTTGTGCAAGCGCACGATGACCGCCGTCGAGCGCCTCAACGAGCGCCACGCCGAGAAGCTGCACTACTACATGAGCAAAGCGGATCAGGTGGAGAAGGAGCACGACCGCCAGCGCGTGCTGATTCAGATCACGCAGAACCTGGCGGGCCGAATCAAAAACTCGCACGCGTTCAAGCTCCCCACCATCTACCTGCCCCGGCCGGATGCGCGCGCGCCGCCCGCGCCAATCCCGAACGCGCTGGAGGAGGTGTGCGAAGACGTGGACAAAGCCATCCGGCTCACCGTGCAGAAGAACCTGACCACGATGAAGGACGACTGCGCCAAGATTTTACGAAGCGTGGACGACGCGCACGCGCTCGACGTCAAAAACAGAAAAGAAAACAACGCCCGCGCGCTCAAGGGGTGGGCGTTTACGTTCGCGGGGTGGGTCGTCGCGGCGGTTTTAGCGTACGTCGCGGCGTGCGAGACGTTCGCTTTCGGACCAGTCACGGCGACTGTGGCGAACCACCTGTTGCCGCTGGCGCGGAAAAGCGAGTACGACGTTCTCGAGGCGACGTTGGAGGCGT
>Ga0181563_10003816_pt1 | contig 14253 bp, 10 predicted proteins | sample 011ome_25_FD_133759 | JGI IMG/M metagenome (GOLD analysis project Ga0181563, IMG submission 133759) | Coastal salt marsh microbial communities from the Groves Creek Marsh, Skidaway Island, Georgia - 011512CT metaG (megahit assembly) | ecosystem: Environmental > Aquatic > Marine > Intertidal... | reverse complement strand
TCAATGAGTGCTTGGGGTCCAATTCTGGATAAATTTTGTTCATAATAGAACACTGAATTCGCTATTGTGTTCTAATTTCAACATCCTAAAACAATCACAGAACAATGGACGTATTTCAACACCCGGACTATTACCTCCTCGACGAGCTGCTCTCAGACGAGCACAAAATGGTCCGCGATGCCACCAGAGATTGGGTAAAACGCTCTGTTTCTCCCATTATTGAGGATTATGCACAACGCGCCGCTTTCCCAGAACACCTGGTCAAGGAAATGGGTGAGGTAGGGCTTTTCGGTCCCTACATTCCTGAGGAATATGGTGGCCCAGGCCTCGACCATATCTCCTATGGATTGATGATGCAAGAGGTGGAGCGCGGCGATTCCGGAATCCGATCCACTTGTAGTGTACAAAGTTCTCTTGTTATGTTCCCCATCTACGCCTATGGCTCAGAGGAGCAGAAGCAGCGCTTCTTGCCAAAATTGGCCACTGGTGAATACCTTGGATCTTTCGGGTTGACTGAGCCAAATTTCGGCTCGAATCCCGGAGGAATGACCACCAGCTTTAAAGATGCCGGCGACCACGTCATTCTCAATGGCGCCAAAATGTGGATTTCCAATGCTCCATTCTGCCACGTCGCAGTCGTTTGGGCGAAAAACGAAGAAGGCCGCATCAAAGGATTGATCGTAGAGCGCGGCATGGAGGGCTTCACCACCCCTGAAACACACAACAAATGGTCGCTCCGCGCCTCTGCCACCGGAGAGCTCGTATTCGACAACGTAAAAGTACCCAAAGCCAATATCCTCCCAGGCCGCGACGGTCTTGGAGCACCGCTTTCTTGTCTGGATAGCGCCCGTTTCGGGATCGCTTGGGGCGCCATCGGTGCCGCCATGGATTGTTACGATACTGCCCTGCGTTACTCCAAGGAGCGCATTCAATTTGGGAAGCCTATTGCAGGGTTCCAATTACAGCAAAAGAAGCTCGCCGAAATGATCACAGAGATCACCAAAGCGCAGTTGCTCACCTTCCGTTTGGGCCAACTCAAAAACGAAGGACGTGCCTCCTCAGCCCAGATTTCCATGGCCAAGAGAAACAACGTCGATATGGCCATTCACATCGCTCGTGAAGCACGCCAAATGCTGGGCGGAATGGGCATCACCGGAGACTTCTCCATCATGCGTCACATGATGAACCTAGAGTCCGTCATTACCTATGAAGGAACGCATGATATTCACTTGTTAATCACAGGTTTAGATATCACTGGCGAGAACGCGTTCGTCTAAACGAGCCGGCGCCCAGAAACCTTATTTTTATTAAAAAACGCGCCCCGAGGGGCGCGTTTTTTTAGTTGCTGATTCTGATGATGTTTATGCCGTCGAACGTACAGCTGAATTCCTTTACGGGGAGGGTATAGGAGGTATCAATGCTCTGCCCGTCGAGTAGTTGGTATTGGTGGCTGTTGCAGCCGCAGGTCAAGTATAAATCGCCGTTGCTGCTCGATAATATCCCGCAACCGTCGGCCCAATCATAGGGACAGGCCAGTTCGTACGCGGCGAAATCGTAGAAGGCTTGGTCGTAATATCTGCGGTAAATCATGATGCCGCCGTGGCCTGCATTGGGCAAATATAATTGGCCCCCAATAACCGTTAAATTGAAGCTCGATGGATCGCTCAAATAAATCGTTTCGTCCACATAAGGTTCCGGAATATCGTAGTTCACATTCGTCGAATTACACCCAACGATGGTAAAAAAACCTGTAAAAACAAGGATTAACCCTTTGATATTCAATACTTCTAGCTTCTTCATTTCGGAGGTCAAGATAAGCGGTTTTTCATTGCCGAATAAGGCCTTCTGCTTATTATATTTACATCCTTGTAACCCAACATAAAGCCAGTTTTTATGGTTAAAAGATTACTCACGCTTGTTATGGCCCTCGGCATAGTCCTCGGTCACGCACAATCTAGACCTGGTTCTCTCCAGGGAACTGTGAAGGACAAGCGCACCGGTGAAGTCATTCCATTTGCAACCGTCATTGTCAAAGACAAGGACGTAGTGATTACAACAGGAACGACAGATTTCGATGGAAAGTATAACATCAACCCTGTAGACCCAGGGACGTACAATGTAACTTGTAAGTTCATCGGCTATGCGGATTTCAACCTCAATGGCGTGAGTGTATCACCCGGCAGACCGAAGGTGGTAAACTTCGACATGACCATCGAAAGTCAGATGATACAAGAGGTCACAGTTATTGCCAAAGAAGAGTTGATTGAAACGGGTAAGACTTCCGAAATCGTAAGTGCAGAGGAAATTAAAAACCTCCCATACCGTAACCTTAGCCAGATCGTAGGTACAACTCAAGGGGTATTCCAGCAAGACGGTTCCGGTTCTTTCAACGTGCGTGGTGCGCGTTCTTCGACCAACGTGGTCTTCATTGATGGGGTAAAGGTTCGTGGAAATGTGGATATCCCACGTGATGCGATCCAATCTACCGAGGTGATTACCGGTGGTCTTCCAGCGCAATACGGTGATGTTACCGGTGGTGTAATTTCTACTACCACCAAAGGTCCTGCACCGTATTATTTTGGTTCTACAGAATACTTGACGAGCTCGTTGTTCGACAATCAGCATTACAACCTAGGTGCGTTGACGCTTGGGGGTCCAATTATTAAAAACAAAGCAGGCCAGAGTGTACTTGGGTTCCTTTTGGCCTCTGAATTCCAATACAGCAAAGACGGCTCACCGCGTTCATTGCCGACCTACAAGGTGAATAATGAGAAATTAGGCGAGTTGCAAGCCAACCCATTGGTACCGGCTTCCAGCGGGTTTGGGGTATTGAACGCAGCAGATTTCTTGACACGTGATGATTTGGTGACTCAGAACTACCGCGAAAATGTAGCAGGCCGTGCCGTACGTATGTCGGGTAACTTAAAATTGGTCACTTCAAAAACAACAACGCTTACGCTTGGGGGACGATATAACATGAGTCAGGGTACCTCAGGCAGCCGTTTCAACGAGCTCATGAACTACGACAACAATGGCGAATATTTCCGTCAAGACGTCAGTGGTTATTTGCGTTTCCAACAGCGTTTCGGTTCGCCAAGCGACACATCAAACTCTTTAATTCGCAACGCGTTCTATACCATCCAAGTCGATTTCACTCGTAACAACGGGTACAACCGCGATGCGCGCCACAAAGACAACATCTTCAACTACGGACACATAGGTAAGTTTACTACAACCTACCGTCCGTTATATGTGATGGGTTCAGATACCATCACCGATCCAAACGACCCGAACTATGGGAAAGTTATGGATGCATGGACGCAGGCTGTATGGCAGAGCGTCGGAGTGGATTACGAAGCTTCTGAAAACAACCCTATTCTCGCCAATTACACGTCGAACTTCTACAACTTCGTAGACAATTCTTTGATCTTCAACAGCGCACGCTCCTTGGAAGATATCCGTGCAGGTGGTGGTTTGTTGAATGGTGACCAGCCTTCATCCGTTTATGGATTGTGGGGCAACGTTGGGGGTAACCAAGCGGGATATTCGAAATTCATGAATGACCAGTTCCGTATTACGGCGTCTTCGACCTTTGATATAAAAGGTCACTCGCTCATTGTGGGTGTGGAATATGAGCAGCGTTTCGACCGTTCGTACTCTCTAGGTGCAACGGGCCTTTGGACTTTGATGCGTCTGTTGCAAAACGATGCTATCCGAGAATTGGACCTTAATAATCCAATTGCTTCTTACGATAATAATGGAGTATTCCAGGATACCTTATCGTACCCACGTCTTTTTGATGCGGGCAAGCCAAGAACTTTCGACCGCAACTTGCGTGAGAAACTAGGTATGGATCCAAATGGTACGGATTGGTTGGATATTGATAGCTACGATCCATCGACCTTTACATTGGACATGTTCAGTGCGAATGAACTTCTCAATATCGGTTCTGGACAGTATGTAAGCTACTTCGGATACGACTACCTAGGAAACAGATTGACATCTCGTCCATCATTGAACGACTTCTTCTCAACTGATGCTCAAGGGAATTCGAATCGTACGGTAGGGGCTTTCGAGCCTATCTATATGGCTGGATACATCCAAGATCAGTTCACCTTCGAGGATCTCTTCTTCAACATTGGGGTACGTGTGGATCGCTTTGATGCGAATCAGCCTGTATTAGCAGATCCATTTGTATTGTACCCTGCGTTTACCGTGGGCCAATTAGACGCAACATCTCTAGCAGGTTACAACGTTCCTGAGGGGATGTCTCCGGATGCTGTAGTATATGTAGACGATCAAGAGAACCCATCTTCTATTGTGGGTTACCGCGATGGATTTACTTGGTACACCGCGGCAGGTGAAGTTGAAGCAAACCCGAAAAACATTGCAGATATCAGTGGTGGTATCAAGCCTTTCTTGAAAAAGCCAGGTATTGAAGACCAGAAGCTAGCCGTTACAGCAAACGAAAGCTTCAAGGATTACGCACCTCAGGTAACAGTGAGCCCTCGCGTTTCATTCCAGTTCCCTATTTCGGATGAGGCGGAATTTTTCGCACACTACGACATCTTGGTACAACGTCCAGATCCAGGACTCAACCGAATGAACCCGATCACCTATTTGCAGTTGGAAAACGGTCAAAACGGTAGCTTCCTAGCAAACCCTGATTTGAAACCACAGCGTACTACTGATTACGAAATCGGTTTCCGTCAAAAATTGAACGAGAACAGCGCTTTGAAATTGAGCGCCTTCTACCGTGAAATGCGCGATATGATGCAGACCTTGAGCTTTACCGAAGCTTACCCTATTACCTACATCGCTTATGGGAATTTGGATTTCGGTACCGTGAAAGGGTATACGGTAGCCTACGATCTACGCCGCACAGGGAATGTTCGTTTGAATGCGAACTACACTCTCCAGTTTGCTGATGGTACAGGATCAGGGGCCAATTCTGGTGCGAACATCGCACGTTCTGGTCAACCAAACTTGCGCTATATCCTTCCTTTGAGCTATGATTCTCGTCACCAAGTAGTGATGAACATGGACTACCGTTACGGTGGCGGTCCAGCCTACAATGGTCCGGTTTGGTTCGGCATGCGTATTCTAGAAAACGCTGGTGTGAACGTGGTATTGAACGCCAACTCTGGTACACCTTACACACGTCGATCATTGGCTTATGGTTTGACCGATGGCGCAACGCCCATTACGGGTAATATTAATGGTTCTCGTTTGCCTTGGAGCTTCCGCATCGATGCCACGGCAAACAAAGTATGGAACTATAGCGAAGGTCCTTTTAGCAACTTTGAAGTATATGTTCAGTTGTTAAACGGTTTGAATACTCAAAACATTCTTGGAGTGTACTCGTTCACGGGCTCACCATCGGACGATGGTTACTTGAGCTCGCCTCAGGGACAAAACGCCATTCAATTCCAAACAAATGCACAGTCTTTCGCAGACTTGTATAACATCAGTTTGGCTAACCCAGGACTTTACAGTTTGCCACGAAGAATCCGTTTAGGTCTTCGCATTGGACTATAATACATAAAGAAGCATAGGAAAACAGCAATATGAAAAAAGCGTATCTCCTTTTACTAGCCTCAATCGCCGCATTACCACTTTCTGCAAGAGAGGTGCAAGGTGCCGCAAAGACAGGTGAAACTACAGGCTCTATGAAAACCGTAGAGGAATTGTGTCAGCCGTCGAAAGCGCAGAGCGATTTGAGTATAAATAACGTACGTGCAACCATCCTCGGAGGTGGCGATATGTGGTGGGATTTGAACACCGCTCGCTACGAGGTGCCTAAGGGTTCAAATAAACATTCGATGTTCGCCGGTTCTCTTTGGCTCGGTGGTGTTGATGAGGGTAACCAATTAAAATTGGCCGCCATGACCTACCGTCAAGCGGGTAACGACTATTGGCCAGGTCCGTTGACAACGGATGGTTCAGCCTCGACCAACAAAGAAATTTGTGATAAATACGACCGCCACTGGATCATCATGCGTGAGGAAGTGGACGTTCACAAAGCTTGGTTGGAATGTTTGGACGATCCTGATTGTGATGATACCGAACTTTTCCCTGGCTATGAAGCACAGATTCCTGAGAGTATTAAAGAATGGCCAGGAAATGGGGTAGATGGTGAATTGCCTTACCAATTAGCTCCTTTCATCGACCGTGACGGTGATGGTGTATACGATTACTTGATCGACTACCCAGCCTATGACATCGATAAAGAATACGATTGTCGCGATAAGGAGACTGACGTACTCTACGGAGACCAAACCATTTGGTGGGTGTACAACGACCGTGGTAATGTTCACACTGAATCACAGGCTGGAGCCCTTGGTTTCGAGATTCGCGCGCAAGCCTTCGCCTTCTCGACCAACGACGAGGTGAACAATATGACTTTTAACAACTACCGTATCATCAACCGTTCAACGTTCCGTTTGACCAATACATACTTCTCTACGTGGTTCGATCCGGATTTGGGGAACTACACCGATGATATCATTGGTTGTGATATTGCACGCGGTTTGGGATACTGTTATAACTCAGATACTGAAGATGAAGGCCCATTGGGCTACGGTTTGAATCCGCCGGCTGTTGGTTTCGACTTCTTCCAAGGTCCTTTCGCAGATTATTTCGACGGTATCGATAACGACCGTGACGGTTGTGTTGATGGTGTGAAGGATCCTGAAACAGGAGTTTGTGTCGCTGAAGATCCAACTACAGGGGTGAACGAGCGTATCATCATGAGTCACTTCATGTACTACAACAACACCTCATCTAATATCTCTGGTAACCCCGCCAACGCCACTCAGTTCTACAACTACATGAGAGCATTATGGAAGAACGGTTCAGAGTTGATCATTGAAACCCCTTCAGGTCCTGGAGATCTAGGGAACGGTGATGGTTTCGTAGCATCAGGTAATGGTACATCAACACAGTTTGCCTACCCAGGTATGTCTTACGACACAACAGGAGCTTACCCTCCATATTCTCCAGTAGATTGGTGGGAAAGCCCAGCAAACAAAGAGGATAAGCGTGGTCTTCACAGTGCGGGCCCATTCTCATTGGCACCGGGTGCCTTGAATTTCGTAACCACTGGTGTGGTATGGGAGCGTGACCTCATCAACAATGACCTTTTCGCTTCTGTAGAGAAAGTGATCATCGCGGATGATAAAGCTCAGAAGCTTTTCGATAATTGTTTCCAAGTATTGAACGGTCCTGATGCACCGGATGTGGAAATTCAAGAACTAGACCGTGAGTTGATCTTGAAACTCACCTATGGTCCAGGTAGCAATAACCTCGGATTTAGCTACCGTGAGCGCGATCCCCTTATTACAGTGAATCCTGACGATCGCGATTCTATCTTGAACGTAAATCCAGATTACTTCGATTATACGTTCGAAGGTTTCCAAATCTTCCAACTTGCGAACAGCGATGTGAGTATATCAGATCTATACGATCCGACGCAAAGCCGTATGGTGGCGCAGTGTGATATCAAGAATGGATCGACACAACTCATCAACTGGGAAGTGGATCCAGATTTGAACGCTTTGGTGCCACAAGACATGACCTTGGCTTCCAACAACAAAGGTGTCTTCACTTCGTTCCAGATCAAGGAGGATGCCTTCGCAACAGGTGATCGTACACTCATTAACCATAGAGAGTACTATTTCACTGTCATTGCCTACGGTCAAAATCAATTTGAAGCATTCAACCCTACAACCGCACCAGGCGGTCAAAAGATTCCTTTCTTGGCCGGTCGTCGCAACATTAAGACCTACATGGCTATTCCTCATCAAATTGATTCTGAGAAAGGCGGTACTATTCAAGTGGCTCAATATGGGGATGGACCAGAAATCAAGCGTCTAGACGGTATTGGTAATGGCGCAGGCGAATTAGAATTGACTCCAGAAGAAGTCAACAAAATATTGGCAGGTAACGCTTCTGGCCAGCCGACCTACATGGGCGGCATGGGACCAGTAGATATTAAAGTTGTAGATCCACTTGAAGTGAAGAATGGCGAATACACGCTGACCTTCGATGGTGCAAACAACAACGCAAAATGGGAAATCACAGATGGTGCAGGAGCAATCATTGCACAATCAGATTCGACGATCTCTTTCTACAATGAACAAATCATTCCTGGGCTTGGGCTTTCTGTTGCTGTACAGCAGGCACCATCGCCGGGTGGTGATGATGAGGGCATCTACGATAATGGGGTGATCTTCTCTGAAATCATTTACGAAGACCCATCGAAAGAATGGTGGTCAGGTATTAAAGATGATAAGAGCTACTCACCATATAACTGGATTCTGGCAGGAACAAATACCTTCCCAACAGAAGAGCCTGCTACACTATATCCAGATCAAAACGGTGATGCGAAAGGGCACTTTGAGAATATCGTAAATGGTACTTGGGGTCCTTATATGTATGCCTCGGCAAACCAACGTGCGGTAGTGAATGGATACAACAACTACGGTATGGGGCCAGCCGTGAGCATCGGACGTAATATCGCTGATGCTGCTGATCTACACTCTGTAGATATCGTATTCACGAGCGATCCAAGCTTGTGGACTCGTGTGCCGGTATTCGAATTGGCCGAGGACGAAAACTTGAGCGAACACGGCGACAAGAAATTGACGCAGCGTCAAGATACCTCATGGACATTGGAGAATGGACAACTTAAGCGTGCCCCAGCTATGGAGCCGGGTTGGTCATACTTCCCTGGATACGCCATCGACGTAGAAAGTGGTAAGCGCTTGAGCATGGCCTTCGGTGAAAACTCGTGGTTGCCAGGAGAAAATGGTAACGACATGTTGTGGAACCCGACGGATCGCGAATTCTTGCCACCAGGAAACACAGTGAACGGCGGGTACGTGTTCGGTGGTCAGCACTACATCTATGTATTCGCAGATCAAGATAAGATTGGTGGTAGCACTACAGATCTTGCCTACACTGGAGCGAATATCAACGATTGGCCATTGAAAGATTTGATGGGTGACCTCGTGAAATCTGGTGGTATTGGAAACATTGCCAAGGCCAACTTCTGGCGTTCTGTTCGTTGGATCGGTATGCCTACACTACGCCAAGGCATGGACTTCGATCCATATACAGAATTGCCAACAGAAACGCGCGTACGTATTCGTATGAATACAAGTTATAACTCGCGTCAATTGGCCGATGCTCCAAACAATGGTAATCCGCAATTTATGTTCAACACTTCGAACATTGCGACGAAAACATATGTCGACATTGTGGGATCAAGTGCGCTTGAAACCATTCGTGTGGTACCGAACCCATATTATGGATTCAGTGCTTACGAAACCTCACAGTTGGACAATACGGTGAAAATCACCAACCTACCTGAAACCTGTACGATCAGCATCTTCACCACAAGTGGAACGTTGATTCGTCAGATTCGCAAGGACAACAGCATGACCTATGTCGAGTGGGATTTGAAGAACACCTACAACGTACCTATTGCTTCTGGGGTATATATCATCCACGTAGATGCGGGTGACCTCGGCGAGAAAATCGTGAAGTGGTTCGGTGCTATGCGTCCAGTGGATTTGAACTCATTCTAAGAGAAGAATTATTATGAAATTGAAATCATACCTCTCTATCGTTTTAACCGTAGCCACCTTCAGTGTCGCCACTGCAGGTAACCCACAGCGTGCGGGTTCAGCGGGTGCTTCGGAGCTTTTGATTAACCCTTTTGCTCGCTCTGCGGGATGGGCTTCTGTAAACGTTGCGGGTGCAACGGGAATGGATGCCACGTTCTTGAATATCGCTGGTATTGCGGCGACTAACTTGAACACAGAAGTTACTTTCAGCAACACACAATGGTTGGTAGGTGCCGGCATTAACATGAACGGTGCCACCTTAGTGCAGCGCGTGAGTGATGTAGGCTTCCTTTCCCTCGGATTGAGTGCCTTTGATTACGGCGAGTGGGAAGTAACCACAGAAGATCAACCAGAAGGTACAGGTGCAACCATTAGCCCTCAGAGTTTGGTGATCAACATGGGTTATGCTCAGCAGTTTACCGAGAACATCTACGGGGGTGTTAATGTGAAAATGTACAGCAGCTCTATTTCAAACTTGAATACCAATGGTGTATGTTTTGATGCAGGGGTTCAGTACCGCACCGGTGAGAACGATAAGTACAAGTTTGGTATCACTTTGAAGAATGTGGGTCCAAGTGTTACCTATCAGGGTGACGGTTTTGGGGTAACCTTGCCTGTGCCGACCTATGGTGTAGCTTATTCTCAAACGTTTGAAAGCCGTTCAGCGAAGTTCGAATTGCCAACGCAGCTAAGCATCGGTGGTTCGTACGATTGGTTGTTGCCTAAGGGTAAAGTAACTGGAGCATTGAACTTTGCTTCGAATGCCTTTGAAAAGGATACCTACCATGCAGGTGTTCAGTACAGCTTGAAAGAATTGTTCCAAATACGCCTTGGATATAAGGTATTTGATAACCGTGCAGACGACCTAGGTACTTCTGCTATTTCAGGGATTTGTGGTGGATTTAGCTTCAATGTTCCTACTTCGGACGAAGGAAGCTTTGCCATTGATTATTCGTACCGCGGAACTACTTCTGCATTCAGTGGAATTCACTCTATTGGAGTACGCATTAGCTTGTAATTCGGAAAGTTATATACCTTTGCAGTATTAAAGTTTAAGAGAGGCCGTTTGGCCTCTTTTTTAGTAAGACCATTACAGAAATGTCATCAGTAAGTTATTACACACCGGACGGGTTGAAAAAACTACGTGCGGAATTAGAGCACATGAAAACTGTGGAACGTCCGCACATCTCGAATCAGATTGCTGAGGCAAGAGATAAGGGTGATTTGAGTGAGAACGCGGAATACGACGCTGCGAAAGAGGCTCAAGGGCTGTTGGAAATGAAAATTGCAAAACTTGAGGATGCCTTAGCTAATGCACGATTATTGGACAGTGAGAATATTGACCTCACCAAAGTTGGTGTATTGACCAAGGTGAAGTTGAAAAACGTTGCCAATGGAGCTACTATGACTTACAGCCTTGTAGCGGAAAAAGAGGCAGATATCAAGCAAAGCAAGATTTCTGTGAGCAGCCCTATCGGAAAAGGTCTTCTTGGAAAGCGAGTAGGAGAGATTGCTGAGATTCAAGTACCTCGCGGTACTATGAATTTTGAAGTTCTAGAAATCACCATGGTTTAGAATATGTCGAGCATCTTCACCAAAATTATCGCTGGAGATATTCCTTGCTATAAGGTGGCAGAGGACGCCCACAACATAGCCTTCTTAGACATTCGTCCCTTAAAAAAAGGCCACACGCTCTGTGTGCCGAAGGTTGAGGTAGACGAACTATACGAATTGGCAGAGGAGGATTACCAACGATTGATGGCTTTTAGTCAGCGCGTTGCTAAGGCGCTGAAAAAATCGGTGCCGTGTAAGCGAATAGGATCGATGGTCTTAGGGATGGAAGTGCCCCATGCACATTTGCATCTAGTGCCTATTGAAGCCGAGCACGAGTTAAGCTTCGTCAATACCCCCTTGTCCTTGAGCAGTGAGGAAATGATGTCCATAGCGGCGTCTATTTCAGACGCTCTGGATTCTGCTGAATGAATTGTTCCCAATTTCCACTCCGGCCTTTTTTGCCGGAGTTTTTTTTGCTCCCTGCGCCGTGTTTCGGAGCTGCAATTCCAGTGGTTTGGTTGTGGTGACATACGGCCACAGCAAGGGCATCAGAGGCATCTAGATAACTGTGTTCCGCCCCTGGAAACATTGCTTTGAGCATGCCGCTGACTTGCTCCTTGCTCGCGTTCCCGTTACCTACGATACTTTGCTTGACCAAACGCGGACTGTATTCGAACACCGGAATTTTCTTCGATAAGGCGGCGGCCATACAAACACCCTGAGCACGCCCAAGTTTCAGCATGGATTGCACATTCTTCCCGAAGAAAGGGGCTTCGAGGGCCATTTCGTCCGGAGTATATAGCGTGACGATTTTGGAGAGTTCTTCGAAGATTTTAGCCAAGCGGGTATAATGGTCCAATTTCGTGTTGAACTTAATCACATCCATGACCAAGGGCTTAATCTCACCCTTCACAATATGAACCACGCTATACCCCATAACCACTGTCCCAGGGTCAACGCCCAAGATGACTTTTTCTATGGTCTGAGGTGTGGACATATTAGATTATTAATCCGACGATTGCAGCGGTGTATAGAGAGGCAACAGTACCTGCGATAAGCGCTTTGATGCTGAGCTCGCTCAAGTCTTTGCGTCTCGACGGCGCAATGGTTCCAATACCACCGATTTGAATACCAATACTTGCAATGTTGGCAAATCCACAAAGCATGTAAGTACTGAGGATGATAGAGCGTTCTGATGTAAATAGACCGGCATTTTTCATATCGGTCAGGGTCACATAGGCATAGAATTCGTTGAGGATGGTTTTTTCGCCAAGTAATTGGCCCACCAACAACAAGTCCTCCGGAGGTACCCCAAGAATCCATGCGATCGGGCTCAAAAGTGCTCCCATGATGAATTGCAATGAGAAGGTGTCGTAGCGACCATTGGTGAAATCAGCAGTCCAAGCGTTCAACCCGGTCCAAGATCCTATGCCCTCTACAAAAAGGTAATTTACTCCATAGACAAGGGCAGTAAATACCAATAGCATGGCGCCAACGTTTACTGCAAGCTTGACCCCTTCAGTGGTTCCGTTTGAAATGGCATCAAGGGCATTTGAACCCATATCTTGCGAGCTGATCTCGGCAACTTCTTCTACATCTTCTGTTTCAGGTAAAAGAATCTTTGCGCTGATCAAGGCGGCCGGAGCCGAAAGGACGGATGCGGTCAATAGGTGTTTGGCAAAAAATAATTGGCGCTCTGGATCATCACCGCCCAAATAACCGATGTAAGCCGCCAATACACCGCCTGCAATGGTGGCCATACCCCCTGCCATCAAGCTGAGCAATTCTGAACGGCTCATCTTGGCGATATAGGGTTTAACCAGCAAGGGTGCTTCGGTCTGACCAATGAAGATATTGCCCGCAGCGGCGAGGGATTCTGCCCCAGATAGACGAAGTGTTTTCTGCATCACCCAAGCCATGGCTTTCACGACTTTTTGGAGGATGCCGAAGTAGTACAATAAAGAGGTTACTGCTGAGAAGAAGATGACCGTTGGCAACACTTGGAAGGCGAACAGGTACCCGAAACTGGAAGTATTTGTGATTAGTGAGCCAAATAAGAAAGTAGATCCTTCACGAGTGAAGTCGAGTAATGTGACTGCGGCTAGGCTGAATTTTTCGAAGGCCCAGCTCACGCCAGGAACTTTGAGAACGCCTAAGGCTAGGATGAATTGTAGCCCTAGACCTTTTACAACCATCCACCAATTAATGGCTTTTTTATTTGAACTGAAAAGCCACAACACGGCGGTGAGTACGGCGATTCCTAAAATACTTCTCAGGATCATTTTAGCTTATCTAATTTATCTCTCAGCCTAGCGGCCAGTTCATAGTCTTCATTTTCCACGGCCTCCTCAAGCAATTGCTCAAGCTCTTCTCTACTTTGTTCTTCAGGGGTGTCCAATTCTTCCTCCTCCATAGCCGCTGTGCCGTCCGCCTCTTGTTCTTCCTGAGGGGTAATACCGGCTTGTTCCAATAAAGAATCCAGCGCATAAATGGGGCATTCCACACGTACGGCTAGTGCCACTGCATCGGAAGGGCGTGAATCAAATATTAATTGCTTACCGTTTTCATCCACGCTGTAAATACTGGCGAAGAAGACCCCATTAACCAATCGGTGAATGACCACCTTCTCCACAATGACGTTCATCTCTTTGAGCATGTTGACCCAAGTATCGTGTGTCAGTGGACGGGGAGGGGCCACAGATTTCTCCATGGCAACGGCAATACTTTGCGCTTCAGCACCGCCTATAACGACGGGAAGCTTACGGCCTCTCTCACCTTTCTCGGCGAGAATGAGGGCATAAGCTCCTGACTTTCCTTGACTGTATGAGAGTCCTTTTACAGTGAGTTCTACTTCATGCATTTAGTTGGCGGCCTTGAAGGCGCGCAGTTCCTCAATCAGCTGAGGAACAACTTCAAAAGCGTCGCCAACAATCCCGTAATCCGCCGCCTTGAAGAATGGTGCCTCAGGGTCGGTGTTTATGGCTACGATAGTCTTCGACGCGCTCACCCCAGCGAGGTGTTGAATAGCGCCTGAAATTCCTACCGCAATATACAGATTCGGGTTGACTTG
>Ga0181563_10003812_pt1 | contig 14262 bp, 16 predicted proteins | sample 011ome_25_FD_133759 | JGI IMG/M metagenome (GOLD analysis project Ga0181563, IMG submission 133759) | Coastal salt marsh microbial communities from the Groves Creek Marsh, Skidaway Island, Georgia - 011512CT metaG (megahit assembly) | ecosystem: Environmental > Aquatic > Marine > Intertidal... | reverse complement strand
CTGAAGTAATTGAAGCGCACAAGGCGGGACGATTGAAGGAAATTTTTGGTGCTGGAACAGCTGTTGTGGTTAGCCCCATCAGTGGAATTGGTTTTCAAGGACAAAAACATGTTTTACCCACAATCGAAAATTCTTATGCTGCAATGCTCAAAGAAAAGATCGTTAACATTCAATACAATAGGGGTGAAGATCCATACCAGTGGCGCAAAGAAGTTGTTGCTCTTAGCGTTTAAGTATGTCAGAAATATTGGGTTTGAAATAGTTAGGCCCTTTCATTACTTTTCCATCTTCCCTGTAAATCGGTTCTCCGTCTTCTCCTAATTTGCTCATATTGGAGCGTTGTATCTCATCAAAGACTTCCTCTATCTTGTGTTGCATACCGTGGGATAAAATTGTACCACAAAGAATGTATAGCATATCGCCAAGCGCATCTGCAACTTCGACAAGATCGTTATTCTTCGCTGCTTCGAGGTATTCCACGTTTTCTTCTTCCATTAATCGAAAACGCAACTCTTTGATATTTTCTGAAATTGCGACGGTGGGTTCAGTTGCACAATCAATTTTAAATGCCTTATGAAAGCTTTCGACTGCTTTAAGTTCTTTTTGAATCATGAATAATTAAGTATTATGAGCTAGATTGTCTAATTTAGTGGAAAAATTACGAATGTTTTCATCAGGACAACTCCAATTTGCCCTCTTTTTTGTCATTTCCTTCACAGCCATCATTGTATGGGTCTATCGCAAGGATTCAAAAGGACATAAAATACATTATGCTGGTACCTATAAAATATTGATTGGCTTTATTTTAGCCATTATTGCCCTTTTTATGATTAAGGTATTTGTTCATTAAACAGAATCGATAGATGGTCAAATTCCTGCAAACACTTTTCGGGTTAATTTTTTTTGGCTTCAGTCTCTTTGTACTGATAATCAAAAATCATCCGAAAGACTATCTTATATCAATCGAACAAGAAATGGCCTATCCATTACAAAGCCATATCGATTATTTATCCAGCCAGCAAGGAAATGAGTTTTGGCGAAAAAACTTCAAGAAAGATTATACAGGTTTGGATAAAGTGTTTTTTGAAAAGCAAATCCAGCTACTCCCAAAAAAACTACCTAGCATTGAATATATTATCCCTACATCCAAAGGCTTTAACATTTTAGAGAAATGGTCATTTGATCAAAGAAGGAATACGGTAAAACTCAGCTATACTTATTCCGTCAATTTTGTTGAAAAACTATACCTGTTTTTTAATTCTACATTTTTTAGTAAAATCAAAAGCCTAGCAGAATCTCGATTAGCCACTAGTCTTTTAGCTATCAAGCAACAATTTGCCCAACACCGATGGGAGTATCTTGGAGAACAGTCCCAAGCCTTCACTTATTATATTACTATAGAAGGATCAAGTGACTGGTCTATGCTCTCTAATGACCTAGCCGTTGCTCAGAAAGGTTTAATTGTTTTTGCCAAAGAAAAAAAGCTTACAACATTGGAAGATCCATTTGTTTTCTACCCCTCTATTAGAGCCCAAAACGTATATTGGAGAGCAGCCCTTAAAACTGACCGTTATTATAACACCAACAGCGATATCATAAAATGTCTTCGATACGAGGGTGGGAATTCCATTGCCTTGACCCATTTTGGAGACCTTACTTATCTCAAAGAAAGTTGGCTTATTCTAAAAGATAGTCTTAAAACAAAACTACAATCGTATTCAGCAATACAAATTGAAAAAATTAACAAGGAAGATACTCGGAACCCGTTGAAATGGGAAACAGTACTTATTATACCAATACAATAATGGACATAAAAGCAATCTTATGGGTTTTTTTAGGCGGCGGAATGGGAAGCAGCCTTCGCTACTTATTTTCTATTCTCTTTAAATCAACCAATACCTATTTCCCCTTTGCAACTATAACGGCTAATATTATAGGATGCTTGCTCCTAGGGCTCTTTTTGGGTTATCTCAATAAGTTAGAATTAATGCGGGAGGAACTCACCCTCTTTTTAATGATTGGTTTTTGTGGGGGACTCACGACTTTCTCTAGCTTCACCCTAGATCTATTCAATCTCAGCAAGGCATCTTCCATGGTCTATCCCTTTATCTATTTTACCGCAACTATTTGCTTGGGAACATTTTCTCTACTTTTTGGACTTTGGCTATCTCGATAATTAAATTTTCTTCAACGAGCTAGGATATTTTTTGATAATCTCATATTTATCGTCATAATTTTATATACCCCCTAAAAAATAGGGGGTATGTTTTATTTATATAATAAAAATTAATATTTATCCCTTTTTATTACGGGGTATACGATTTTTATGGATGTATTTTTGTGAAGCAATTTATAAATCATACAATATGAAAAAAATCGAAGCAATCATCCGAAAGTCTAAATTCTCAGAAGTTCGTGATGCGCTACACGCAGTAGAAGTTAACTTTTTTAGTTACTGGGATGTAACAGGAATTGGAAACGAAAAAGAAGGCCATGTATATCGTGGAATTAGCTACAGTACTTCCGACATACAACGGCGGTACATTTCAATCGTCGTTAACGATGATTTTGTCGAAAGAACAATCAAGGCGATTGTTGATTCTGCAGCAACCGACAAGGTAGGTGATGGGAAAATATTCGTTTCACCTATAGAAGAAGCAATTCGTGTCCGTACTGGTGAACGAGGAGGCTCAACATTAAACTAATCATAAAAACACTATATATAACATTTATGGAAGCTACAGCACTTTTTACAGCAAACAACGTATGGATGATGGTCTGTACGGCATTGGTCTTTTTCATGCACTTAGGATTTTCCTTTCTTGAAATAGGACTAACACGCCAAAAAAATACCATCAATATTTTATTCAAAAACTTTTTCGTTATAACCGTTGGCTTACTCTTGTATGCGATTGGAGGTTTTAATCTTATGTACCCCGGTTTTGAGGAGGGCGCTATGGGCATATTCAAATTCGCTGGCTTTGGTATCGCTGCACCTGAGGGAGGAATGACCGCTGCCTATGCAGACGGAGGATATACCTGGTGGACAGACTTTCTTTTCCAGGGAATGTTTGCCGCTACGGCAGCCACCATTGTTTCTGGTGCCGTTGCAGAGCGAATCAAACTTAATGCATTTATACTCTTTGCCATCATCTATGTTGGTCTTGTTTACCCTATAGTGGGTGCATGGAAATGGGGAGGTGGATTTTTAGACGGAATGGGCTTTTATGACTTTGCAGGTTCAACCCTTGTTCACTCTGTAGGGGGATGGGCAGCATTGGTTGCCATCTACTTATTAGGTGCTCGTATTGGGAAGTTCGATAAAGACGGGAAATCCCAAGCTATACCAGGCCACAACTTACCTCTAGCAGCTGCTGGGGTATTGATCCTATGGCTGGGGTGGTTTGGATTCAACGGAGGCTCTGTTCTTTCTGCTGATCCTGCATTGACCTCTCTTACACTTGTAACAACCTGTTTGGCTGCCGCTGCTGGTGGTGTATCCTCTGCAATTTTCTCATACATCCTTTACAAGAACTATGACCTCACCATGTTTATGAACGGTATTCTTGGTGGTCTGGTTGGAATTACAGCAGGTGCAGATCAAATGTCACCAGGAGATGCTGTCATTATTGGACTAATTGCTGGTATAATTATCGTTTTGAGTGTTGCTTTGATCGACAAACTAAAACTAGATGATCCTGTCGGAGCTGTAGCGGTTCACTTAATTTGTGGAATTTGGGGAACCCTAGCCGTTGGTATTTTTGGTGCAATGGCCGGATTTGACCAATTCTTGATTCAACTTGCAGGGGTAGGAATTGTTGGTGCATTTTGTGTTATCTGTTCCTTTATCATCCTCTTTATCGTGAAAGCTACCGTCGGATTACGCGTAGATAAAGATGAAGAACTCAGAGGTCTTGACCTTGCAGAACACGGAATGGACGCTTATGCTGACTTCAGAATGAACCAACACTAAATTATTACTAATCATAAAATCTATACTATGAAAATTTTCAAAACTACATTTTTATTATTTACACTTCTTGCAGGCACACTTACCTATGCACAAGAAGAAACCGAAACAGAAGAAGCGCCAAGCTTCTCTATCGCAGGATCAATTGACACTTATTACAGAAGTAGTGAGTACGCTCCAGGCACTTCTTTTGGTGATCTACCTGGTTTTGCTCTTGGAATGGCCAACATAGTTGTTTCGTATGAGGGTGAAAAGTCTGGTTTTGTTGCTGACTTGGTATTTGGACCTAGAGGAACAGACGCAGTTTTCAACTCGTCTGGTTCATCAAATATTGTGAACCAGTTGTATGCTTACTATAACCTAAGCGAAAGTTTTACGCTAACCCTAGGGAATTTTAATACCTTCCTAGGATATGAAGTGATTTCACCTGTAGCTAACTTCAACTACACCACTTCATACATGTTCTCCTATGGACCTTTCTCCCACACTGGAATTAAAGCAGATTTAGCTGTAAGTGACGATATTTCCATTATGCTAGGAGTATTGAACTCAACAGACATGACAGAATCTCAGCCATTGGGTGAAGATTATATGATAGGGGTACAATTAGGATTATTCGGTCAATACATTAACTACTTAGGAGGTGGAACTGCAGGAGTTTCACAAATTGACTTTACTGGTGGTTTCAATTTGACAGAAAAGCTATACCTTGGAATAAATGCTACCTCATACAGCGATGATCTTGATATTGATTTTTCTGGTATTGCATTATATCCACAATACACTATTTCTGATACGTTTGCACTCGGAGCAAGATTTGAAGCCTTTTCTGAAGAAGGTCTTGGTGCAATTGGATCAATTAGCGGAGAAGGAGACAATACTTCTTTTACGCTGACCGGTAGCTATACCTCTGGAAACTTAATTTTTAAGCCAGAGATACGGATTGACTCGGCTTCTGGCCAATTCTACAGCAATGCAGATGGCGCTACAGATAGCCTTTCCACCTTTATTGTTGCAGCAATCTACAGTTTCTAAAACATAATTGTTTGGTTTTTTTTTAACCCTTGAGTCTCAATTTGTGAGATTCAAGGGTTTTTCTTTTTTCATGAACAAAAAGGATGTATCATTGACCCTATAAAGCCTTACAAATGAGTACTTACATTCTCAACATTAACTGCCCTGATCAAAAGGGAATCATTGCAACAGTAACAAATTTTATTCATCAAAAATCTGGAAATATCGTTTATATTGATCAATATGTAGATCGAGAAAATGAATTGTTTTTTATGCGCTTAGAATGCGAATTTATGAATGGAAAATTTTCTAAAGCGCAGTTTAGTGCAGCACTGGACTCATCTATTGCTAAGCAGTACAACCTAGAGTACGATCTATACGACAAAGATTACCGCCCAAAAATGGCCTTATTTGTCTCCAAATATGACCATTGTTTATATGATATACTCGCACGCTATCAGTCCAAAGAATTAGCTGTTGATATTCCTTTTATTCTCAGTAACCACATAGACCTAGCTTCGATTGCCGAACGTTTTGATATCCCTTTTTACCACGTTCCTATTACCAAAGAAAACAAAAACGAAGCAGAATCAAGACAGCTCGAAATACTCAAACATCACAAGGTTGAATGCATCGTTCTTGCTCGCTATATGCAAATTATTTCTCCCAAATTAATTAAAGCTTTTACGAATAAAATAATCAACATACACCATTCTTTTTTACCTGCTTTTCCTGGAGCTAAACCCTATCATTCGGCCTATGAACGAGGGGTAAAAATTATTGGTGCAACAAGTCACTATGTTACAGAAGAACTGGACGCTGGACCGATTATTGAACAAAACATTACTCAGGTTTCTCATTTGCACTCCATTGAGGATTTTATTGCAAAAGGGAGAGATTTAGAACGTATTGTATTATCAAAAGCCCTACAACTTCACGTAAATCGCAAGGTCTTGGTTTATAAAAATAAAACAGTGATTTTTTCTTAAAGCTGTTGTAAAAAACCTATTGCCAAATGGTTAAACTTCTGGGGACGCTCAACATTGACAACATGACCACAGTTGGGAATTATCTGTAGCTGCGATAAATGGTGTTGAGCCACGACCTTCACCACTGCAGGTAAAAACATATAATCTTGTTCCCCCATTACATACAATGTAGGAATCTTGATTTGCTCTTGGCGGAAAATCTTTAACAATGGAATCACATCAGAGGTCAACTTAAACCAACGAATAAATTCTTTTTGATACAACTTCTTTGCCTCTCGGATAAACAACAAACGGGACTCTTTGTGATTCCGATTGGGCATAATAATAAATGCCAACATTTTATACAACCACATATAGGGAAGAATTGATTTGGTAGCATTTCCAAAACGCATCAACAATCTTGAGCGAAGATTTAATTTAAGAATAGCGCCCCCCATAATCATACTTTTGACTCTTTCTGGATGGGTCTCCGCTATTGTACGAATTAGTATGGTTCCCAGCGAAATGCCCATGAAATGTGACCTCTGAATTTTTTCATGATCAAGTACTTCAACAACTTCAGCCGATATAGCATCAAAGGTATAGGCACTATTAGTGAGATCGGCTAAATGATTTTTAGACTTTCCGTGCCCACGAAGATCAATTAAAAGTAAATTAAAGCAACGAGAAAAACTTTTGATTTGCTTAAACCAGATACTAGAACTCCCCCCTGCTCCATGGATAAAGGTTACCCATTGCTTGTTTTCCTCTGAACGATAAACAGAATAGTTAAGCATTAAATAAAATTGTTTTGTGCCAGCAAAAGAGCCATTTCTTCTTGCATTTTCATAGCAGCCTGCCGAGCTGCACTGGCGAAGTCTTCTTCTTGAGAAGCATAAATGATTCCGCGGGAGGAATTTACCAATAAGCCAACTCCTTTATTCAATCCATATGTGGCAACATCAGCCAAACTACCGCCTTGGGCACCTACACCAGGCACCAATAAAAATGCATCTGGAACTATTTTACGGATTTCTGTCAAAGCATCTGCTCGTGTTGCACCAACAACATACATCAAACGATCACTTCCCTCCCATGTTTTTGCCCTTTCTAATACTGACTGAAACAAGGGCTTTCCATTGGCTTCAATTCGCTGAAAATCGTTTGAACCTGGATTTGAAGTAAGTGCTAACAATATGGTATGTTTTTCCTCGAAGGCTAAAAAAGGCTCTACAGAATCTTTTCCCATATAAGGTGCCACGGTAATAGCGTCGAAGCCAAGCGTTTCAAAATAGGCCTTTGCATAGCGTGTTGATGTATTTCCTATGTCTCCTCTTTTAGCATCAGCTATGGTAAAAATTTCAGGATGTTTTTCATTAAGATAATCAATCACTTCCTTTAATGCCGCCATCCCCTCTACACCGTAGGTTTCAAAAAAAGCTATATTCGGCTTGTAGGCAACAGCATAGTCAACGGTAGCGTCGATAATTGCTTTTGAAAAGTCAACCAAGGCAGTAGGTGAATTTTGAAATGCCTGTGGCACTTTCTCCATATCGACATCTAAGCCTACACACAGAAAGGACTTTTTACGTAAAATTTCAGCCGTTAATTGAGTCGTTTTCATACTTAAAATACTTCCCCTGCCTCCTTCAGCTTTTCTGTGTTTTGATATAATTGCAACTCATCAACAAGCTTGGAAATATCGCCATTGATAATATTTTGAAGGTCATAAAGGGTTAACCCAATTCGATGGTCAGTTACTCGACCTTGCGGATAGTTATAGGTTCGGATTTTAGCAGAACGGTCTCCAGAGGAAACCAAAGAATTACGCTTTTCGGAATCAGCCTCTAATTTTTTAGATAACTCTAATTCATATAAACGAGAACGCAAAACTTTCAATGCTTTGTCCTTATTTTTGTGTTGCGATTTTTGGTCCTGACACTGTGCAACAATACCCGTTGGTTCGTGGGTTAAGCGAACAGCAGAATAGGTGGTGTTTACCGATTGACCTCCGGGGCCTGAGGAACAGAAATAATCCACACGAACATCATTCATGTTCACTTCAACATCAAATTCTTCTGCCTCTGGTAAAACCATTACCGTTGCTGCAGAGGTATGAACACGACCTTGGGTTTCTGTTTGTGGCACACGTTGAACACGATGCACTCCAGATTCAAATTTCATTGTTCCGTAAACATCTTCTCCAGAAACTTCAAAAATGATCTCTTTAAACCCTCCGGCAGTACCTTCGCTGCTGTCGACCAAACTTGCATTCCAACCACGATCTGAACAATATTTGGTGTACATGCGATAGAGATCACCTGCAAAAATACTTGCCTCATCTCCACCAGTTCCAGCCCGAATTTCGACCACAATATTTTTGGCATCTTCAGGATCTTTGGGAATCAACATAAATTTAATCTCCTCTTCCAGTGCGGGCAATTGCTCTTTCGCATCGTCAAGCTGAATTTTGGCCATTTCAACCATTTCATCATCACTCCCATCTTTAATGATTTCCATGGCTTCTTCTTGGTTGGACAGTAGCTCTTTATATACTTTTGCCTTTTCCATCAACTTACTCAAGTCTTTGTACTCTTTATTCAACTGTACATAGCGTTTCTGATCCGTGATAATATCGGGCTGAATGATTAAATCGGAAACCTCATCGAAGCGTTGTTGGATGATTTGTAATTTTTCTAACATATGGGAAAATATCGAGCTACAAATTTACTCATTTTATTACAAATGAATAAAGCTATTAATCCAAAACAAATTTGAAGGAGGTAGATACGATAAAGGACGATAGGCCGTCACTTCTAGTATAGCGCTGAGCACGAACTTGAGCCGACTTTAACCCAAAATCAAGTAGCTTAAATTGAGTAAATACTGCTCGATAGTTGAGCGAGGCTCCCCATTGATGACTGGAAAATTTAGATAAATCGTAGTCGGAGGTATAAAATTCTTGGGTCGAGAGATGGGTATTGTAAGGGCCAAAATAATCGGCAGCTGTTTGATCATAATAGCGATAAATTGGTGTAAACTTCCAGGCCAAATTCAAACGAATTGGAAGCTCTAACTGCATTGTTTTGGACTGGATTCCCCAATCATCGCTGTAATATCTTGCATAGGAGCGCAACACAAGGTATTCGTTTATATAATAATTCAAGCGTGCTACTAAAGGTGTTTTCAGTCGTTGAGAAGGCAATCGTTCTACGTCATCTGCCAAATGAAAAACATCTCTGTTTTGGTCGGTCGTATATTGGGGTATGCTTTGGAAATTTCCAATATAAAAATTTTCTCGATCTTGAAAATACACCCGCTGCAAAGGATTAGACAATAAGCCTTGTTGAACAACTACGTCCGCAAAAATAGCTCCCTGGAGTTTTGGGCTAAGGATTTGAGAAAGACCAATGCTAAAGGCAAATGAATTTCGATTTATAGCAGTATAAGAAGTAAAATTTTCAGGTAAGTAGCCGGCTACACTGTTCCCCTGTTCATCTGTTATACTTACGCCTGAAAAATAGGATTCTGGATTATATAAAAAGGTTTCTTGAAAGAGCTCATACTCGTGCAACTCAGTAGGAATAATTGGGTTCCAACGATCGATATAGGCCTGCCCTTTCAATGATAGTTCAGTATTCTTTTCGTTCCATAATTGAGCAAAAGAAGCCCCAAAATTTACCGAAGAATAATCATACTCTATAGATCCTCCGAGGTTTACACCCCAATATTGGTTTCTATCATCACTCGCTTTTTTATAAGCAATATTCACAGTGGTCAATTCATCTTTTGCAGAGGCCCCAGTAGATGCTACCCATGGAGAACCATTGGGCGAACCATAGGAGGATCCATCACCATATGGGGGATCATCGTCATCATCATCGTCATCATCATCGTCATCGTCATCATCATATCCTGAAGCAGAAGCACCTGACTGATTGAATGGATTTCCATTACTCGAACTAGCTGAGGTATAGGCAGATATACCAACATCTGCTGTTAAAACAGCATCTTCATTTAAGGGTATACGCACCACAATGGTGGGAGCATAATTGGTCAAATATTCATTTCCAATTCCACCGCTTACTGCGGCATGTATTCCCTCTTGTTGATAATAGCTCATCAAAATATCGACCTCAACACTTTCTAAAACTTTCTTTTTGAATTGTGACAAAGAATCTATTGTTTGAGCGGAAACAACTCCACTTAACAGAAGAAGAAGGACAAAAAAATTGGGCTTAATTACATCCACAACCACCACCTGTTTTTCCACCGTTTGCTCCTGCAGCAGCTTCACGGTATATTTGAAAATTGGTTTCAAAACGTTCACAATCGACTGCACTTAACTGCATATCTTCATCGTTTATAGCAATCTTGTTGTATTCCTTTACAACCGTACAAGAGGTTGTATTTATTAGGAATATCAAAAGAAGGATTATTCTAAATAATTTCATCTAAATCGATATTTTTTGAGGTAATTATTTTTCCGTCGTCAGTTATCATTAAGGCTTCTACATTGGGCAATTGGTCGATAAAATCAATTCCTGTTTCTGAACCCATCACAAAGAGTGCTGTTGCCAAAGCATCGGCTAATTCTGCTTTAGGTGCAAAAACCGTGCAGCTCACTACTCCTTGGCTTGGATAGCCTGTTTTGGGATTTATAATGTGTCCATAGCGCTTCCCATCCATCAATAGGTAGCGTTCATAATCTCCAGAGGTCACCACAGCAGTATTCAGCAACGGAAACCAAGAAAAAATCTTGTTCTTGTTTAAGGGATTAACAAGTCCAACTTGCCAAGGAGATCCATCGGGTTGTGTTCCCCATGCAGACATATCTCCCGAAGCGTTCACAATTCCAGCTTCTACTCCTTTTTCGAGAAGTAAGCTTTTTACACGATCAGCGGCATAGCCTTTGCCAATGGCACCAAAACCAATTTTCATTCCTTTTTCGGGTAAAAAAACAGTTTGCTTTTCAGTATCCATTTTTATTTTTTCAAAACCAATTTTAGCTACAGATGCCTCAACAACACTGGGAGAAGGAGGTGTTATCTCCTCTCTATTAAACGACCATAACTTATCCACAGAGGCATAGGAAAGATCAAAAGCACCATCGGTTAAACGAGCTATGGTATTTGCTCGCAGGATCAAATCAAATAATTCTTTAGGCACAACTTGAGAACGAATCCCAGCCATTTTATTCACTAACGAGGTTTGCGAATTTTTATCCCAGGAAGAAATTAACCGCTCAATTCGATCAATTTCTGCAATACTCTCATCAATCAATTGCTGTGCATAAATGGGATTACTATGAACCAATGTAATCTCGAAAGAAGATCCCATTTTTTCAAATTTACGCTGTATTACTTCTTGCGCTTGTCCATTTTTGACAAACAAAAAAGTGGTCATCAACAAGATAAAAATATGCTTCATTTAAAAACCATTAATCTTTTCAATGTAGCTAATCACAGGAATTTTCTCATAGGCGAAAGCACCTAATTGCTTTTGCAAAGGAGAAAAGATAACCACCCACGGAAAGTATCCTTTGGCATTATACTGCTCAGCCAATGCTTCATTGGCTTCTTGCATTGCGGGAGATAATTTATTTTTCTTCCGTTTGGGGAAGTCAGCGCGATAGAGAATCAACTTTTCATTCGCATAAGCAATGAATGCTTTGTCTAACCAGATTTCTTTTTCAAGTTTTATGCAAGGTATACACCAATCGGAACCAGAAAAAACCAAGACAATTTTTTTATTTTCAACCTTAGCCTTTTGGACTGCAGTCTCCCAAGAAGATTCCCAATTTTGTGCATTTAAAGAAATGCAAATTAGAAAAAGAAAAATCGTCAATTGTTGTTTCATTGGGCTGTTCTTCTTTCATAGGAAAAGCCACCTTGTTTATTTGTGGCCCAAGAGGTTATTTTAATTTCAATAAAGATATCATTTTCTACCAGATGAAGCACCATGGGAATACCCACTGCATTTTTTGGTTTCTGGTTTGGTGCAGCATTTCTAAAAGAGGTAAATGTCAAATCGTCGATGTCTGCATAGTTCCCCTGTGCCCAGGCTGTCCCGGCAGGGCTTGTGCCATCAGAAGCGGTACTCTCAGTCACAATATTATAAATTTGACCTTGTCCCGTTGGCGTATTATTTCCACGTGTAATCCAAACTCTATCTGTTATCCTATCTTGATTGGCTTCGTCGTTAGGATCACCTCCATTGGGCTTAGAAAAAGTAATGATATCACCTTGCCAAAGGGTTCTACTTGACCCAGTATTTTCATCTACATCTGTCAGTGTTATTGTGACATTGGCATCTTCTGTAACAGTACCTGCACTCACCCTAACAACAGCTGTCAAGCTGGTAACTGTTTCAAAATCAAACAAACTTGCATCGGCTACGGTCAGTTCTCCATTGCTGGCATTAATGGTAATCGCTCCGGCAACACTTTGAGAGGTGATCGCATAAGTCACTGCCCCAGAACTAGCCGACCCCTGAACTGTTCCAAGCACAGCATTTGCTGCAGGATTTTCAGCAATTGTAATCGATAAATCACTTACTGTGATGGTTATTTGAACAGGCGCTGGCGTTGTTGGTGCTTGATACCCCCCTCCATCGTCTCCTTTGCTGCATTGAAATAGTAAAATTGAACAAAGTAGTAAATAAGTAAACTTCTTCATCGTATAGTTTTTAATAAATATAGTGAAGAAATTAACCACATAAAAAATTTGTTTAGCTTTTTTTTAAAATTAATAAACAAAACTACCGTGAGCACTTTGAATGGTCAATTGCTTTGCTTGAGCACTTTCTACACGGCCAATAATTTGAGCCTCTACACCAAATGATGCGCTAATATTGATGATATCTTCAGCAATGTTAGCTGGAACATATAGTTCCATACGGTGTCCCATATTAAAGACTTCGTACATTTCTTTCCAACTCGTTCCCGATTCTTCTTGTATCATTTTAAACAGAGGAGGCGTAGGAAATAGGTTGTCTTTGATCACATGAACATCATCGACAAAATGGAGAACTTTGGTTTGCGCTCCTCCACTGCAATGAACCATACCATGAATTTGAGACCGATCGATTGTGCTGAATATTTTTTTTATGACTGGCGCATAGGTACGAGTGGGTGAAAGCACCATTTTTCCCGCATTTAAGGGAGCATCCTTTACGTTGTCGGTTAAGGTTTTCGAACCGGAATAAACGAGGTCTTGGGGAACACTCGCATCAAAAGTTTCGGGGTATTTATCTTTTACTGAAGCATTGAACACATCGTGGCGTGCAGAGGTCAGGCCGTTACTTCCCATTCCCCCGTTGTATTCTGACTCATAATTTGCCTTTCCAAAAGAGGATAAGCCAACGATCAGGTCTCCTGCTTGAATGTTGGCATTATCAATAACCTCAGAACGTTTCATTCGTGCAACCACCGTAGAATCAACAATGATGGTTTGTACCAAATCACCAACGTCTGCTGTTTCTCCTCCAGTACTTTTAATGGAAACACCATGCTTCGCCAAATCGTTGATCAATTCTTCAGTTCCATTGATAATCGCTGCCAGAACCTCTCCAGAGATGCGTTGCTTATTTCGTCCAATGGTCGAGGAAAGTAAAATGTTTTCTGTAGCGCCAACACAAAGGAGGTCGTCAATATTCATGATTAAAGCATCTTGAGCTATGCCTTTCCACACGGAAAGATCGCCGGTTTCTTTCCAATAAGCATAGGCCAAAGAAGATTTAGTTCCTGCACCATCGGCATGCATCACGATACAGTGATCTTCACTTCCAGTTAAATAGTCTGGAACAATTTTACAAAAAGCCTTTGGAAATAATCCTTTGTCGATATTCTTTATGGCATTATGCACATCTTCTTTCTGGGCAGAAACTCCACGAAGGCGATACCGATCACTTGACGCTTTACTCATTAACAATTTTTTACAAAAGTAGGGGAATTATTCCGCATGCAAAACAGGGAATTCAATTTCTAATGCGCGAACAACAATTCTCTGTATTTTGCTAGTGGCCAAAGCGAGTTGTCTACCAAAAGTTCCAATTTATCGCAATGGTAGCGAATTGTCTCAAAACAGGGTTTGACATCATTGCAATAGGCCAATGCCTTTTTCAGATCATCGGAAATTAAATTGGCATTCTTTCGCTTTTCGATCATATCATTTACCCCAGAATTGATCTCAGCAATATGAGAAGAAATACGTTCAATGAGTAACATTTGCTCTTTGGCTTTATCTTTAAACTCATTGCCATAAATTTCTTTAAGTCCCCTAACGTTTTCAATCAAGGTGTTCAAATAGT
>Ga0181563_10003809_pt1 | contig 14280 bp, 9 predicted proteins | sample 011ome_25_FD_133759 | JGI IMG/M metagenome (GOLD analysis project Ga0181563, IMG submission 133759) | Coastal salt marsh microbial communities from the Groves Creek Marsh, Skidaway Island, Georgia - 011512CT metaG (megahit assembly) | ecosystem: Environmental > Aquatic > Marine > Intertidal zone... | reverse complement strand
TAGAGATTAATAAATTTAATTTTTCTTAGTGCACCTTCCACTACTACATCACTGAACAAATCAGTTATCTGCAAAGCTTTGTCATTCTCTTCTTTTTTTAATCGCTCCCATTCATCTGCCGTAATACCGTTAACTACAAGGTATTCAACAAACTCCTTCTCTAATGCCTTTAGCTCATCGCTAGATAATAATCTATATTTTGCCATTTTATCTTTTTCTGACGGCAAAGATATAAATCTCACAACACTTCAAAACAGAGTAAAACCGCTCAGTTCTTTACATGGTAACCAACCATTTTATTTGTAAATTCGTAATTAGTCAAAGACCGATTCATGAAAAAACACACCTTACTGCTATTTGCGCTCCTTATCTTCTCTTTTGCTTGTAAGAAGGAAGAAACCAGATGGGATACTGCATGGGAAGCTCCGCTTGTCCATGGCCACCTCACGATTAACGATATGATTCCGGTAGAATATACCGAGACGAATGCAGATGGCTACCTCTCATTAGTGATTCACGAACCCGTTTTCGGTTTTTCACTGGACACCTTAATTCAATTACCGGATACAACCGTACAAGAAAAAACAGCGATCGGCGTACCATCTATTGAAGTGACACCAAGTTTTGTGCAGCCTTCAAACTATGATCAAGAATTAGATTTGGGAGATATTAAACTCAGAAAAGTCATTATCCGATCAGGTACAGTTGAGACTAAAATGGTCAATACTTGGCCTGGGAAAACAAGTCTAGCACTCTTCTTGCCTAATGTCACAAACGAGTTAGGTTCATTCAATCACATTTATTATATGGATGCTGGCTCAGAAGCGGACCCAAGTTCGGATGAGGCTAGTTTTGATATGGCTAACTATCATATGGATTTGCGCGGAATAGATGAGAATCTATTTAATTCTTTAGGTATCAATGTAGTAGTTCAGTCGAATGAGGAGACCGATAATTATATTGTCACTGACGCTGACACCAATATTATTGGGTTTACCTTTAAAGATATGATTCCGCAATATGCCATGGGTTATTTTGGTCAATACACATTTGCCGATACGATGACCATGTCATTACCACCTTTGAAGAATGTGGTAGCCGGCACTTTGGATCTCGACTCCATTGACATGGTCTTAACCGTAAAAAATGGATTTAACCTGATTGCACAAGCTAAAATCACGAAGCTAACCGGAATCAATACTAGAACTAACAACCTTTCTGAGCTTGAATTTCCGCAGAAAAACACCACCTTAAATATTGATCCTGCATCTGGAGGACTTTATGATTATGTGCCATCAGAATACCCGCTCATCATTAATAATACGAATTCGAATATGATTTCATTCTTAGAAAACTTGAGTGATTCTATTCTCGTGGGTTATGAAATGAAAATCAATCCGTTTGGCAATATAACCGGAGGTGCTGATGAATTTTTTCCTAATTCAAAAATGGAACTGTTTTTAGACGGGGAATTCCCAATGAATTTGGGGGCAAATAACTTGACGATACAAGACACCTTGGATATTGATTGGGAAAACCCAGGTAATTTGGATCCTAATGAAGTACGGATCGTTGTTGCTTATGAAAACGGATTTCCGATGGGTGCTGCCAGTAAGTTTTATTTACTAGATGACAGCGAGACGGTTATCGACTCAATTATTGGTAGCGGTCCGATTCAAAGTGGTATTTATGCTGAAGAAAGTTATACAACAACAGCAAGTGCAGGACAGGTTACTTTTTTACTCGACAAAGGTCAACTAGAATCATTAGACCTAGCTTCTAAGATTATTCTACGTGTAGCTTTTGACACACATGAATCAGCAATGATCAAGGTACCAGCGGACGCTTTTTTTGATTTTAATGTACGCTCTAATTTAAATATTACGATTGCGCTATAAAGTTCTATGAAAAAATTCATTCCTCTATATATTGCTCTTTTCTTTGCTCCATCGGTCATGGCTCAAGAGCTCATGTCCGTTTATGAAGCACCAGACGAAGAAAAATCAGTTTTGCAAATTAATTCAATGAATTATTATGCCAGCAACCACTATAACAATGCCTTAACAGACAAGTTCTTATTTGGCGGAACAATCACGACCGATATTAAAGATCGTGCTTTAAATCGCCTAGGAAGCCTTAATTCTTTTGGCGGGCAGGCCGAACAAGAGCTTTTATTCTACACACCGGCATTTAGCCCGATTGGTGATGAACGATACGGCTTTATGGTAGAAATATCTGACCATCATCTATTATCTACACATATGGCTTCTGATTTATTCCAAACGCTTATGTATGGTAATGCAGGAACATTAGGCGACACCATGGATTTTGGATTTACACATGCTCAATATCTACATTATCAAAAAGTTGGTATTGGTATTTACGAAAAATCGACCATGTCGAGTATTCGATTAAATTATGTGATAGGTTCTAGGGCCTTTGAAGGGCGTTTGTCAAATTCGTGGATGCTGAGCCAGACCGATACAATTTCGCTGCAATTACAAGGTGCTGGTTACCAAACGGATCGTTTCTCCCCTTATATCGGGCTTCAAGGGTCAGGCGTATCGGTTGACTTGAACTATAATTTCAAATTTGAGACAAAAAATGGTCGCGAGCAAATATTAAACCTTCAGGTGAACAACCTTGGTTTTATTTATTGGAATCAAAGCACGATTGATTATGGTGTAGACTCTTTAGTACGTTACACTGGATTTGATGTTCAAGACTTTATGAATCAGCCTGAAGGTGCAGAGAATAATTATAATTTTCAAGACACTTTAGGAATCGAGCGTGCTCGTGGAAATGTCCTTAAAGCGTTACCGATTGAGTTTTCTATTCAGAAATTGCCGATGCGCGAAAGCGACAAAAAATTGCAATTTATTGGTGGATTTAAAACCTTATTAACCTCCGATTATTTTCCGTATTTCTATGGCGGAGCATATTATGCAGTGTCAGATGCTTTCACTGGTTCCACTCGACTATCCTATGGGGGGTTCGGACGCTTACAATGGGGATTAAACCTGAATTATTGGGCTGGCGATAAGGCTCGAATTAGTCTTGGAACCTTTGACATGATCGGATTTATTTCAAAAACTTATGGACATGGCAGAAGCATGCACCTGTCCGCAAATTTTAATTTTTAAGGCCATATGAATAAAGCACTTCTTATAGTATTATGCTTGATCGGAGGTATTACTTTTGGTCAGAGTACGGTATTCTTAAAATCATACGGTAGCGGCGGATTTGATGTTGGTCGAGATATTAAACAGACACTTGATACGGGATATATAACAACGGGTAGTTCAAGTAGTTTTGGTTCAGAAACAGCTGACGCTTTCTTGATGAAAATAGATTCTGCAGGAACATTCAAATGGTCTTATAATTATGGAGGAGCAGGTTCTGATTGGGGAGAGAAAGTCATCTTAACTAAAGACTCAGCTTTTGCACTAGCAGGGCATACCAATAGTTTTGGTGCAGGTGGATTTGATTTTTACCTCGTTCGAACAACTATTGAAGGTGAACCCGTTTGGGAACAAACTTATGGTGGTACAAATTGGGATAAGGCTTATAGTCTGATCCAACTACCCGACAGTGGATTTGCTCTTGTAGGAGAGACGTATAGTTTTGGGGAAGGTGAACGCGATGTGTATATCGTGCGTACGGACAAAAATGGCGAAGAATTGTGGTCTACAACCTGGGGCGGCACTCTTGATGATTGGGCTACCGATGTGGATATACACAATGATTCACTGGTTATTTCAGGTATTACCAATTCATTCGGTGCTGGAAGTTCTGATGGCATTGTTTTAAAATATCATATGGATGACGGAGCACTAGGCTCTACCTTTATTATTGGTCAAGCTGGTGAAGATGGCTTTAATTCTATTATTCAAAAAGACACATTTTATCTAATGGGTGGTTACCGTAGTTATAATCATTATGAAGATTGCGATTGTGGTAAAGACTTTTGGATTTATAAGATTGATACAGCAGACTTTTCAGTCATTGCGGACACCACTTGGAATGGGGAGCAATTAGGATCAGATATCATTTATGATGTTTGCCTCAGTGCGAATAATGACATGTTCTATGCGGCAACAACGACAAGTTGGGGCTCTGTGGATATTATCGATGGTTATACAGATGCCTTTTTTGGGAAGTTCTTGAACAATTATTATACGGATTTTACTTATGTCAAAAATTTTGGAGAACAAGGGAATGATGATTTACGCGGAACCGATTATTGTTATGATAAAGGCGTTGTTGCAGTGGGTACCTCCCCTTTTGGTTCTCTAGGCTCTTCAAATATTATTGTCATTAGAAATGATAGATTCAATAGTGGGAGCGGCACCACCGTTTATGATATGGAATTTGATATCGTGACCTTAAGTATTGATGAAGATGTGAATGAGACGCTAGATAATTTTTTGGTCTATCCTACTGTTTTTAGTCAACAAGTATTCATTCAAGGTTTACCTTCTGTTGAAAACGATTTCATCGTTTATGATATGAAAGGTCGTATGATCTATCAGGATATGAATTCTACTGCTAATCAACTGGAATTAGGCACGCTACCTTCAGGGTATTATATCCTCAAAATCATATCCGAACAAGGGACCTATACACGGAAATTGGTCAAGCAATAATTTGAAGGTCTTTATTTCCGGATGAATTGGCTCACACTAAAATCACCCTTAAACTCCTCTGATTTTATCATGTTATATTCGGCCTTCAAAGCCTCTTTTATACCATTATTAGGGTATAAGAATTTAGAATTGGCATTTACGAAATAGACGGTGTCTTTTAAAGCGACTGTTTTAAGTTCAGATCCATTATACAACCTATAAATTGAAGCCTCTTCCATCAACTTTTCCTTTTGCATGGGATTGGTAAAAATTTCCGGTGTATGGTGATAGATAAATGTTAAATCGTAGAATGGTGGACAGATCAACACAGACTGCTCTCCTGCCCCACGCTCGATCCAATTTGCCATTTGGTCAGGTTCACGGTTATTCTTAGGCTGCCAATCAAAAAAGGCAAGCATCGGCACCAACAAGAGCAATGCAATATAGTCTTGTTTTTGATGCAATAAAAATTCAACAACAACCACATATAATAAAAACACAAGTATTGATGTATATAATAGGTATCGATCTAGGAAAACAGGTTTGAATAAAATCGAGACCAAAAACATCCCTCCATAGGTCAATATAAAAAACAATAAAACAAACTGATTTTTGGGTGTAATCAGCATTTTCCAATGATTCCGTAAGGTATTCCATCGGATAAAAAAGAGCATTATCAATAAAATACCGATTAACAGGTAGGTCAACTTGCCATTCATGAAACGTACGATATTCCCATACAACTCTGTCCAATGCGGATCTGGAACCCAAGTTATGTTCTCAGCAAAAGCATCATACCGCATTAACCATAAGCGTATACCAGGAATAAAAAGTACGACTGATAAAGCTCCAGAAATAAACAGGTTAATCCAATCTTTTTTGATTAAATGCTTATAGAAATAGATCAGTACAACGGCTTCACAAGCAATCACAAATCCAGCCAAATAGTGACTATAAAGTAAAGCTGTATTCCAAATCAACAACCTCCAAATACTTCGTTTCCGTTGTTCAAAGATGAGTTGGTACAGATCTAAAGCAATCCATACAAAAAGGCAAACAAAAAGGCTGTATACCCTAGCCTCTATAGCATGATAATGATGGAAATTAGAGAATATAAAAAAGCCAACCAATAAAATTCCACCATGCGTCCCCGTAATTTTCTTTCCTAATTTAAATAAAGCGGGGATGGTTAGAACACTGAACACCAAAGACAATGATCTAACTGCCATAGCTTTCGTTCCAAACCACTTAATCCAGAAATGGAGCAAAATAAAATGCAAGGGCGGATTATTCTCATTTTTAAACACCTCCCAAAGGTCAGGCAGTGATTTTTGAGAATGGAAAATAGAAAAAGGTTCGTCTAGCGCAATCGGAAAGGAATCGATATAGAGGAAACAAACGATAAAATGAACGAGCATTAACCCCATTACAATCCATTTATTTTTTGTCATCCATTGCATACAGGTTCGAATATAGGAATAAACTCGCTCATCAATGTAAAACCAATGCTATTCTCACTTAGAATAGGCTAAATGCGCATTAAGAACCGTGCTGTTCAGAAATCCGTTTGGAGATCATTTCATAGATTGACCTTAATTCAGTATCATCTAATTTTGATAAATGCTTCTCTACCGTTGCACAATCTCCTCGCTTTGCCGGCCCTGTCATAGCTGTATGTGGACCTAGCTCCAACGTCTTCTCCATGGTCTCGCGTATCAGCGGATGTAAAATCGATAAATCTAAATCCGTTCTTGACTTCAAAAGCTTATCGGATTCGGCCATTAATTGTGTAGTGAAATTACAGGCAAATACTGCAGCTAAATGAATTTCACTTCTTTTTTTAGAATCAGCTTTAATCGACTCATCTGATAAATTGTCTTGACAAAATTGAATAATCCAACGTTCAAATTCAATGCTATTGGCTTCAATTAAAAATGGAATTGCGGCAATATCTAAAGCACGTTGTTTTGAAAAGGTTTGTAATGGATACAGAACGCCATAGGCCTCAAATCCTTTAAAGACATCAATCGGCTGAATGCCCGAAGTATGAACAACCGGTATTGTCTTGTTTAATTCTTTGGCAACACTTTCAATGGCATCATCTTTAATCGTCACAATATTAAGGTCAACCCCATCTTGTAGATCAGCTAAATGATCGATAGCTCGAGCTCCAAATTGATGCGACAAAGCACGTGCATTTATAAAGTGGCGCGAATAAACCGAAACGATTTCAACACCTGCCGCAAATAAAGCTTTACTTAAGTGAGTCGCAACGTTACCTGCTCCAATAATATTTACTCGAATTCCGACCATGAATTATATAAATTGGCGCCGCAAAGCTAATTCCTTTTTTGGAAAAGGGCATCATTGCCATACGCTTTCTATGTTAAGATAAAGTTAAGGAATTCCTTTAAAAATCTCGTTTCCTGTATAAAAAGACATTAAAATCACCCTTAAATGACGCTACACTTTCAAAAATCATTTCGCTATCCAATCGATGGAGGATTTCATTTTCAGGATAAAGCATATCCGCATCAAAATCGATATAGATTAAAGATTTTTTATCGATCAAAATTTCATCAGCGTGATAAATGGCATGATAATCTTCGGTTGATAAATCCGCTCTAATTGACATTGATTGTTTGAATAAAACCGGATCGATATAATAGGCCAAAGTCAGGTCATAATGAGGAGGAGAATAATAGATAATTGTCTCAACCGTTTTCATTTTTTCGACATACTCGATCAATTTATCAGTTTCGCGATTAACATCTGGGATGAATTTCACACTTCCCGCGAAAAAAAATAATAAAAGGAAGGGCAAAAAATTCAATCTTCCAGATCTATTCTCAAAACCTACCGTAAGCACGTAAACCAGCAGTAAAAAGAAAGGGATGGTAAGGAACTGAAGGTATTTTATAAAAAAGACAGAAGAAAAGAATAAAGAAATCAGAAATAAAAGGAAATAACCTCCGATAGACCAAAAAACCAAAAAGAACAACCTTTCTTTTTTGACTTTCTCTTGCGAGGTTTTGAACAGGTAAATAGCTCCGGAAACGGCTACTAAGGTTACAATCAACGTTAATTGGTTATTAAATAACTTCACCAAATTTGTCCATAAATCTGACCATTGAACGGCTGGTACCCAAGAACCTTCAGATCCGTAAGAAAGTGTCTTTTCGATCAATAAATAAATTCCGGGAGCAAACAACGAGAGGCTAAGTCCAAATGTACCCAATAGCATCTTCCATTTCGCAGGATTCATTTTTGACCAAAAGAAAATGAGCAATAGAACCTCCATAAAAATCACAACACCTCCCAAATAATGGGTGTACATCAAACCAACATTCCAAATCGCAAGCCAAAACCAATTCTTTTTGTTCTCAATAAAAAAGCCCCATAAAGACCATAGAATTAGCATAAAAAACAAAGTAAAAAGTCCGTACATCCTTGCCTCGAGGGCAACAAAATGATTTAACCTTGAAAAAATGAATAAACCAACCAGGAGAATGCTATATTTTATCGAAAAGAATTTTCGTGCTAATTGAAAAAGTATGGCTGTTGAAAAAAGCGCAATTATCAGTGACAAAGAGCGTACGGCAAATGCGCTAATACCAAATAGCTTAACCCAAAAATGGAGCAATAAGAAGTGTAAGGGAGCATTATTACCACTATTCACTTCTGCCAATAGCTCAGGAATTTCAGATTGTGCGTGATAGATAGAATATGGTTCGTCGAGTGAAATCGGAAAACCGTTGATCACCAAAAGACCAAAAATGGCTTGGACAAGGATAAGAATCCACATGACGGTTTTATGAGATATATGCATGCTGTGGCCAAGATAATTAATTTCCCTTCGTATACACCTCAGAATCCCGTGCTAATTTTTAACTTTATAGCTCTAAAATTGAAAGCATGAAAGATGTATTTATAGTTGATGCGATACGCACAGCGGTTGGAAATTTCGGTGGAACATTAGCGCCAGTAAGAACAGATGACTTAGGTGCCATTGTTATGAAAGAATTAATCAATCGAAATCCAAATTTTGATCCTTCAGAAATTGAGGATATTATTTTTGGGTGTGCTAATCAAGCTGGTGAAGACAACAGAAATGTTGCCCGCATGAGTTCTTTATTGGCAGGTCTTCCCTATTCTATTGGAGGCGAAACCGTCAACCGCTTATGTTCATCTGGAATGGCTTCTACGATCAATGCAGCCCGTGCTATTAAAGATGGTGCTGGTGATATTTATATATCTGGAGGTGTTGAACACATGACCAGAGGTCCTTGGGTTATTTCTAAAGTTTCTAAGCCATTTGGTAGAGATGCTGAAATGTTTGATTCTAGTTTCGGTTGGCGTTTTGTTAACCCAAAGATGCATGAAGTGTATGGAACAGATGGTATGGGTGTAACCGCTGAGAACCTAGTTGAAAAATACGGCATCAACCGTCAAAATCAAGATCAATTTGCTTATTGGAGCCAGATGAAGGCTACGGAAGCACAAAAAAATGGACGTTTAGCAGAAGAAATCATTGCCGTTGAGATTCCTCAGCGCAAAAAAGATCCGATCATTTTTGATCAAGATGAATTTATAAAACCCAATACATCACTTGAGATATTGGGTAAATTAAGAGCAGCTTTTAAGCGAGAAGGAGGTTCTGTTACAGCTGGAAATGCTTCCGGATTGAATGACGGAGCTGTTGCTCTTTTGATTGCTGGAGAAGATGCTGTGAAACGAAATAACTTCAAACCCATGGCTAGAATAGTATCAGCAGCTGTTGCTGGTGTTGAGCCACGTATTATGGGAATTGGTCCGGTATATGCTTCCCGTAAAGCTCTTGACAGAGCAGGATTAACTTTGGACGACATGGACATCATTGAAATCAATGAGGCGTTTGCAGCTCAGGTTCTTGCATGCACTAGAGAATTTGGAATCGCAGATAATGATCCAAGGATTAATCCGAATGGAGGTGGTATTGCCATTGGTCATCCGCTTGGAATGACAGGAGGACGTATTCTACAAACCGCCGCGATTGAACTTCAGAAAACAAACAAAAGATACGCATTGGTTACGATGTGCATTGGTGTAGGTCAAGGATATGCGACAATAATTGAGCGTGTTTAATGAATCCTGGTGGGGCTCTATTTATTTTCTCAAGAATTTCCAATTCTAGAAAAAGAAAACCTGAAAGATAAACTACTTATTTACAGATATATAAGTGATTGATTAAATCTTTTTTATTTTTCTTTAGGGGAATATAGCCTTTAGCTTGTTTTAAATACAGAGACTGAGACCTAATAGTAATGTTTCATAACTAGGTTCATTTTCAAAGATGTTTTTTAAATTATGAACAAAGCCCGCTAGTCATAGACTAACGGGCTTTGTGATTTAATAAACTTTATTAAATCTTTCAGCAATCTTATTGCTTTACTACTTTAATGGTTTGAACTGTGCTATCTACATTTACTTGTAAGAAATAAATTCCATTTGCCATTTCTGACAAACTCAAGATTTCTTGATCCGTCGCATTTCCGTTTAATACGACATCACCCGAAATCGAGATCAATTGATAAGTGAATACACCTTCATTTACAATTGTTAACTGATCAACGGTTGGATTAGGATAAACACTGATTGTCGAATGCTCATCTGAACTAAGGCTAGCTAAATCAGATACGAAGAATGATTCTGGTTGACTTTCGCAACTATTCGCATCTTGCACAACCACAACATAAGCACCTGTGGTTAAGCCAGTAAGATCCTCTGTGTCATCAAAATCACCAGTTCCATCATTGTTCCAGTCAAAGACATAAGCAGGAGCTCCACCTGTAACTAGGATATCAATAGCCCCAACTCCCGTGCCGCCATCATCTGGTGTAGACGATCCAAATACCTCAGGTAATTCATTTACCCATATCGTTACAACGGCATCACAATCTTCAACGTTACCCGAGCTACCGACATAGGTATTTTCTCCAACCATTTCTGGCACGAAAGCAATACCATCTTCTACTGCCATGTCCCAAGTTACAGCATCTCCACTTTCAGCAGTTGCTGAAATAGTTACCTCGTCTCCAAAACAAATTTCGTCATCAGATACCGTAACAGTCATTGGATTACATAGTTCAGTAATAACAATGAGTCCATCTCCTTCTCTCTCACCAGGCAAAGTCTCTCCGTCAGTCACACCTCCTAAATAAGAGGATCCTCCTCCTCCACCGCCGCCAGCTGCTCCTGACCCTGCGCTTGGACCTGCACCAGAACCTCCACCGTAGTAGCCTCCACCACCACCGCCGCTTCCAGCTCCTTGTGTTGCTCCAATTCCAACTCCTCCAATTCCTAACTCACCATCATTACCGTTGGTTCCTTCTTCTCCCATACCACCGGATCCACCAGCAGCATCAGTTCCACCATCAGCACCAGCTCCAACATTAAAATAAACATCGTAAATAGCATCAGCAGGATCGTCACCGCTGCCACCAACGGTTCCTCCTCCCTCACCTCCATTACCTCCTGTTCCGCATGGAACACAAGAGCCATTGGTGTAGTTACGACCTCCGCCACCGCCGCCACCAGCAACAATTGCACGATCAGTCAAGTCAGTTCCGCCTTGGCGAACATCAGATGCTCCACCGCCACTGCCGCCATAACCTTCCGTACCACCACTACCAGGAGATCCAAGACCTCCAATGGCACCACCGTTATATCCGCCGACACCGGCTAACCCTTCTCCACCAACGTAAATATTTAATACTTCTCCTGGAGTAACAGCTAACACACCAACGGCATACCCACCTAATCCTCCGTTAGAGAATGGTGCATAATCATCGATAGTTGTTGCTTGCCCTTGGGCTCCCCAGCATTCAATTTGAATTGACGTTACACCAACAGGAACGGTATACGTTTGCACATCTCCGGTATAGTCAAATGTTGTTGTAACTTGAGCAGCAAGTTGGTTGGAGGAAAATAATCCCAAGGCAATTGCTGCTGCCTTTAAGTAATTCTGTTTCATAATTATAAAAGTTGATTAATAACACTAAGTTAAACATTAGAATCTAAAAGATATATGACTAATATCAGGTATATTGATACCATTAATGACTAGCGAATCATTCATCTATTATCTGCAATGTTTTTGCAATAAAAAGACCTGCCCTATTGGAGCAGGTCTTCATATGAACTATTTAATATAGCTTATTGCTTTACTACTTTAACTGTCTGTATAGTTTCATCAGCATTGACTTGCAATAAATAAACGCCGTTTGCCATCTCTGACATATTCAGCAGTTCTTGATCGGTTCCTGCACCATTCAGCACAACTTCACCTGAAATTGACACCAATTGGTATGTAAAGGAACCTTCGCGAACGATTGTCAAGTTACTAGCAGTTGGATTAGGATAAACCGTTAATAATTGATTCTCTAAAACATCAATTCCAACTTGAGAGTTTAAGGTAATCTCGTCTGTTGCAGTACAACCATTCGCATCCATAACAACGACTGTATATGTTCCTGCTACCAATCCAGAAAGATCTTCTGTATCGTCAAAGTCACCTGTTCCATCATTATCCCAATCATAGGTATATGGTGCAGCACCAGCATCAACCGTTAAATCAATTGTTCCGTCACTACCCATCATTTCATCAGTTCCTGTCATAGAGATCTCTGGATTAGGGTTAACCGTAATTTCAATTTCGTCAGATGCTTCGCAGCCATCTAGCGATGTACCTGTTACAGTATATACTTCAGTACCGATATCTTGAGAGAATGCAACGCCATCTTCTACACCCATATCCCATTCATAGGCATCAGCACCTTCACCTGTTAAAGTGATCATGTCACCATCGCAATACGACTCTTCATCAGAAGTTGCAAGAACTTCAGGTAATTCATATACGAATACGAATACAGTAGCCGAATCAGAACATCCAGTTGTTTCGTCAAATCCAAATACTTTGAATTCGTTATCTCCTGTTGTTTCAGGCGCATAATACTCGCCATCTACAATATCACCGCTCCATTCATAAGTATCAGCCGTTCCACTTGCCGTGAAAATTACTGAATCACCAAAACAGATATCTAAATCATCAACTTCTCCAATTACCTCAGGTAATTCTAAAATTGTAACCGTTGCTTCATAAGGGCAATCTGAATCGGCATCTGAAGTTGCTGTAAAAATAACTTCTCCTAATCCCTCTGGTGTAAATGCTTCTCCGTTAGGGACATCTCCTCCGTCCCAAACAACCGTACCTCCGATTTCAGAGGTAGCTGATAATGTCAATTCAGACCCTGCACAAATTTCATCACTCGAAACGTCAACCGTAAGCGGTGTGCAAAGCTCCGTAATAATAATTTGTCCATTTCCTTCTCGAATACCCGGTGTTGTTGTTCCATCGACCATACCACCGACATAAGAGGATCCTCCTCCTCCGCCGCCGCCAGCATCTCCTGAACCTGAACTTGCACCAGCGCCTGAACCACCACCGTAGTATCCTCCACCACCACCGCCACTTGCGATGCCGTAGTTTCCGTCAATTCCGAGACCTCCATTACCAAGTGTTCCCACATTTCCATCAGGACCTTCTGGTCCATCCCCAGCTGCTCCACCAGCAACATCTGTTCCGCCACCAGCACCTGAACCTGGATTAAAATAAGTTCCGTAAATAGCGTCATCTGGATCATCACCATCTCCTCCAGCTAAGCCTCCGCCTTCGCCGCCGTTACCTCCAGTACCACAAGGAACACAAGAACCATTGGTATAGTTACGACCACCGCCGCCGCCGCCGCCAGCTACAATCACACGATCAGCCAAAGTAGCGCCGCCTTGTCGCACATCAGAAGCTCCTCCACCACTACCGCCATAACCAGCGGTTCCACCTGACCCTGCTGTACCAAATCCACCGGTTCCACCACCGTTGTATCCGCCAGCACCATCAGCTCCTTGACCACCCACATAAATGTTTAATACTTCGCCTGGTGTTACCGATAATTCGCCTACAGAATAACCACCGAGACCGCCAGTAGAGAACGGTGCATAGTCATCAACTGTTGTTGCTTGACCTTGACCACCGTAGCAGTCAATTTGAATAGAAGTTATACCTGGAGGTACTGTGTACGTTTGTACATCCCCCGTATAATCAAAAGTTGTTGTAATTTGAGCAGCTAGCTCATTGGCTCCCATTAAGCTCAAGGCCAATGCTGCCGCTTTCAAGTAATTTTGTTTCATAAAAAAAAATTGGTTAGTAGGTTAAATGTATGAAAAATATAAAACCCACACCATGATCATCATCATAATGTGGGTTTTAACCTCAATTATTAACAGTTTAACCGTTAGCTGATAACCGTTTAGCAACTTTAAACTAACGTACTAGTGTTGTATTACCTTTTAACATTCCTAATTCGCCATCTTCAAATGTATAATGAAGCACCCATGTAAATACCGCTGGATTTTCAAGACGTCCTTTATAGGTTCCATCCCAACCAATTCGTTGATCATCCGATTGAAAAATCATATCACCATAACGGTTATATAATTGGAAACTCATATTCACAATACCTTCTCCTTTTACAAAAAGCACGTCATTATTTCCGTCTCCGTTTGGCGAGAATGCCGAAGGGACTCCCACTCTTTTCGCATAATTTACCAATACCAATAC
>Ga0181563_10003807_pt1 | contig 14282 bp, 12 predicted proteins | sample 011ome_25_FD_133759 | JGI IMG/M metagenome (GOLD analysis project Ga0181563, IMG submission 133759) | Coastal salt marsh microbial communities from the Groves Creek Marsh, Skidaway Island, Georgia - 011512CT metaG (megahit assembly) | ecosystem: Environmental > Aquatic > Marine > Intertidal... | reverse complement strand
TTCTTCTCCAAAAGAAGGAAAGAGCACCCCCGAAGTTCGAGTTTTAGAAAGTGGAAAAAAAGCAAACGGCAATCCTATAGGAGTGGGAACATCTGCAATAAACAGATTTGTAAGCCCCGTAACTACTTTTTTGCCAGGAACAATTTTTGCTTTTCGTAACAAAAAATAATACTCTGGATTTTCAATATTTTCTGAAGTAGTGAATTTAGCACGCTTTACAAAATAAACAGAGTCATTTTCTTTTTTAGTTAAATCTGAAATTATACGCCCCCCTTGTTGCTCTGTTTTTGAATTCCAAATCAGCGCTTTTTTTGTTTTTAAATTAAATGCAATAGAATCGGGTTCAACAACATCACTTCCCTGTTTAAATACAGGATGTTGGCTGTAATTTCCCAAGGAATCTTTTAAACGTCCTGCATAAACAATGTCTTTGCCATAATCAATGATAATAATTCCTGCTTTAATATCCATATCTTTATATTGGATTTCAGCTTGATTATAAAGATATATTTGTTGTGTTTTTTGATTGACCGATGTATAGTCTTTTGCCTTGTAGGTAACTATGGCTTCTAATAGTTTTTTTGGTTGTGATAGACTGTCATTTACAATAGAATCTGTTTCGATGCGTTTTAATTCCTGTGTAGAAATGGAGTCATTTTTAACTTCCAACTCCTTATAAGCAGGAATTTCTGTCGTAGGTTTTGGATTCGGAATATCCTGAGCCATGCCTGTAGTGTTAGTAAACACTGTAAAACTTAAAGAAAAAACTAGTTGAAAGAATCTTGTTTTCAATGCTTTTAAGAGTATTTTTGTATTAAATGGCTCGATTTTTGAAAAACCAAAGTTACGGATATTTTTTTTTGATTTTTATATTTTAATCATTCGATTCACTGGTAAATTAATCAATATGCATAAGCAAATAAAATTCTTTTTAGTCTTCCTTTTATTTTTTGGAACTTTTAATGGATACACACAAAATGATAACAAACCATTTATTGTTGTTTTAGATGCTGGTCACGGTGGTAAAGACCCTGGAAGACCTACGAACTTCGGATATAAAGAAAAGGATATTGCTTTAAAAATTGTGTTAAAAATAGGTGAAAATTTAAAAAAACATAAAAACATCAAAGTCATCTATACCCGAAAAACCGATGTATTTATTGAATTAAGACAACGCGCAAAGATTGCCAATAAAGCAGATGCTGATTTGTTTGTATCAGTACATTGCAACGCACACAACTCACAGGCTCATGGTACTGAAACCTATGTGTTAGGGCTTGGAAGAAACGAATCTAATTTTAGAGTTGCAAAAGAAGAAAATGAAGTTATTTTCTACGAAGATGATTATGAAACTAATTATGAAGGTTTTGATCCTAACTCTCCTGAAACCTTAATTGGATTGACCCTTATGCAAGAAGATTATTTAGATCAAAGTATATTATTAGCACGGAATATTCAAGACAACTTTACCAATAGGTTAAAACGAAAAAACAGAGGAGTTAAACAAGCCGTTTTTTGGGTCTTACACAACACCTACATGCCAAGTGTTTTGATTGAGACAGGCTTTATAACAAACAAAAGTGAAGGAGATTATCTAAACTCAGTTAAAGGTAGTAACAATATATCAAAAAGCATATCGGATGCAATTCTGGATTATAGGTCAAATTTGAATACAGAAACCTTTGTTCAAGAAGGCAGACCTCCAACGGAGGAGGTTGAGACAACTCCCGAAACAGTCAAGCCTGTAGAACCAGACAATAGCCCAAAAAATAGTGATACATCCATAGTGTTTAAAGTTCAAATCTCGGCGGGTTCTAAAAAATTAGCTACAAAATCGTATAATTTCAATGGACTAAACGACATATCAAGAACCAAATCAAAATCAATGTACCGTTACTTTTATGGACAGACTTCAAGTTATGACACAGTTGTTGAACTTAAAAATGAAGCATTTAACAAGGGTTATAAAAGTGCCTTTATTGTGGCTTATAAAAATGGTGAGAGAATAGCAATTAAAACCGCCTTAAAATCTACGGAATAATAGACCTTATTGTTTAAAATTTATTCTTAGATTTGTAAGAAGAAAAAACTATTATATTGAAATTGTCTAAGGAAATTAAAACGGCTATTTTAGTCCTCTCAGGAATACTGCTTTTCATCTTTATTTTTTACTATTTAAAAGGTGAAAACATTCTTGACAACTCTAAAAAAATCTCTGCAATTTATGATAATGTCGAAGGATTGGCGCCGTCTGCTGCGGTTACTATTAATGGTCATAAAATTGGAAAAGTTCAATCAATACATTTTACAAATGACCTATCAGGGAAATTAAATGTCAATATGCTTATTGATAGTGATTTCGAATTCTCAAAAAATAGTACCGCTCAATTATACGAAGCAGGTCTTATTGGTGGCAAAGCCATTGCGATTATCCCAGCCTTTGACGGGGCTCCAAACGTTGAGTCTGGAGACCTACTTAGCTCAGATGTCAAACCAGGACTTACGGATTTGGTAAATCAACGCTTAACACCACTTCAAGAAAAAATGGAGACGATGATGGTTAGTGCAGATACCCTTCTGGTAAATCTTAACACCCTTTTTGATGCCCAAACCAAATCGAATATAAAATCTAGTATTGCCGAATTAAGTACAACAATTGCATCGTTTAAATCTACCTCAGAATCCTTAAATGATCTAGTGGTCGATAATTCATCATCAATTGGACAAACAATCACTAATTTTAATAAAATATCTGAAGATTTAACAAGTTTGAGCACTTCATTAGCGGCAACTGATTTTGATACGATTATGGCGGATTTAAAATCAACAATTTCAAGTTTTAACCAATTATTAAGTGCTATCGAAAATGGAGAAGGATCCGTTGGTAAACTCATGAAAGATGAGGCGGTTTACAACAACCTTGAAGGCGCAACCAAGCAATTGGAAGAACTTTTAGAAGACATGAAACTAAATCCAAAACGTTATGTGCATTTCTCTCTTTTTGGAAAAAAAGCCAAACAATACGATTCTGAAGGAAACGAACTAAAGAACAAAAAATAGCCAAATGAATTTTTTGCCAAATGTAATTTTTGCAATAATCCTTTTTATAGGAATTGGCTTTTTTGTTAGAAATATTCGCAAACTAAAACGCAATATTTACCTTGGAAAAGATGCAAATATTAGTGGTGATTCCAAAACTCGTTGGAAAAATATGGCACGCATTGCTTTGGGTCAAAGTAAAATGGTAAGCCGTCCAATTTCTGGAATCCTTCACATTATTGTTTATATAGGCTTTGTAATTATTAACATCGAAGTCTTAGAAATTATCATTGATGGTTTGTTTGGAACCCATCGTATTTTTTCTGGTATTGGATCTCTTTATGGTGTTTTAATTGGTACTTTTGAAATTCTTGCAGCCTTGGTCTTTATAGCCGTTGTAATTTTTTGGTTTCGAAGAAATGTGGTAAAAATTAAACGGTTTTTAAGCTCTGAAATGAAAGGTTGGCCCAAATTAGATGGAAACTTAATCCTCTATTTTGAGATTGTATTAATGGGCTTGTTTATCCTCATGAATGCAACTGATGCAGAATTTCAATCTATGAATTCTGGGAACGTGATCAGTCAATTTTTTGCGCCAATGTTTGAAGGCTATAATATTCATTTGATTGAACGTATTGCGTGGTGGATGCACATAATCGGAATTTTAATTTTCTTAAATTATCTATATTATTCAAAACATTTACACATACTATTAGCCTTTCCGAACACCTATTTTGGCAGCCTAAATCCCAAAGGTCAATTTAATAACTTAGAAGCCGTCACCAACGAAGTGAAGTTAATGATGGACCCTAATGTAGATCCTTTTGCAGCGACTGCTGACGATGCTTCAGTTCCGGATAAATTTGGTGCAAGTGATGTTCAAGATTTAAATAAGATACAACTTTTAAATGCCTACTCCTGTACAGAATGCGGACGCTGTACAAGCGAGTGTCCCGCCAATCAAACGGGCAAAAAACTATCTCCACGTAAAATTATGATGGACACACGGGATCGTTTGGTAGAAGTAGGTCGTAATATAGATGCCAATAAAGGCACCTTTGTCGATGACGGTAAACAGCTTTTAGGGGATTATATTACCAACGAAGAATTATGGGCCTGTACCAGCTGTAATGCCTGTGTAGAAGCCTGCCCCATTAGTATCGATCCACTTTCAATAATCCTTGAAATGCGTCGCTACTTAGTCATGGAACAAAGTGCAGCTCCGATGGAATTAAACACAATGATGTCTAATATTGAAAATAATGGAGCCCCTTGGCCTTACAACCAAATGGACCGATTAAACTGGAAAAACGAATAAAAAATCAATAAAACAAACACATGAAAAGAGAAGAAGCAGATAAACTATTACACGAAAAAGTAGAAGCTGGAGAACTTATAAGCCCAGTACTTCCAGGTGGAGTTAAAAATTATTTAATAGACATAGACGGTACTATTACTGATGATGTGCCAAATGAAGAACCAGAGCGTATGGAAACTTGCTTGCCTTTTTTAGATGCACTTAAAACATGTAATAGCTGGTATGACGAAGGGCATATGATTTGCTTTTTTACATCACGTACAGAGTCACACAGGGAAGTTACTCAAAACTGGTTGAAGCAGCATGGCTTTAAATACCACAGCCTTTTAATGGGTAAACCAAGAGGTGGAAATTACCATTGGATTGATAATCATTTAGTAAAAGCAACGCGTTACAATGGTAAATTTACCGATCTAGTAGAAAAAGAAGTTACAATCGAAGTTTTTGACGACGGTCAACACGATTAATATTTTAGACAATGAGCGATGTATTAAAAGTACCTACAATGGCCGAATTTATGGCCCAAGGCAAGCAACCCGAAGTTTTGTTTTGGGTCGGTTGTGCGGGTAGTTTTGACGACCGTGCCAAAAAAATCACCAAAGCTTTTGTGAAATTATTACACAAGGCAGAAGTCGATTTTGCGGTATTAGGTGCCGAAGAAAGCTGTACTGGCGACCCTGCCAAACGGGCTGGAAACGAATTTTTATTTCAAATGCAAGCAGTTACCAATATCGAAGTATTAAATGCTTATGAGGTAAAAAAAATTGTAACGGCTTGTCCACATTGTTTTAATACGCTTAAAAACGAATATCCATCCTTAGGAGGAGACTATCAAGTCATGCACCACACTCAATTTCTAAAAAGTCTTCTTGATGAAGGACGCTTAACAATTGAAGGTGGAAAATTTACAGGCAAACGCATTACATTTCATGATCCTTGTTATCTAGGTCGTGCAAACGATGTATATGAAGCTCCTCGTGATCTAATTAAAAAGTTAGATGCTGAACTGGTCGAGATGAAAAATTGTCGCAAAAAAGGACTCTGTTGTGGTGCTGGTGGGGCTCAAATGTTTAAAGATGCAGAGCCTGGAAACAAAGAAGTCAACATCGAACGAACCGAACAGGCTATGGAAACCAAGCCTCAAATTATAGCTGCGGGCTGTCCATTTTGTAATACCATGATTACCGATGGTGTAAAGAACAAAGCAGAAGGCCAGATTGAAGTTATGGATGTGGCTGAATTGATTGCTAATGCAAACGATTTATAAAATAAAATATCTGAAAAACAAATGTTTGTAAATTTTGATTCCCTCCCTGATAATTCTCGTATTTGGATCTATCAATGCAACCGCTCTTTTTCTGACTCTGAATTACAAGAGATCTCTGAAAAATTAAAAGCGTTTTTAGAAGGATGGACGGCTCATGGAGCCGACTTACAATCCGGTTTTGAAATTAAATACAAACGTTTTATTGTCATCGCTTTGGATCAGCAAGTGAACGCCGCTACGGGTTGTTCTATTGATGCTTCTGTGAAGTTTATTCAAGAACTTGAAAAAGCCTACAAGGTTGATTTGATGGATAAAATGAATGTTTCCTACAAGCAAGGCGAATATGTGGCTTACAAAACGTTGACCGATTTTAAAAAAATGGCTAAAGACAAAGCTGTTTCTAAAAATACAATTGTATTTAATAACCTTGTAAATTCCAAGGCAGAATACGCAGAATTTTGGGAAGTGCCTGCATCTGAAAGTTGGCACAGTCGGTTTGTTTAAAACTATTCAGTAGTCCAAAATGGCAATTCATTTGGATTTTGAGAATGTGCAAGTTCTAATTTCAATAACCTTTTTTTGATAGGAATTCCACCCGCATAACCCACAAGTTTATTTGTTGAACCAATTACCCTATGGCAGGGTATGATAAGTGCAAGCGCATTGGCACCATTGGCAGAAGCAACAGCTCTTACGGCTTTTTCATCTCCAATTTGTTTTGCCAATTTTAAATAGGACATTGTTTTTCCATAAGGGATGCTTAGCAAAGCCTCCCAAACGCTGCATTGAAACGCTGTTCCAACCATTTTGATAGGAAATGTAAACACGCTTTGAGTTCCATCTAAGTAGGCTTCAACTTGTAATTGAACATCTCTCAAAAGAGGTGTTTCTTTCTCAATATACTCAGCGTTTAAACCAGTTTGTATTCGTGTATCGACTCTAGATCGCATTTTTCGATAACGGTAATCTAACAAGCAAATCTGATTTTCAAAACATCCAATAATCAAATCTCCAATTGCAGTTTTGATGTACTGTATAAAAATGGTGTTTTTTGAGGCCATAATTTAGTTAATGGAAAACCGAACAGTAACCTCACTTTCTATTTTAATTCCTGAAAATTCAATATCAAGAGGTTCTTCCAGTTTCATCTCAGCGCTATACGCCATCTTTACACGTCCATTTCTTAAATTGTAAGAATTGTTATAATACTTTTCAGAAATAAAAATTGCTTTTCCAAGCGATTGTTCTAGAGGCGTAACCAATGCTGTGCCTTGTGCTTTTGCTTTCAGTATTGCTTTAGATCGTAAGGCCATTTTTAAGGCCTCCGTTTTTGAGTATTTTGTTTTTGTTAGTTGCACATTAGAAATACCTTTTGCTTCCAAATGGATTAATACATTACTTGCTGTAAGTCCATCATAGACAACCAATTCGTACGCCTTTGACTTCAGTACACTTTTTTTTCTTAAAAAATATTTTTTATAATTACTGGCAAGGTCTTCAATCTTTAATTGTTTTTTAAGATCGATGTTTAAGTTTTCTAAAACTTCAGCCAATAGTTGTTCTTGAGTTTCAACAGATGTTTTGTTGCGGTCTTCTTTTTCTTGAATTAGAATAGATAAATAAATACGATCGGGTTGCACTAATGAATCAACCTTTGCAGTGGTTTCTAAATAGGGGTGATCAATAAAATTTTTAGTTTGAGAGAATCCAATAAAGGTACTTGCAATAAAAAATACTACTGTAAGAAAATTTTTCATGTATTAATTTTTTAGTTATAATTGTCTGTGCAATTAGTATTCCAAAGTTAACCGAAATTACAATTTAAGTTGTATTAACTGTGAAGAATCAGAGTTTTGAGACTAAGTCTAACAACAATTACTATTGGGGTCACAACAAGACTCCTTGTTCAAATCTGATAACCTTATACGTTGTTTGTTTTCAGGAATTCCACATTGGTCTTGAGCTAAACAATTGGTTTGTTTCGTGGTTAATAAGAAATTATTACCGTCAAACTCAAGTCCAAATTTTCCAATTGTTTCCGAACTATTAACCGATGTTTGGTATTCGACTTCAATTTCTAAATCGTCAATTTTCAAAACGTTTTCAGAAAGTTCAATGATGTTCAGTAATTTTTCGGGCTGCAGTCTGTGGTCATAATCATTTGCATTCCAAAGTTGAAAATTGGCTACTTCCTCATTTCTAACAACTCCGCCGCAGTCGATAAACGCTTTTGTTATTTTTCCGACTTCAGTAACATGAAAGTGTTTAGGGACCAATTCACCCTCAGGCAATTGAAATCCAATAGTGTCTAAACTTTTTAAAACTGCTTTAACTTCAGATAATTTCATAGATATATTTTTTGGATTTTTACTATTGAGATTAAATTCTGAATAAATATAATATAAATTATGCGTTTATAACTTATAAATGTGATCAACTCAGACGAATCATCTCGATTTAGTTATGGAGTTCAGATCAATTAAAATAAATCTCAAATATTAAATTGCTCATAAAAATATTCAGAATTTATATTAAAAACAGTAATTTGGTATTGAATTTAACGGGCACTTTTTTTTAAACCATTTATGCGTCATTTTTTTGCAGTCTTTTGTTTCATTTTTTCACTCTCACTTTTAGCTCAAGAGTCGAGTTCGCCACTAGATGCTCCAGATTTAGAGTTTCAAAAAATATGGGTGGACAGCACCTATACTGCGCTTAGTCTCAAAGAAAAAATTGGACAGTTGTACATGATTCAAATATTTTCTAATCAAGATCAAGCCACAAAAAAATCGATTTTAAACCAAATTAAGACCAATTATATTGGTGGGGTTATATATTCAAATGGTGGCCCCATTCGACAAGCTCAATTGAACAATGAATTACAAGCTGCCTCAAAAATTCCTTTACTAGTCGGAATGGATGCGGAGTGGGGACTGAGTATGCGTTTAGACTCTACCTATGCGTTTCCATGGAATATGACTTTAGGAGCAGTGAAAGACATGAGCCTTATTCGTCAAACTGGGATTCAAATAGGCGAACATTGTAAACGGATTGGTGTCCATTTTAATTTTGCACCAGTTGTTGACATCAATACCAACCCTAACAACCCAATCATTGGAAATCGTTCATTTGGAGAAGATAAAAACGAAGTCTCCAAACGAGCATGGGCGTTTATGGAAGGCATGCAAAGTGCGGGCGTATTGGCAAATGCCAAACATTTTCCCGGGCATGGCGATACCAGTTCCGATTCGCATAAAACCCTTCCAACAATTAATTTTTCAGCGAAACGTATTGATTCTGTTGAACTCTATCCTTACAAAAAACTTATTTCAAAAAACCTGTCTTCAGTGATGGTAGCACATCTTCACGTGCCCAACCTCGATTCAAGATCCAACTATCCTTCTTCTTTATCCTATCCCATTGTGACAGATTTACTAAAACATAAATTAGGGTTTAAGGGGTTGATTTTTACGGATGCACTTAGTATGAAAGGAGCCTCAAACTTTAGCAGTCCTGGAGAAATCGATTTACAAGCATTTTTGGCTGGCAATGATGTGATGCTCATGTCAAATGATGTCACTCAAGGCATTGCTGCCTTGGAAAAAGCCGTGGTATCTGGACTTATTTCTGAGGAGCGGTTGGCACATTCTGTCAAAAAAATATTAAAAGCCAAATACAAAGTTGGGCTGCATCAATTTAAGCCCATTGAAACGACGAATTTAGTAGCGGATTTAAACCGTCAAAAAGATGATGTATTGTATGGGGAATTGATGGAAAATGCAATCACACTCGTTCAAAATAAAAAAAATAACTTACCCCTAAAAAATTTAGAATTACACAAGATCGCCTATGTCAAAATGGGCGATGCTGATGCCTCTCCGTTTATAAATTCGCTTCACAAATACACGAAAGTTGATGTGGTAAATTCAAAAAACTTAGATGGATTGATTGCCTCTTTAAAAAACTACAACACCGTGATTGTTGGATTTCATAAATCCAATGCAAATCCATGGAAATCGTATCAATTTACGGATAAGGAACTCGTATGGCTTTATGAAATTTCCAGAACCAACAACGTCATTTTAACAGTGTTCGCAAAACCGTATGCGTTAGATGATTTTAAAACGTTTGAGAATTTTGAAAGCATTTTGATGGCATATCAAAACAGTCCGATTGCACAGCAAAAAGCGGCTCAAATTATTTTTGGAGGCCTGTCTGCTAAAGGAGTTCTTCCTGTATCTTGTGGTGTAAAGTTTAAAGCAGGTGATGGACTTCAAACCTCAGCATTAAACCGGTTGACATATGGATTGGCAGAATCTGTTGGGATGGATTCAAGTCATTTGCAAAAAATTGACTCTATCGCCAATCATGCCATTTCAGAACAAATGACCCCTGGTATTCAACTTTTAGTAGCACGTAAAGGAACCGTGATTTACGAAAAATCGTTTGGATATCAAACCTATAAAAATGCATCTGAAGTTAAGTTTAATAACCTTTATGATATCGCATCACTAACTAAAATATTGGCAACCCTTCCATTGCTTATGGAACTTATCGATTCAGGAGTCATCACTCTTGATGCTACTTTAGGAGACTTGCTACCTTCTTACAAAAACACCAATAAAGAAACCATTACTATTCAAGAAATGTTGTCTCACTATGCACAACTAAAACCATGGATTCCATTTTATGTATCCACCTTAGATTCGATCACTGAAAAGCCAAACCCTAAGTTTTACAAATCGAAACCCTCTAAGAAGTTTCCAATTAAGGTGAATGAACGTTTGTATTTAAGAACCGATTTTAAAGACAGCATTCAAAATCAGATTATCAACTCAGAACTGCTCGAAGAAAAAGAGTATCGATACAGTGATTTACCTTACTATATTTTAAAATTAATCATTGAAAAACACTACGATTTACCTTTAGAAGCCTTGGTACAACAGCATTTTTACAAGCCATTAGGAGCCAATTACACGACCTATAAACCCTTAGAGAAATTTAATAAATTCGATATTATTCCCACAGAAATAGACGATTATTTCCGTTATGATACCGTGCATGGTTATGTGCATGATATGGGGGCCGCGATGCAAGATGGTGTTGGTGGACATGCGGGTCTATTTAGCAATGCCAATGATGTTGCAAAGTTGATGCAGATGTATCTTCAGGAAGGATTTTACGGCGGCAAGCGTTATTTTTCAACGGATACTTTTAAGGCGTTTAATACCTGTCATTACTGCGATCAAGAAAACCGTCGAGGGATTGGATTTGACAAACCACAGTTAGAAGATGAAGGCCCTACTTGTGGCTGTTTGTCAATGACCAGTTTTGGGCATTCAGGATTTACAGGAACTTATGCGTGGGCAGATCCAGAAGAAGAAATAGTTTATGTATTTTTGGCAAATAGAACGTATCCAAAATCGGAAATAAATCGACTTTCAGAAGAAAATATTAGAACAGAGATACAACGTTTAATCTACGAATCAATTTTAGAGTAATATGAATATAGGCATTGTGTGTTATCCCACCTTTGGAGGAAGTGGTGTTTTGGCGACAGAATTAGGATTGGAGCTGTCTCGCAAAGGACATGAAGTACATTTTATTACTTACAGTCAACCCGTCCGCTTAGAACTATTGAATTCTAAGGTGCATTTTCACGAAGTAAATGTTCCAGAATATCCCTTATTTCATTACCAGCCTTATGAGTTGGCATTGTCTAGTAAGCTTGTGGATATGGTTAAAATTCATAAAATTGATGTCTTGCATGTGCATTATGCCATTCCGCATGCCTATGCAGCCTATATGGCTAAAAAAATGCTTCATGAAGAAGGAATCGATGTTCCAATTGTGACCACCCTACATGGTACTGATATCACCCTAGTAGGAAGTCACCCTTTTTATAAAACAGCAGTGACGTTTAGTATTAATAAATCAGATGCTGTAACCTCTGTTTCTCAAAATTTAAAAGAAGATACCCAACGTTTATTTCGTACGAAAAAAGAAATAAAAGTCGTTCCGAATTTTATTGATATTGATAAATATAAAATCACTTATAAAGATTGTGATCGTGATCTTTTGGCACTTCCTGAGGAACGTGTGATTACACATGTGAGTAATTTTAGACCTGTCAAATGCATTGGTGATGTCATTGAAATTTTTTATAGAATTCAAAAAGAACTTCCAGCTAAATTAATAATGGTGGGTGAGGGGCCTGAGCGTAAAGAAGCAGAACAACTTTGTAGAACTCACAACATAGAAGACAAGGTTGTGTTTTTGGGAAACAGCAGTGAAGTGGATAAAATTTTATGTTTTAGTGATTTGTTTTTGTTGCCTTCTAAAACAGAGAGTTTTGGATTGGCTGCCTTAGAAGCCATGGCATCTGGAGTTCCTGTGATTTCGAGTAATTCTGGAGGCATTCCAGAAGTTAATATTCAAGGTGTTTCTGGGTTTTTAAGCCCTGTTGGTGCGGTTGATGAAATGGCTCAAAATGCTCTTAAGATTCTTAAAGACGACACGACTTTAAATGCCTTTAAAAAAGGGGCACAAACTACGGCAACAAAATTTGATATTCATAAAATAGTGCCTTTTTACGAAGCTATTTATGAAGAAGCACTTAAAAACTGCATTTCAATTTAATTCGTAAGAAGATTCTCCACTTAATAGCGTTGGAATTTTTGTTTTTATAATAATACAATTACTTTTACACTCTAAAGACTTAAGTACTCGTATATGGCAGGAAATGCATTTGGATCGATTTTTAAACTGACAACTTTTGGAGAATCTCATGGAACTGCTATCGGAGGGGTGATAGATGGATGTCCTGCTGGGATAACATTAAATTTTGAAGCCATTCAGCACGAAATGGACCGTCGTAAACCTGGACAATCTAATATTGTAACCCAACGAAAAGAACCTGATACCGTTAAGTTTCTTTCTGGAATTTTTGAAGGAATCACTACAGGAACCCCTATCGGTTTTGTGATTGAAAATGCCAATCAAAAATCCAAGGATTATACACACATAAAAGATGTATTCCGTCCAAGCCATGCCGATTTTACATATACCGAAAAATACGGTCAACGTGATTATAGAGGTGGTGGTCGCAGTTCGGCTCGTGAAACGGCCTGTCGGGTGGTTGCTGGTGCCATTGCAAAACAATTTTTAAATACAATTGAAATAAACGCTTATACTTCATCCGTTGGAGAGATAACTCTCAACAAATCGTATAAAGATTTAGATTTAGCCAAGGCTGAAACAAACGATGTGCGTTGTCCAGATACAGCAGTTGCAGAACAAATGATCTCTAAAATAAAAGCCATTCGAAAGGAAGGAGATACCATAGGAGGCGTTATATCTTGTGTGATTAAAAATGTGCCGGTTGGATTAGGAGAACCCGTTTTTGATCGTTTACATGCACAGTTAGGAAAAGCAATGCTATCCATTAATGCTGTCAAAGGCTTTCAATATGGAAGTGGATTCAAAGGCACGCAACTCAAAGGAAGTCAACACAACGATGCTTTTAATGCCGATGGTTCTACCAAAACGAATTTATCAGGCGGTATTCAAGGTGGAATAAGTAATGGAATGGACATTTATTTTGATGTGGCGTTTAAGCCGGTTGCTACAATTATGCAAGCTCAAGATACGATTGATAAGAATGGTAATGAAGTTGAAATGCACGGAAAAGGCCGTCACGATCCTTGTGTCGTCCCACGTGCAGTCCCGATTGTCGAAGCCATGGCTGCCTTGGTCATTGCCGACTTTATGCTGTTAAATCGGCTTAGTAAAGCTTAGAACTTAAACACAAATAGATATGAAATCACTCGCCTTACATTGGAAAATATTAATAGGCATGCTCGCTGGTGTGACCTTTGGTTTTATAATGCTCGAAGTAGGAGGTGCTGATTTTGTGACAAATTGGATCAAACCCATCGGTACAATTTTTGTCAAACTACTGAAATTAATTGCAGTCCCGCTTATTTTAGCCTCGCTCATCAAAGGGATTTCAGATCTAAAAGACATTTCAAAATTTGCGTCTATTGGACTCAAAACCATTATAATTTATGTACTCACCACGGTCATTGCAATTAGTATTGGTTTGATTTTAGTGAATTCCTTTAATCCCGGGGATGGGGTTTCTTCTGAAACTATCTCAAAACTGACAGAAACTTATGCCGATAACAGCAGTGTGCAAGTAAAAATTGCGGAAGCAGGCCGTCAACAAGCCAGTCGTCCTTTAGATTTTCTTGAGGATATGGTGCCCGATAATGCCTTTTCAGCATTAAGCAACAATAAGCTGATGCTTCAAGTGATTTTCTTAGCGATGTTTTTAGGAATTTCTCTGTTGTTAGTTGGTGAAAAAAGTGCCAAACCCCTTAAGGATTTTTTTGATTCCTTGAATGATGTTGTCCTAAAAATGGTCGATTTAATCATGCTAACCGCACCTTATGCCGTATTTGCATTGTTGGCCAATGTAGTAGTCTCTTCAGGAGATCCAGAGTTGTTGTATGCCCTTTTGTTTTATTCGGGGGTGGTTGTAGGAGGTTTGCTATTAATGGTCTGTTTTTACCTTGTTTTGGTGTCTGTAATTACCAAAAAGAATCCCCTATGGTTTTTAAAACAAATCAGTCCAGCACAGTTATTAGCCTTTTCTAC
>Ga0181563_10003801_pt1 | contig 14295 bp, 28 predicted proteins | sample 011ome_25_FD_133759 | JGI IMG/M metagenome (GOLD analysis project Ga0181563, IMG submission 133759) | Coastal salt marsh microbial communities from the Groves Creek Marsh, Skidaway Island, Georgia - 011512CT metaG (megahit assembly) | ecosystem: Environmental > Aquatic > Marine > Intertidal... | reverse complement strand
TCATACTGTTTTTCGATTAATTCAAAATCTTTAAATAGTTTTACTATCACTTTCCAAATGCTCTTCCTGCTTCGCTTATACCAAATGCACCAAGTGTTACCACTACAAGTGAGGTATAAATTGTGTCGCTTATTACTAAATCCTGTCCCCAGAACGCAGTGACTAAGTCACAAACTGCAAACACAGACATAAGGAAGAAAGAGATAAAACCAATTACAGCTTTTTCATTAATGTCGTTATCATCTAAAAATAAATCAATAAATCTTCTTTTAGGTGGTGCAAGTCTTTTCTTAGCTTCTGCAGCTTCGGCTTGCATATCCTTGATAGTATCTTCTGCGTTGTCGAGTTTTTCAATCAACGCCATATACTTATCTAAATCTATCTCTACTTCATTTCTAGAATTATCCGTTCCTTCTGCCATAATATCTCCTATGGCTTCCAGTCATACCAATCCCTTCTTCCATCATAAGCTGGTGGCTCTTGAAAGTGAAAACTAATTGATATTCTTGGACTTAGAGTATCTACTCTATGATACTTTCCTTTCGGAATGTACAGTAAGTCGCCATTGTCCAAGTCTACTACTTCTTCCAAAGTAGCGTCTTCAATGCGACCTCCTTTTTCTGAAAACTCTTTATAAATGTACCAGCGTATTTTGCCACGCACATGAAATAAAAAGTTGTCAGTAGAATCAGCGTGAATTGGAAAGCATTTTGCATCTTTTTGCTTACTGCAATAGATGTTTGCTTGTCCTATGCCATAGACTTTTTCAAACTCTTGGCATTGTTTCCACATGGTTTCGTTCAAGAACTCACTCAATGTAAGTATGAAACTACACCCTTGATTCCACAAATCTAAAATCTCTTCTCTACTTTTCTTTTCTGGTGATTTCTTTTTACACCACTTGTTTCCATCTGGTAATACAATTTGTAACTGGGGCGTTCTATCCCAAGTTCCTATGTTTATTTGATTTAGATAGTTATCTAATTCTGTCCAACTAAAATAATTCTCAAACTTAGGTTTATTGGATTTTATGTAAAAGTGTCTTTTACCTTTGTATTTCTTGTAGAAATTATCTACACCCACTGGGGCTATTAAGTCCTCAAATATCACCTAACTTCTCCAGTTGTTTCATTTCATAATTATACTTCCAAAAGACCTCCATTATATCTTGTCGTTTGTGAGAGGCTTTTGCATGAGGATTGTACTTTGGATGCCAAGGTTGATAACTAAGAGCTGTTAGATGAACTTGCCAAATAACATCTAGAGGTAATTCTTTTTTATTGTCCTTCGGCCATGGTCTTTTATAAGGATAAGCGGTATCACATCCATCAAAAGAGTTCCATCTTGAATCTAGCTCTTGCACTATACCTGTTGACTTTTCTTTTACTGGTGAGCCTATGCTTTCCATAAAACTCCACTTATAAGTTCCATTCCATTGTGCTTGTTCTTTTATTGGATGCACATAATCTTTTGCTTTCTCACAGTCTATCAACATAACACTATCACACCACCAACCTCTTTCTTGTTCAGTATTTCTATACTGTGCATTATTCATTTGTAGACTGTCCCAAACCATTCCAAAAGGTTTGCCATCTAAATCTGTTCTCCACAAGTCAAGTATATCCCTAAAGTTTATCATATCACAGTCTGTATATAATGCTCTACCTTTAAATCCACACAATTCTGGTATAGCATACCTAAAACAAGTGAAAGGTGTTCCCCATCCCTGCCTTTTCCAGTCAGGAAACATACTAGGTCTTAGCCATACTACTTCTAAATCTGCATTTGTATTTTTTAATAAACTGTAAAGATAGATTCTTTCAATAGTTCTATCATCTTTATCACTTGTTCCTACAAACAGTCTTACTTTATTTGTCATGGTATCTAACATATACTACTATGTCCCCCTCGGTTAAATGTACATTCTGGTACCAAAGATTTCCACTAGAATATCCTGCACCCTCTTCTGTAGGTGTATAATGTACTCCTCTGCTAGGAAAGTCAAAAAGTTTATAATCAGGAACATCTAAAACAGAAACTAACCTCTTGTATGACTTAGAAATTATAGAGGCTGGAGTTCCTTTTATAATATAATAACATTCTCTATATGTCATAGGGTATGGTAAACATATACCTTTTTCAGTTCCTTTTATTACTGATATTCTTGCTATTGTCTCTCTAAATTGTCCTGTGGTAGATATATCTTCCATTATAGTATTGTGATGTTTTCTCCAATACGGTAATGTGCAATTGTATGTTTCTAAATCTATGTGAGGAATGTAGTTCCACATTAAATAAGTATCACAAAAAGGGAACTGGGTATCTCTTTGCCCGTCCATCCACTCTACTACTTCATGAGCTAAATTAATTACACTGTGTGGTGCTTTTACCATACTTTGCTTTCTCCTCTAATAAAACAGACCAATACATCTCTAGCCCCCGACTTTAATGGAGTGCTTTCGTGTAAATGAAATCCTGTAAAAATAGTTAAACTTCCTTTCTTTTTTATTGTTTTGAACTTGTGCCTAAACTCACTCTTTGGTAGAAAAGACTCTGTTCCTGTTCCTAATATGTCTTTTTGGGTATAAGTTTCTGCAATTAATAAATCTCCACCTGTGTACTCGGTTTCATCTGTCAGTTGCACACTTATACTAATCTTACGCATAGACCTTCTAAGTAATATATGTTCTAATGCAGGTCTGCAATCTTTATGTGCTGTAAAGAACTGTCCTTTCTTTTTATATCTTACTATGTTAAATTCGTGATGGTCAGACTCTATGGGATATAAGTCAAAGTTATATGTCTTTTCATTATATAGACAAATAGCTTTCCATAGCTTATCTCTTAACCAGAAAGGCACAGTTGCTCCCTCTAGTTTATCACAATCTCTTACGGACTTATCTAGTCCTCTATATCTAGTAATTGCTGGTTGAAAGGGCTTTGTTTGGTAGGAATAAAAGTGTTTAATTTCTTCGTCAGATATAAAGTCCTCTATGTGACCACATAAATCGGAGGTATTATTTCTGTCCTGACTGAGTATTAACTTCATCTTTTATCATTTGTTTGATGTTATTCATAAAATCCTCGTATGATTCGAATTCACACAAGTCTTTTGGTGGGTGGGAATGTTCTTCTAGTTTTATTATTCTATCTTCTAGTTCTTCTAACCAATCTTCATTCTCCTCGAATCGTGCTTGGGCAGGAGTATGTTTGTCAAACCATTTAGCTTGAGCTTCCATATCTCCTTTCCAAAGCCACATCTTTAAAAATTTAAGCATTTTTAATGAAATCTTCTAAGATACTAAAAGCTTGTCCATACTTACCTTTAATCCCTAAGGTCAAGACTATTCGAGGCGTATCGCCCATATTTCTATCACTTTTCCAAGTGTCTACTCCATTTAGTTCTCCTACTAAACAAGTCCAGTCTTTAGTATGTGTAGGGATATGCCTATCCTCTATCTTTGTTCTTTTGCCGTCTTTTATAAAATTTGTAAATCCTATTCCTGCATTATGAATAAAACTTATATACTTGTGAGGTTTATCTCCTCCGTTGTGCCAACCTGTCCATCCTGTTGCTGGTGGTTGGAATATCATACTGTCCCAATACCAATGATTACTTGCAGTCAGTTCTTTTACTGCACCTAATAGTGCTGCTGTTCTATCTCTAAAATCTACTGACACACCTCTGCCGCTGTAGTCAATACTATTACTAACTTCAGGGTGTCCACTAAAATGTGGATTATCTATATAGTTTCTTAGTGTTTCTATATCAGTTTTTGGTAATGGGTGGTGTTTCCACTTATGAGGAAGTCTATACATATCCTCCCCAATCAAATCTAATCTTGATATGATTTGATGATTCTTAATCGGTATCGCTTTCATTTGTCGTCACTTCACGATAGTATATTACTACCTCTTTGAGTTCACGAATATATCGTTTTAACTCTTGTGTGTTGTATGCCATTAACTCATAGTCTGGCACACTCATAGCAAAGAATACTATCTGACCTTGGTCTTTTTCTACTCTTGCTAGGAACTCCTCTAAGTTCTTTTCACTAACCACATACCAATATGGCTCTTTTAAATCTATTTCTCTTGGTAAGACTGGTTGTGCTATCTGCCTTTCTATAGGCTTGGCACTAACCTCTAATGTCTTCGTTGGTAACAGGCTGCACGATGATACCATCATCAGCAGCATCGATGTCACGGCTATCTTGTTCAATTCCATCAAATACCTCTTTGGTTGCTTTGTTAGCTCTAGTCTCGATTAGACCTGGCTTTGCTGCGGCTAACTTAGTTAAGTTGTGCCTCTTAAATATATCTAAATAACGATTCATTTCTAACTCTATTTCGTTATTCTTACTTTGTAAACTGGTTAATGCTTGTGTTTGTTTTGCAAAATCGTTTTGCAAGGATGATATTGCTTCTTCTTGCATCTGTACTGCACCCTCTAATTTTATATTGTTTGCTTTTAATGTTTGATTTTCGTTCCATAGGTAATAACTACCTAATCCTAATACTAGAATGATTGCCATAAAAAACTGGTTCATAATTGTTCTATCCTATAGTTGAGACCTTCTGCCCCTCTTATCTCTACGATTTCTTTATCGTCATTTTGAAACTTTAGGTATTTTTCTTGTTTTTTGATAAATTTACGAACTATGTAAGTTGCATCGTCAGCGTCTCCCCATGTGTGATTATAACTAACAGTCAACTTATATCTTGGCGAGAAGTAGTACTTTATTTTCAACCAAAGTTCTTTCACTTCCAATCCTTTCCTTCAAACAAGTTTGCCTCTGCTTCTCTACGGCGAATAAGTCCTTCAAGAACTTTACCACCAGCTTTGTTCCATCTTTTCATTTGTGCTGGCACTTCTTCGTAATTACCTGAGTTTAGCACTTTTAACATGGTTGAGGCGTTTAGGTTTCCATTTCCTAAATTGAATGTCCAACTGACTAGAGCGTCAAATTGGTCTTGATTTAATTCTACTTTGACAGCGTTGTGAACATATTCTTCATACTCTACTACTTCTCCTTCGAGTAATTCATCAGCATAAGACTGACTTATCTCCATACCTTCTTCTGCTGTTTTGATATGACCATATCCAATAGTCCATACTCCTGCTGGGCATTTATATGCTTTTAACTCACACCCTTCAAAGTGTTTAATTAGTTCTAATCCATTTTTTGATATGTTCATATTTTCTCCAAAGTTGGGGAGTCCGAAAACTCCCCACATCGTTGACAGTCTACGCAAGATAGGATAAGTTTATAACTATCACACTGGCACCAAAACTCATTAAGAATATTTGATTTACCATATGACAGAACTCTCCGTTCTCACATATTGTATCACGAACTTTTAAAGCGATTGCTTTCATTTTAATTTATCTCCAAGATTTTCCTCTTAGAATCTGGAGTTCGTGATAAGTTGATTGTCAGTAATCCGTCTTGTAGATTTACTTTATCTACTTGTAGGTCGGCATTTAGAATAAATCTTCGTTCAAAAGATTTTAGACTAAGACCTTGATGAACAAAACGCTCATCATCACCTAGTTTGTGTTCTTTTTTACCCTTGATTTGGAGTTCTTTGTTATCGAAAACAATCTCCAACTCATCTTTTTTCCAACCCGGCACTGCGATTTCTATTCGATAATCTCCTGCCCTTTCGATTAGGTTATATCTTGGATAGCTACTCTCCGTATAAGTCGGTAGGTAGGTATTATCCAATCCAAGCCAAAATTTACTTAAATCTATACTCATTTTTTATCTCCATAATTCCTTTTCAGTAAACATTCACATCTCCTTTCGGTAGATGCACCAATACGCAAGTGAAACCTATCACTTACTAAATAATTATATCAAATTTTTAACTTGGTGTCAAGAACTATTTTTCAGAGTCATCGAAATTAAGGATACCTTCTTCTTCTAAATAGTCGATTGTCCCTCTGATTCCAATTTGTTTTCCAAAATAGTAAGCACCAGTCACTGTAAAAACTAAAAATATTAGATAACTTATATCATTTTCATTCATACAGATATTATAGCAACTTTCCTACCAAAAGTCAAGAAGAAAATTATAGATAACTGAAAATAATACTTGACAACAGGTTAAAATTCGTTTATAATATTCATATGAATAAATGGACAACCACAGAGTTAGAGTATTTGAAAAGGCACTATAATGTAATGCCAATCGAACAACTCGCAAAGCAACTAGAAAGAACAGAAGATAGCATAGTCGCAAAGGTTTACTATCTAAGAAAGCGTGGTTGGACATTTCATCGGAGGACAGATGCCCAGCGTTAATCTAAAAGGAATGTCCTTCGAAAAAGGACTTAGAATATTTCGTAAAAAATGTCAACGAGCAGAGATTCGAGAGCGTTGCCGAGAGAAAGAATACTATGAAAAACCTAACGCTAAAAGAAATCAAACTAACAATTACAGGAAAAGAACACGAGAATTGGAGAAACGAAAGGCAGCAGACCTTGCTCTAAGAAAGAAAATGATGATGAGAAATAGGTAGAAACAAAAATACCTCATTCAAAATCGTATCATAACTCAACTAATCTTCCTTTTCTAATATATTTTATCATCAGTTGAACGACCAACAACCCACAAAATCATACCCCTACGAAAAACAGTTCTTGATTTATGTTGAAAAGTGTGATACAATATTATCATAAATTTTGATAGTTAATCATTACAAATCACCGATTACAGTCGATTACCTAATCCTATGCTAAGAGCTTGAACGAAGCGAAGCGAGAGTGAAAGCGAGCATACTAACTAGGTAAATGTAGACTGTTAATTGTGTAAACTACATCAACTATTGAAAAGTCAAATAGAGCTGTTCTGGCTCAAATAAATTCCACTTAAACACTCAATTACTACAAAACCCTCACAAGTCATACTAACTTCCGCCAACCGCAATTTTTTAAGACAATAAAAAACCCCAAACAAGTTGGGGCTAATTACTTCAAGTTGGTACTTGGCTTCCTAGTTAAAACCAACCATCCTTAGACCTTGGTACATTTTCATCTTGAACCATTCTTAGTTTTCTTACACTCACAGTACTTCGATGACCATCTCCGAACTTTAGTCGTGCTTCAACCCCGCGGGGACTGTCAATCAATTCCAATACTTCAGCATACTTACCATGCTTTTCCGTTAGACTTGAATCTATTACTTTTGCTACTCTCATATTGCCTCTCTTAATGCTTTCAATGCAGTCTTGGGTGCTTTCTCTAACCCCGCTAGGACTGTGCATTCAATCTCTAGCAAATCTGCTAGTTCTTCTACTAATTCTAATTTTGTTATCGGTTTCTCACCTGTTTTCGTAGTATACTCGGTTTTCTTGTATACATCTTCTCTACTTAGTTTACCTATGATAGATTTTATACTTTTATTCATTACTTCTGCTAGATTTTCTACTGTTTCTCTAGTTGGTTGTTCTGTATATTGTTCTACCATTTCTTTTACTTGTTGTTCTGTATAGTTTACAGCCATAGGTTATCCTCCCACTTTTGAACCTTGAGTTTTACTTGAATCTGACTTGTTCCCCATTCTTCAGCAGCAACTCTTATTGCTTCTTCTTTGCCATACTGGGTTTGCCAAGCATAGAACTCTAACTCTTTTTCTTCATCAGATGTAGACATGTTTAGGTTTCCTCTTATCTGCACAATGTCTTTCCCATTCACGAATTAATTCGTCACCTCTTAGTCTTTCACCAAAATATATCGTTTCACCACTATCTAGTGTTCTTTTGATTAATCCACCATTGTATTCTGTATCCAGCACTGATTTACCATCTGCTGTATCTTCAGGTCTATCATCATACCACATCGAATTTAAACTATGTGCATGTAGTGCTTTAACGCCTCTAGACCACTCTTCTGCTTCTATAAGTCGTCTTTGCCTCTCTACTTTATCGTCATACTGTCCCATTACATGCACCACCTTAATTCTTCTGTTTCAAAGAAATTATATACCATTTCGTCTACTGCTTCACTAGGAACTATACCTGTGTCTTTGTATTCTTCAAACCACTCAAAGTCATCATCAGATACATCACAACCTAGTTCTTCTTCTAGTAGCGCATTGAGTTCGTTACCATCAAGGTAGTTTTCATCATGAGCAACATAATACTCATCATCTTTGTATGATTCAAAGGTATCAACTCCAATAAAGTTTCTAAACTCATCTTCATAAGTCATTTTTGCAGTTAGTTCAACATTGAACTTATTACTTGCAAACTCTATTAAACTAACTACCATTTGGTATGGTGTAGACCACGCACTATAACCACTGATACATGGGTGTTCCCATTCATCAATATTACACCACTTAGCACCAATCTCTCTACAATACCAGTTGTAAGAGTCCTCTAACCAACCATCTTTGTCATATTCTCTAGGAACATTACTCATAAAAGGTTGCTCATGCACTTCTACTAACTCTTTAAACTTTATAGGTGGTTCTCCCTCTTGCCAGTGTGGTCTTTCGTGTTCTTCACTTTTGAATAAACACTCCCACTGTTCCTCAGTTAAACCCTCTACATTAATACTAAAATAAACATGATTTGCCATTATATATCCCCCTGTTCACGCACTTCACTTCTTATTACTTCAAAACCATTAGGATATCGTTTTTCTAGTTTCCTAATGTTTTCTTCCATTACTTCATCAGGGGTAAAACCTAATGCTTTACAACCCTGCACCCAATACCAGAGAACATCACCTAGTTCTCTTTTCATGTGGAAAATCTCTTCGTTTGAGAACTTACTATCTGCTTGAAATACTTTCTTTTTAACTACTTCAGCAAACTCTCCACTTTCTGCCATCATTCCTATCAAGGCAGTCATCAATCTTGCCATATCTATTTCTTGGTCTATGACTTCACCATTGCGTGTAGTGTAAGTTCCTCTTAGATATTCTACTCTATCACACATTTTGGTCGTATCTTTACTTGTTTCGGATGTGCACTGGTCTACAAACCTTGCGTAATCGTTGATTTTACTCACGCTACACCTCCCGAAATGTCTGATATAAACTTCTCTAACTTGTTTATATCTTTGATTTTAAACTTGTTTTCTAGTAGTAAGTCCTTGCTACTGATAACTCTACCATCTTCTAACTCCACATCCATGTGTGCCACACAATTTCTTGCTGGACAATCCCAATGTTCCCACTTAGGTTGGGTGTTTTCTGGATATCGAATTGCCACTATGGTGCTACCATTTGCCTTCATTCCTACTCTATAATGCTTACTTGCCAATGTCTTTCACTTCTCCTTTAGGTATCACTTGGTATGCACCCTTGTTGTAAGCAATCGATACCGTGTATTGCTTACTGATGTCTGCTTTATATGAGTTATCCTCAGGCACAGTATATTCTCCAACTGGTGCACTTGGATAGTTTTCCTCATCTCTTTTGAACTGTTTCTTTGCGACTTTTTTGAAATTAGGTGTCGCTTTCTTACTTTTGTATAGATTTCCTACTTTACGCTTACGACCATATTGGTCATACATCATACTGCCTTTAATCACTTTTGTCTTCTCCTATATGCTGTAATTCACACAGTCGATTCAACAACATTTCATACTCTGCTGTTAAATCAACTATGTGTTCGTTAAGTGCCTCGAGGTCATCAAGGCACATCTTTATCTCCTCTTCCTGAAGTGCTAAGTCTTGAACTATCCTTGCCTTTTCAGTGCGATGCATGGGAAACAGAATTAGTTTACCCACGCCAGTCATTCCTGTCATTGAAATACATATATACTAGGAACATTGCTACTAATAGTATTACTGTTAAGTCCATAATGCCCCCAATATAATTGTAATCAATACTGTCCAACCGAACAGTAAGAGAAACCACTCTATAGAGTCACCACTGTCGAATGGTTCCCAAATTAAGTCTAGTAATTTTTTCACTTACCTTGCCCCCTGTATTTTTTATATGAACGCTTCTTGTGTTTGTTCATATTGATACTGAAAGTGCCTCTGCCGTTGCCCTGTGATGTTTTCTTCACATGAGGCACATGATTACTTCCCCACGCTTTTGCCATTATGCACTCTCCTTAGATACCCATTGTACCTTGATGCCTCGTCTAGCGAGTTCGTTTAGACACTTTTGTCTTTGTTTCGGTTTTACACTAGATTTGTTTATCTCAGCGAATAACTCCTCTTTAGGTGTATTTTTAAGATAGAAGTGCTGCACTGGTAGTTTAGAAGCAGGAACTCCTCTCTTGTAAACTTTTTGTGATGGTTTGAATTTTGCTGGCATTGTGCCACCTCCTGTTAATAAATTGTTAAAGTTAAAGTGTGGAGTCTATCTCATCCTCCACTGCCCATTCTCCGTTTGGGGACGCCACACTCATTCAAGTAGGAAAATGTGGTTTCCTTTTTCTTTTGATACATATATTATACTAAATTTTGACAGACTTGTCAAGAACTATTTTGAATTAACATAAGAAATTTTGATGTTAAGGTTTCTGAAGCAAAAAAAGAGGGAACTGGTGTGTTCCCTCGAAAAAACTGTCTGTTTTTTACTTGATGTCGCCATCTACAGAGTGCACTCTGTGTGACTGGGCACTTTATACAGATGGGTGTGTTTATGCGCTACCTTGCTGTTAAGTGCCTTCTTGGTAGATTATAAGCAATGCTTCCTCTACCTCAATCATGGTGGAAGTGGTCATTGGCGTCAACCTAGCACTTCCTCCCACTCGTGTGTGCCGTTCTTATGGTAGTTCACACACTATTCCTTATGCTACTTGCTTCTTTCAACCTATGCTCTCATTACTTGGTGGCGTGGGACTTGCCCTACTACTCGCACACTGAAGTCTAATTGATAGTGTTTCACGCTAAGGTGCCTACTTTGACAGGTAAACCATGAATCGCCGTAGGTCTATGCTCTCGTTACATTGCACGGATATTGCTCTTTATGTGGAACGCCTCGACTGGTCGGTAATCTAAAACTACGCGCAGTATGCTGGTGGACTCACAAAGCGTGGTTATCTCACACTCCCTGATTGTTTAGTCATAATCTGGTGTCAATTACTGCAGATTTACTGTTTGCACTTCTGTAATACTGCTAATCCCGAAGGTCTTATAGTGCCGACACACTACTTGAGGGACGACTCCACTACTCTGCTTACCGCCCTCTGTCAATGTCCGAAGACAAATTACAAGGGACTTACTGATAAGGGTAGTTGCCACACTCTTTTACCGACAAGTCAATCGGATATACACTCACTTTTGTTTCCGCAAAATATCTCTGTATACGAGTATCAAAAACCGCACATCTATCTCATTAACGCGTCCTGTAGATGCAGTACAGCATACGGCAATATTTTATGTGATGCCTCACTTGGCGACTCCTTTTCTAGGCGAGTGCCACTCCGTAATACAACCTTTTTGGCGTTGCATCTTCCAATGTTTTTGTTTGTTTTCAAAATATAGATATATTATACTAACTTTGAAACCATTTGTCAAGAAGAATTTTACATTATTTTCTTGAAGGTGGGGTTGTGTTGCTACCATCAAATTGGTCTGTTATCACAACCCCTGCGGGTTTCTAGCACACTGTCGAGACAGTAATGGTGCTTTGTTTTCCCGTTTTTCTTTTTTCTCAAAATATATGTATATTATACTAACTTTTGAGGGTTTTGTCAAGAAGAAATTCGATTTATTTTCTACTTGCGTCGCTTTGAGAAGGGCAGAGATACTTTACAGGTCAGGACTCGAACCTGCTACTTTCCCATTGGATGTGCTTCCGTAGACACTTCTGTAAAGTAGATACCCTTTTCAAAACGGATTACTTAGGGTAATCACTCCTTGACAATTACTGTGAGATTGCGTCAACCAATCTTTGTAGGTCTTGCTTTCCTGCTTTGACAAGTGTAGGAAGTTCGATTCCAAAGTGTTCTGAGATTTGTGCTACAAGTTCTGCCTTTGCAACTACTGGTTCGCCAGATTTAGTTGTTCTAGGTTGTGCTTGGTAAACTCCTTCTCTAGACAGTTTGGCAATGATACTCCTAGTTGTTTTGCCTAAAGTCTCTGCTAGACTATCTACTGTTTCCCTTGTAGGGGTTTCTGTGTAAGCAGTAGTCATCATTTTGACTTGCTCATCTGTATAATTTTTTGCTGTTGCCATCTTTCTTTTTCTCCCAATTAAAAGTATATTATATCCGATTTTCCATATATTGTCAAGAACTTTGTCTGAAAACTTTAATGTTTGTTTTTTCACTTTGTCCTCCTTTTTCAATATGTGTATATTATACGCGCATTGAGTCCTTGTGTCAACAATAAATGCGAATTATTTGTAAAACATCGCATCGGAACTTCGGGGGGCGGGACGCGAAACCACCGACCTTCGCCGCAAATCCTCGCCAAAAACGCAAATTTCCCAAAATTTCTCTTGACACCCGCGCAAATTCGTGCTAAAATATAAATAAGTCTTATTATAGACTAGCCGCAGCGCACATCGCTTTGACACTTCGTTTTTGTACTTTTTAGCATCGTTTCGGTACTGCACTGTCGGCGCAATGGCTTTTTGCGGGTGTTGCATCGCCCCTGTTTATGCGGGTTTGCGGCTGCTCTGCGGAGACTTGCCTTGTGAAAAAAGATTGAAGAAATTGTAAAAAGTTCTTGACCCCGCTATCGATGTGTGGTATAATCGGCGCGATTTGCTGTGGATAACCTGTGGATAAAAAAGATTAAATAAATTCGCTGTGGGTGTTGACATACCCGCCCAAAGTGCTTATAATAATACCATATTGTCAAGGAGGAAAAAATGCAAAAAGAGAAAAAAGTCGCAAAAACCAAAGCAGTTTTGGTCAAAGAATTAGAGCAAGTTGTCAAAGTCGACAAAGGTTTCCTAAATTCGCTTGAAAGAGCAAATGCAGAAACAATCAAAAGATTAATCGACATCTGTTCCTAAGTAGAACCCGCTTCGGCGGGTTTTATTTTTTTGAAAAAAGTTCTTGACAAGAGCGGCAAAGTGTGCTACAATAATAGGGTGGGGGGCGGGATATGCTCGTGGCGCTGCGCAGAGACATGTGGATAACCTGTGGATAAGTCGCTCCTTGACAGAAAGACTTATATCGTTTCGGTACTGCACTGCTCGGCGCCTGCGGCTTCATCAAATCGTTTCGATACTGCACTGCTCGGCGCGCTTCGCGCGCCTAAATGCGAATGAGAATCATTCTCATTTACAAGGCAAAAGAAAAATCCCACCTTTCGGCGAGATTCCCCGTTTTATATATAATGAAGAAATATGAAGTAAATATTAAAAGTGCCTTGAGGTGTCCAGCAATCGTTGATATAATCTCGGTATGAGTCCACCTCTCGGCGTATCGATTGTGAGTTCATTCTCGGTATGGATTCTCGGAAAGGTCGATAAATCGGTTCTATCCTTCGAATCGTTGGAGGTGGTCGGAAGTTCTGCCGTTTTCCTTGCTCTCAGTCGGTTGCCCTTTCGGAGGTCGGAGAGTTGGTTTCCTTCTCGGTTATTTCCCTCTCAATCAATATAAATATTATCGGTTATTTTTCCCCTTTGGTCAAGTCTTTTTTAAAAATAATTTGAAATTAATTATTTAAAATTTTCTTGACTTTTTTGGCGTTTCGTGTTATTGGGGCTAGAAGTTCGTGCGTGGTTTAAAATTTGTTCGCTTCGCTTTATCTAAACTTGTTTAGATAAACAAATTTTAAACCATGTTTCCGTTTTTGTCAAATTTTGTGTCAAGATTTTTTGAGGATTTTTTTACAGGATTTTGGGGTAAAAGTCAAGTCGTTTTCGAAATAAAAAAAGGGGCAATTTCTTGCCCCCTAATGTTGCCCCCTTAGTGCAATCTGAAATGCTGATTCCATTCTCTAGCGTTGCAAACAATCGCCCCCATGTCGGAAAGTTGGGCTAGGTTAGAATCATTATCATCATAGAAATATTTAACAATCTTATTAAATGGCTTTAGATTAAAAAACGGATTTAAAAGATTTCTCTTTAATTTCCAATCGGTCATATTTTCCCCAATAGGTCTTGATTTAACATAGTCATAATAAATCCCCATTGAGTGGATATATTCCCAATCCCATTTGGTAAGTTCCCTTGCTGTGCAAAGAATGATGATGTCGCCATTCTTATAATCGTTGACAAGTTGCCAATACATAGGAAGTAAATCATCATTAAAGATGTTCTCTTTAGTGTTGTTAGCTTTCCAATGTTCAAGGTCTAGTTTTCCATTTTGATCCATTTTTGCTCGGTGGCTAGAATCTATAATCGTTCCGTCTAAATCATAAAT
>Ga0181563_10003797_pt1 | contig 14306 bp, 16 predicted proteins | sample 011ome_25_FD_133759 | JGI IMG/M metagenome (GOLD analysis project Ga0181563, IMG submission 133759) | Coastal salt marsh microbial communities from the Groves Creek Marsh, Skidaway Island, Georgia - 011512CT metaG (megahit assembly) | ecosystem: Environmental > Aquatic > Marine > Intertidal... | reverse complement strand
GATCTAAATTTGCTATGTAAGGTTTTATGACTTCCCAATTTGTTTTTGGTTTTAGTGAGATGCCACATTTGATATTTGATGATTTAATAGCTTTAATAATTTCGTTAATATTTTCATCAACTTCAATATGAAATGTGATTAAATCTGCACCTGTTTTGATGTATTCATTAATAAATTTACCAACTCTATTAATCATTAAGTGCACATCAAAAACTTTTTTTGAAAAACCTCTTAAATTAGAGATAAACTGCGGGCCAAATGTTAAATTAGGTACAAAATCACCATCCATTACATCAAAATGAATGTATTCTGCTTTGGATTTATCTAAATCAGATATGACTTTTTCCATATTTGAAAATTTCCCGCCCAAAATAGAAGGTGATATAATAACAGACATTACTTTTTCTCTAACATTGATATAAAAAAAATATCGGAACCACCTAATTCTTCAAATTCTTTAGGATTAATAAAATAACCATTTTGATTTTTAATCATTTTATCAGACTTCAGCTCGACCACACTTAAGTTTTTATGTTTTTGTAGCAATTTATCAATCACTTGGATTGTCTCAATTTCATGAAAAGAACATACAATATAGAGTAAGAAGCCACCTTTATTTAGTATTTTTAGTGCCTTATTTGCCAATTGTATTTGTAATTTTTGTTTAGCTAAGAGCGATTTAGAATTGATTTTATAAATAACATCGGGATTTCTTCGAAAAGTACCTAGTGAACTACAAGGGGAATCCAATAAAATGGAAGAATATTTATTACCCTCATTAAAATTTAAAAAATCTATTTTAATTGTAGGAATTTTAAGGTGAAGTCTTTTCAAGTTTTCATACATTTTATTAATCTGTTCTTGTGATTTATCCAAAGCAGTCACTTCAAAACCAAGTGAATTTAGCAAAATACTTTTTCCTCCTGGCGCTGCACACACATCTAGAATTTTTTTATTATGAAAGATTTGATAAGTGGATTTAATTATTTCAAAATTACCAATATCCTGAACAAAACAATCAGCATCTATATTTTTATTAAGATGAAAGACCCTATCATGATAAATGGATCCAATTTTTGGATTTAAACTAATTTGATAGTCTTGGGGAATTTGAAAAAATGATTTGAATATATGATTAATAATATTTTTATCCAAAAAAGTTTTTTCTATTATTTTAATAAACTGTTCTGGTAGAAAATAATTTTTATAACCGTTTTTAATTTTCTCTTTGTTTCTTAAAATATTTCTTAAAACACCATTGATGAGTTTATCTTTTTTAAATTTCTTAGATAACTCAACACTGTCGTGAACAATAGAATGTTCGGGCTTATTTGAATAATAAATTAATATTAAACTCAATTTTAAAATTACTACTATATTTGATGAGGTATTTTCGTTAATAAAACCACTCAATATTTTTGAATTATTTTCAATTTGTCTGTAATACTCTTGAATAATTAAAAATAGAAAAGGCCTTTTAACAGAAGGGTATTCCCCAACTGTGTTATCAATAGATTTTCCTAGATCAATCTTTTTGATTGAGCTAAATAAATTTTCTATATCGGTTTTGTTAGATGTTTTTTGATCCGTCAACTAATGACTCAACAACCCCTGGGTCGGCTAGTGTAGAGGTATCTCCTAATTGATCTGCTTCATTGGAAGCAATTTTTCTAAGAATTCTGCGCATTATTTTTCCTGATCTTGTTTTAGGAAGTCCAGGAGCAAATTGAATTTTATCTGGAGTTGCAATGGGTCCAATTTTTTTGCGTATCCATGCAGTTAGTTCTTTTTTTAAATCATCACTTACTTCCACACCTGTATTGGTTGTAACATAAGCATAAATCCCTTGACCTTTAATATCATGAGGAAAGCCAACTACGGCTGCCTCTGAAACTAACTCATGTTCCACAAATGCACTCTCAATTTCCGCAGTGCCTAATAAATGACCTGAAACATTAATACAGTCGTCTACTCGACCTGTAATCCAATAGAAGCCATCTTTATCTCTTCTGCATCCGTCCCCTGTAAAATATTTTCCTTTAAACTGACTGAAGTAAGTTTCAACAAATCGTTGATGATTCCCATATACTGTTCTCATTTGCCCGGGCCAACTATCTAGCATACAAAGTTTTCCCTCGCACTCTCCCTCCATTATATTGCCGCTATCATCTACTATGGCAGCTTCAATACCAAAGTAGGGCTGTGTTGCACTTCCTGGTTTTAATTTTGTCACCCCAGGGATAGGGGAGATAAGATGGCCGCCCGTCTCTGTTTGCCACCATGTGTCAATTACTGGACATTTATTTTTACCAACCACAGACGCATACCAGTTCCATGCTTCAGGATTGATGGGCTCGCCCACCGTTCCTAAAATTCTTAAAGAGGATAAATCACACTTCTTCACAAAATCATCACCTTCTTTCATTAAAGCTCTAATTGCGGTAGGCGCAGTATAAAAAATATTAACTTGATGTTTATCGCAAACTTGCCAAAAACGAGAGAAGTCTGGGTAGTTAGGAACACCCTCAAATAAAAGCGTTTTAGCTCCGTTGGCCAAGGGACCATAAATTGAATATGAGTGACCTGTGATCCAACCCGCATCAGCAGTACACCAATAAACATCACCCGGATGATAATCAAAAGAATATTTATGCGTAAAAGAGGCATAAACCAAGTAACCCCCTGTTGTATGAAGCACTCCCTTCGGTTTCCCCGTAGAGCCGGACGTATATAGAATAAATAATGGATCTTCCGCATTCATTGATTCACAATCGCATTGATCATCTACTTCATTTAAAAGCTCGTCATAATAAAAATCATTTTTGCGATGAAGATCATCTTGTGTTTTTGTATACCTCACAACTAGTGTTTTAATGGAGTCATCACAACTCTCTAAAGCAGTGTTAATGTAATGTTTGAGTGGAATTTTTTTTGATCCTCTTAAACCCTCATCGGCAGTAATGACAAATTGCGATTGACAATCTTGAATACGCCCAGCAATGGACTCAGGCGCAAATCCTCCAAAGATAACGGAGTGCACAGCGCCAATTCTAGTACAGGCAAGCATGGCAAAAGCAACTTCAGGGATCATAGTCATATAAATTGTTACTCGGTCGCCTTTTTTAACTCCCAATTTTTTTAATACGTTTGCAAAACGACTAACTTCCGATTTTAGTTCTTGATAGGTATATGTTTTAGACTGGGACGGGTCATCTCCTTCCCAAATAATGGCAGTGTCATGGGGGGTTTTTTCTGCATGACGATCAACGCAGTTATAACAAACATTTAGTTCGCCATCTTCAAACCATTTAATGGAAACATCTCCCTCATAAGAGGTATTTTTAATTTTAGTAAAATCTTTAAACCAACTAATTTGCTCGCGCGCAACCTTTGCCCAAAATTTTTCTTTATCAACAAAAGACTCTTTATACATTTGATCAAACTGATCTTTTGTTAAAAGAGGATTGTTTAATGGAAATTCTTTCATTTTAATCACCCTAGCTTAAGCAATTTTTTCCATTCATTCAAGGACACAGGCATAACGCTTAATCGAGATTGTCGTACCAAGGGAAAGTTATTAAAAAAAGGATCAGATTTAATTTGAGACAAGTAAATGTTTTCTAGATCCCTTAAATATCTAACATCCACCATTCCAAATCTCCCTGTTTCATCAGAGGGATCAGGATAATACTCCTTGATAACCGTAACGATGCCTTTTATAGCTCGCTCTTCGCCTGAGTGATAAAAAAAACACTCATCGCCCTTTTTCATAAGCTTCATGTTATTAGAAGCTTGGTAGTTCCTCACTCCATCCCAGTGAGTGGTTTTTTTCTTTTTTTGTTGCTCCCAGGACCAAGTATGAGGTTCCGATTTCATTAACCAATAATTTTTAGATAAAGTTTTCATGAATTAAAATATTAGGGGTGGGGCGCACATTGTATTGTTTAAACTTTTTATTTCTAATACTAAGAATTTCAAGCGCATTCCAAGCGATCATTGCAGCATTATCCGTACATAGGGCAAGTGGAACCTGATGAAAAATTAAATTTTTATTGTTGATAAAGTTTTCAATGGAAGAGTTTAAAAATTTATTAGCCGCAACGCCGCCACAAATTGAAAAATCTTTTATTTTAATATTATTGTTATTTAAATGGTTTAATGCAGTTGAAATTTTTTTTAAAAAAATTCTTGCAATTGTAGATTGAAAAGATGCAGCAAAATCTTTTTTAAATTTTTCAGTTAATTTATTTTTATTAATCAAATCAATAGAAGCAGTTTTTAATCCAGAAAAAGAAAAATTTAAATTATCTTGTTTAGTCAAAGGCAGAGGCAGGTTGAATTTATAAATATCTCCTCTTGTGGCTAAATTTTCGATGATGGGCCCACCAGGGTAGCCTAACCCCATAGCTTTGGCAACTTTATCAAAACACTCTCCTGCAGAGTCATCAATAGTTTTACCGAGCGTAATAAACTTATCAGCGCGTTTGACGAGAACCAGGGCAGTATTTCCACCCGAGACCAATAAGCATAAATAAGGAAAATTTAAATTTGAAGTAAGCCTAGGAGAGAGTAAATGGGATTGGAGGTGATTAATGGGAAGCAAGGGTTTATCTGTACTCATCGCCAAGCCTTTTGCAAAAGAAGAACCTATAATAAGGCTTCCTATTAAGCCGGGCCCATGAGTGGCAGCAATTGCATCTATTTTTTGGAAATTTATCTTTCGTATTGTTTTGCCAAGGATAGTCATAATATCTAAATGTTGTCGCGCTGCCATTTCAGGAATAACCCCTCCATAGTCTTTATGAAACTTACGATGATTAATTGTTTTTAAAAATTCTATTTTTTTTGCACTGTTTACAACAGATATAGAGGTATCATCACAAGAACTTTCTATTGCTAAAACTTTCATTATTATAAAAAAATATAGATTCTTAATATATGGCGGAAAATCAAAAAAATCCTGATAAAAAAAATTTTTTTCAACGCAATTTTATCTTAATTTTTATTATCTTATTAATTGGTGCCGGCTTAGGTTACCTATACCAAAATAATTTATTAACTTTTCAAATCCCCGCCAAAAATTCTTCAATTTTTGACAACGCTCCCCCCCCAGATCCCGTAACTGAAGTGAATGTGGAAAATAATCAACTTCAAGAAAAAGTAGATCGTTTAGAAAAATTAATTATTGAACTTGCGCAAAGTGTAGAAAATATACCTCAACAAGAAATCATTATTCCCCCTCCAGAGCCTACGTCTATTGAAATTTCAAATTCTGAGGCCTATGAATTAATTTTAAATATTAATCAAATAATTTTATATATTGATCATCAACAAATTAGAAACAAGCATATTCAAAAATTACAAAGCCAGTACAAATTTTTTCAAGACAATAAACTAGAAGAGCTTCTAACCCTGCCAGACTCTTCTTTTTTAATTCAGGATCTCAGTTCGAGCGAAAAAAATTACGTAGATAATGAGTTTTTAAGGAAGACAAGCCTTCAATGGTTAAAACAAATACTTGCAAATTTATTTGACGTCAGTGTTGCTAAAAATAATACAAATTCTTTATCTCTTTATATGAATTCAATTATTAATCGTAATTATGATGTAGCATTAATTGAATTTGATAACCTGACAACCAGTCAACAATCTTATTTTAAAAACTCCTATGAAATTGTTAAAAAGTTTCATGAAAACCAAATTTTTTTGGAGAACATGATTTAATGGTTCGGTTATTAATCATTTTAATAATTTTTGTATCGGGGTATGGAGGATTATTTTATTTATTTAATAATGCTGGCAATATCTCTTTGGTAGTAGGAATATGGCAACTCAGTATACCGATTGTGCAGTTTTTATTTATTTTCATCACGTTTTTAATTTTAATCATTTTATTTTCCTATGCTTTAACCAAGCTATTTATTTATCCTAGAACTGCATACACGCGATATAAACTATCCAATGAACAAAAAGGACTGGTGCATTTACGGGAGACATTACAAGCAATCACAGAAGGAAATACAGATTTAGCAGCCCAAAATCATAAAAAATTTAAAAAATATTTGGGCAGAGATCCTCTTAATAAAATTTTACAAACTCAAATTAAACAGACCAAAGATCTCAAAATAGTAAATGTAGAGCGTGGTTTAGATTAATTTAAAAAAATTATAGCAGCACCTAAACAGGTAACTGTGGCTCCTATTAATGCTAGATGCCCCGCATAGTTTTTAGTTACAAACCACAAAATAGGAATAGTCATGATGGGCATCGTACTTGAAAGGGTAGAAATAATCCCGGGGTTACCATTTTTGAGAGCGTAAATGACAATTGTCATACCCACTCCCATGCCCATAAATCCCAAAAAAAGTGCTTGAAAGGTTTTTTTAGTATCTCTAATTTTTTCTAAAAGTTTATTATTAGAAATAAAAAATAAACTAAGAGTCATTAAAACAGCTGCTAAGGTTATTCGAACATAAGAAAAGATTATCGGATCAGTATATGCTAAAACTGGTTTTGATAAAATAATGGCAATGGCTTGGCAAATTGCTAAACCAACTCCTGCAAATAATCCCGCATACTTATTTCCTTGAATATTTTCTAAATCATCATTTGGAATAGTTTTATTAAATTGAATTGCAATGATAATACCGCCAAATACAAGCGCACAACCTGCTAGTTCAATAAAAGTGGGAAGTGTCTTTAAAAATATTTCCGCCATAATAATTGTGAAGGGAATTTGTAATGAAAATAAAAGAGCTTGCCGCCTAGGCCCTAGCCGCTTTAAACAAATATATAAGAATGTATCGCCAATAACGATGCCAATAAAGGAAGATAAAAAAATAATTAAAAAAACATGAGACTCAAAATAGATGGGTTCCCAATATAAAATTACATACGGTAGAAATAATATAACAATGCCGTAAAGCCTCAGAACGTTATAGTTGTAGCTACCAAAATAGCGAACAATTCTTGTTGCAGATAAGGCAGTAACAGACCAAATAGCGGCAGCGCTGACTGCTAGAATATAGCCTAACACGAAAGGATATTATTATTTTAGATTAAAAAAGATATGCATAAAAAAAAGGGGCACGCGGCCCCTTTTTGAAGATTACTATATTTTAACTAATTATCGTCTTTGACCAAAGAACTGCATTAACATTACGAATAGATTGATAAAATCTAAATAAAGCGTTAACGCGCCCATGATGGCTGCTTTTTGAGCAAAGTTTGTACCTGCAACTTGATAGTAAGTTGATTTAATACGTTGTGTGTCGTAAGCGGTTAAACCGACAAAGACTAAGACGCCAATCGCAGATATCACAAAATGCATCGCACTACTTTGCATAAATATATTAACGATACTAGCGATGATGATTCCAATTAGACCCATGATTAAAAAGGATCCGAGTTTTGTTAAATCACGCTTAGTTGTATAACCGTAAATACTCATTCCTGCAAAAGTTCCGCAAGTAATAAAAAATACTCTTGCAATGCTCATGCCTGTGTAAACGACGAATATATATGATAAAGAAATTCCCATTACTGCTGAAAAAGCCCAAAAGGTCATTTGCGCAGCTGATAGTGACATTTTTTGTAATCTTGCACCTAAAAAGAAAATGAATCCAAGAGGGGCGAGCATCACAATCCATTGAAGGCCAGTCCCATATATAGCTCCCATTAAAGCAGGAGACTTAGAAAAACCCCATGCTACAAGTCCACTGATCGCCAAACCAGAGGTCATGTAGTTATAGACTTTCATCATATACTCTCTAAGTCCCTGATCGATTACGGTCGATTGGGATTGAGCATAGGCGTTTTGTTTAATTTCAACCATTTTTTCTCCTTATGATTATGTTATTAATATGGCTATTTTCTTGATCTATTTCAAGTAAAACCGTATGAATCTTTTATGAAATTTAAAACACTAGGAAAAACAGACTTGAAAGTCAGCCTTATTTGTCTTGGCACCATGACTTGGGGGCAGCAAAATATCCAAGAACAAGCGTTTGAACAAATGGATTACGCGATGGAGCAAAATATTAATTTTTTTGATACAGCAGAACTATATTCGGTTCCACCCAAGCAAGAGACATATTCCTCTACAGAAACGATGATTGGTAATTGGTTTGCAGCAAGAAAAAATCGAGAAAAAATTATTCTAGCAACTAAAGTTGCTGGTCCAGGCTTACCATGGATACGAGAAGGAGGGATGCAGTATTCTGAAGAGAGCATGACGCAAGCCCTTGAAGGGAGCCTAAAGAGACTTCAAACAGATTATATTGATCTTTACCAGTTGCATTGGCCTGAACGCACCACAAATTTTTTTAGTAAACTTGGATATAAACATAATGAGCAAGAGCCATCATGGCATTCCTTTCAAAGCATTTTAGAAACAGCACAGAAGTTTATACAACAAGGTAAAATTCGTTATTTAGGGTTATCCAACGAAACACCGTTTGGTCTTTCACAGTACCTCCATTTATCTGAGTCCCAAAACCTCCCGCGAGTTGTTTCCGTTCAAAATCCATACAGCTTAGTCAACCGAACCTATGAGGTAGGCTTAGCGGAGATGTCTATTCGCCAACAAACAGGGCTTTTAGCCTATTCTCCCTTGGCTTTTGGAATGTTATCAGGAAAATATTTAAATGGTCAAATGCCAGAGGGGTCTAGACTTAAATTATTTGGAGATCACTTTCCTCGTTACCAGGGAACAAGAACACAAAAAGCTGTAGAAGAGTATTACAAAGTTGCTCAAAAACACGAACTTTCACTAGCTCAAATGTCTTTGGCCTTTGTTAATGCACAGCCCTTTGTCACAAGTAATATTATAGGTGCTACAACCATGGAGCAGCTAAAAGAAAATATTGAATCGATCAATGTAGAGCTATCTGCAGATGTCATGGCAGAAATTAATTCAATCCATGAGAATAACCCCTCGCCAGCACCGTAATTATGACTTGGCAGGAAGATGAACAGGGTCATTTAAAAAAAAACTTTGCTTTTAAAAACTATAGGCAAAGTTTTGCTTTTACCTCTCAAATTGCACTTCTTGCAGAAAAAAAAAATCATCATCCGCAGATTATCTTAGACTATAGTCAGGTAACAGTCCGCTTGATTTCACACGATGTAGGCAAGGTTACCGAAAGAGATATGGATTTAGCAAATCAAATAGATAAAATTTATTCTAAATGATTTTTCTACTAGGTATTCCTGGACTCATACCTTTTTACCTTTGTTTTTATAATATTGACCTTTTGTTTATTGAATTTGATCAAGCAATGTTCATTCATTACTCCACCGTCATATTATCTTTTTTAGGAGCGGTTTATTGGGGGGTATATCTCCAATCCAAGAACGTAATAGCAATTTTGTTTAGTGTGTGCCCAGCTGTTTATGCTTTTTTTATTTTAGCATTCGATTTAAAGTTTGAAGAATCAATTAGTTTTTTTATTGCAGGTTATTTTATTGTACTTTGCTTTGATTTCTTTTTTTACTTTAAAGAAAAAATTATTCGAACAGATTATTTTATTTTAAGATTGTTATTAACAGCAGGGATTACCCCTGCTCATATAATGTATCTGATTAATTAGCGATAATATTTAAAAGCTTACCAAAGGCACCGGAGAATTTAATTCTGCCATGGGTATACGCAAGGCCAATACATCCTGTCAGTTCATGCCCCACAGGGGTATGATGATGATCTTCGCTTCTAATTTGCACAGAGCCTTGATTATAATTTCCGTACTCATCACTATAAGAGCCATGCAGAACCAAGAAGCTCTCTATTCCTTCATGGGTATGTTGGGGTATTTTTGCGCCGGGCATAACATGAATTAATTCAAGTTTTTCATTTTTATCTTTAGGAAGAATGGAGGCTATCTTTACATCTTTGAAAGATTTCCATTTAATTTTTTTATCATTTAATTGAGCTTGCAAAGTTCTGGGCAAGCGACTTAAAAAAGGGTCAATTCTGCGTTCAGCCCTTTTAATATTTTTCATTGATGTGGAGTTAATTGTTTTCATCCATAGATCGTTGGACAAAGAGACAGGCTCTGATCTCTCTAAAAAATAACCACCAATTTCATCTTTGATTTGGTTCAAATCCTTATTTTCAGGGACTATTTCGGCTAGGCATTGTTGAAACAGTAAACTAGCAGGAGAAGTGGCAGGTGTAGTTAAAATATCAAAGGTCATTTTAAGTTAATTGATGCTAATACTTCTATCACTTTCTTTTAGATCAGCCATTGCGCCATTTTTATCCAATTTGGCCCGAATTTTTTCCAACGCTAGTCGTATTCTTGATTTTACTGTGCCTAAGGGAATGCCGGTGAGCTCTGAAATCTCACCGTGAGATTTTTCCTCAAAAAAATTCATTTTCAATAAATCTAGTTGATCTTTAGGAAGACTATCAAGCTGTTGTGCAATAAGATCAAATTTTTGATCATGCTCGATATTCTCTTCAGTTTTGGGTTCGACAGCTGGCAGCACAGCTGTTTCAATGTCTTCTAAAATTGCTTTTCTCGATTTTCTTAAAATATCTATTTTTTTATTTCTGGCAATTGTATAAATCCATGTGCTAGGAGAGGCTACTTTAGGGTCATAATAGTCAGCCTTGGTCCAAATAATAGTCATCGTTTCTTGAATTATTTCTTCTGCTATGCTTTCTTCTGCCCCAGATTTCATTAAAAAGGATTTTAGACGAGGACTAAAGTACTCAAAAATTTTTTTAAAACTTCCAATATCTTGGCTCTCTGCAATATTTAATATCGCCGCCACAAACGGGTTAGCCGTCTTTACCATAATCTCTCCAAAAATCATCTTCCCATTTATTATTTTAAAAATCAATCTTAATTGGTATATTCTCAGCTTATTTAAAATGAGAAATTTAATTATTTATTTAACAGTTAAAACTTTTTTAATAGTTAGCCTAGCGGCTGCGCATGAATTGTCATTTGATCATAGCCATGGTGAATGGTCATTCAAAAAAGTTAGTGCTAATACGTGTGCCATATTTCAAATCCCTGTAAAAGAAAATGGAAATTATACTTCTAGAGGGCCTGTAATATTTTATGTCTTTAATGAAGGAAACGCTCAGTATATTCGAATTGATACGGGATATCCTTATGATACAGAAAAATATGTAAAGGTGACTATTGATGATAGTAACTATCAATTTTTTGGAGAGGATGACTCTGCCTGGTCTATGAAAGACGACAAAGTAGTTATTGAGGCGATGAAAGCTGGTAAAAATATGTCAGTTGTTGGTTACTCACAAAGAGGAACTGAAACCACCGATACCTATTCGCTGATAGGTTTTACTAATGCCTATAATTCTATGACAAATGATTGTTAATCCATGAAATCAAAACCTAAAATAGTTTTAGCTTACTCTGGTGGACTAGATACCAGTGTAATTTTAAAGTGGTTACAAACGGAGTATAACGCAGATGTTATTGCTTATGCTGCAGATTTAGGACAGGGCGCAGAGTTAGAGGAAGCCAAAGCAAAAGCAAAAAAACTAGGTGCTAAAAAAATCTATATTGAAAATTTAAAAGAAGAATTTGTTAAAGATTATGTATTTCCTATGTTTCGATGTAACACAATTTATGAGGGGGAGTATTTACTAGGCACCTCTATTGCAAGACCCTTGATTGCAAAAAGACAAATTGAGATTGCAAAAAAAGAGAGAGCGGAGGCAGTATCACATGGGGCAACAGGCAAGGGGAACGATCAAGTCAGATTTGAATTTTCCTATTATGCGCTTGCTCCTAATATTAAAGTGATAGCCCCTTGGAGAGAATGGAATTTAAGCTCTCGAACTAAGCTTTTAGATTTTGCAACAAAAAACAATATTCCGATTATGAAACATAATAAAACGGAATCCCCATACAGTGTTGACGCCAATGTTTTACATCGTTCAGCAGAGGGTAAAATTTTGGAAGATCCTTGGAACAGACCACCTGAAAATGTTTTTGGAATTTCTAAAAGCCCACAAGCAGCACCCAACAAAGAAACTATTATAACAATCCAGTTTAAAAACGGCGATCCTATTGCAATTAATGGCAGAAAATACTCTCCCTTTAATTTATTAGAACAGCTTAATAAGCTAGGAGCATCCAATGGAATTGGAAGGGTGGATATTGTTGAAAATAGATATGTTGGAATAAAATCTAGAGGTGTTTATGAAACCCCTGGTGGAACTATTCTTTTAAAAGCTCATCGAGCGATGGAAAGTATTACTTTAGATAGAGAAGAACTTTTTACAAAAGACGAATTAATGCCGAAGTATGCTCGATTAATTTATAATGGCTATTGGTTTGCACCGGAAAGAGTCATGATGCAAAAAGCTATTGATGAAACTCAAAAAAGAGTGAACGGTCAGGTGAAGTTAGTGCTTTATAAAGGAAACGTAATTGTTATCGGCAGGCAATCCCCGAATAGTTTGTACGACGAAGATTTAGCTACCTTTGAATCATCTAACTATGATCAAAGAGATGCAGAGGGCTTTATCAAGCTCAATGCATTAAGACTAAAAAAAAATAAAATGAAATTCTAGTCTCTCATTGAAGAGACAACTCAAAATATTTTAGTGATTGATATACTTGTCTTTGTATTGATCTTGAGACTTTGAATCAACTGTGCCACGAGGATCGTTTAGGCCAGCGTGGCGGTATGCGGAAGTAACCGTATTTCTTAAAAGGCAAGCAATTGTCATAGGGCCTACCCCTCCAGGAACAGGAGTAATTTTGGAAGCTTTTTGGGAAGCACTTTCAAACTCTACATCACCGACAATTTTACTTCCTTCAGTACCATCTTCTTTTTTAGTTGGAACGCGATTGATGCCGACATCAATTACAACTGAACCTTCCTTTAACCATTCACCGGTAACCATTTCGGGTCGACCGGCCGCAACGACAACAATATCTGCTTGGGAGCAAATAGATTCAACATTTTGAGTTTTGGAGTGCACCACAGTGACAGTACATGACTCTTCTATTAAGAGTTGCGCCATAGGTTTACCGACGATATTAGACCTACCAACCACAACTGCATTTTTACCGCGTAAATCTTTTAGATGGTCTTTCAATAGCAGCAACGAGCCTAGAGGGGTGCAAGGAATAAAAGCCTTTTTTAACATCTCCCCGCCTATGGAGAGCCTACCGGCATTGATAGCATGAAAACCGTCCACATCTTTTTCTACTGCAATAGCATCAATAACGCTTCTTTCGTCAATTTGTTTGGGCAAAGGGAGCTGAACTAGTATTCCATGGACATCGGGGTCTTCATTTAACATTTTGATAAGTTTCAAAAGGGTGGGCTGGTCAGTGGTATCATCTAATTTATAGTCTTTAGTTTTAATTTTACATTCAGCTGCCATTTTAGTTTTAGCTCCCACATAGACTTTGCTGGCAGGGTTTTCACCGACTAACACAACAGCTAAACAGGGCTCCACCTGATGATTGGTTTGTAAATTTTCTGAGTCTTCTCTGACCTGTAATCTAATTTTTGCTGCAAAAGCTTTTCCATCAATAATTTCTGACATTTAGTACCCCCTTGGCCAGTATTCAATGAGCAAGTCTTTGAATAAGTAAATAATTAATATTAATAAAACAGGAGAAATGTCAATACCGCCGAAGTTTGGCATATACCTTCTTATATAATTTAACGGAGGGTTGGTAAGTTTCCCTAAACTCTCAATTATTCTCCAAATGAATAAATTTTGCTTATTTAAAACGTTGAAATGAATGAGCCACGAAAGAATAACGTAAAAAAAAATTATTATCGTGTAAAAATCTAAAACCCGAACTAAAAAAAGCAATAGTGAATTCACTAATGTAAAATATTAAAAATTATTACTCGCGTCTATTAAATAAGAAATTTTTACATCGCTCGGATTGAGGATTGGTAAAAACTTTTTCAGGGGGGCCTTCCTCTTCAATTAAACCGTCATGTAAAAAAATAACTTTATTTGATACTCTTCTTGCAAATTCCATCTCATGCGTAACGACAAGCATCGTTTTACCCTCCTCGGCCAACAGTCTCATCACTGAAAGCACCTCATCCACCAATTCAGGATCAAGGGACGACGTGGGTTCATCAAATAAAAGTATTTCGGGAGAGATAGCTAGTGCTCTTGCAATCGCTGCCCTTTGTTGTTGACCCCCAGATAAATGAACAGGATAACTATCGGCTTTATCTTGTATCCCCACTTGTTTTAAAAGATCCATCGCAATTGATTTTGATTTTTCTTTATCCATACCTAAAACATGAATCGGAGCTTCGATAATATTTTCCAAAATTGTCAT
>Ga0181563_10003796_pt1 | contig 14306 bp, 8 predicted proteins | sample 011ome_25_FD_133759 | JGI IMG/M metagenome (GOLD analysis project Ga0181563, IMG submission 133759) | Coastal salt marsh microbial communities from the Groves Creek Marsh, Skidaway Island, Georgia - 011512CT metaG (megahit assembly) | ecosystem: Environmental > Aquatic > Marine > Intertidal zone... | reverse complement strand
GCGAATCGTAAAATTTCAAAGTCGTCGTCGTCCGTCACGCCTCCCCCCCCTCCCGCCCTATGAACTGCCAGTTCGCCACCAGCAGCTTCTGCGTGCACAGCAGCGCGTGCTTCCGCACGTCCGGGTCGGCGTGCGTCAGCAGCGCCATGGCGCTCGCCTTCCCCCCGAGGTCGGAGACGAGGAACCGCCCCGCCGGGTAGTGCGCGGCGAACTCGCCGAGGTCGTGGCACGCCACCGCTAGCGTCACGGCGTCCGCGGCATCGCCCGCGCGCAGGAGCGCGACGAGCGTCCGCAAAAGCGCGCAGTTATTGTCCGTCAGCCGCGACGCGTGTTCGCGCCAGAAACCCTCGTCGCCGTGCGCCGCGGACCAAACCAAAACGCCGCCGCGCAGCTCGGCGACGTACGCGTCCCAAGAACTCGCGTCGCGCGCGCGCGCGCACGCGCCGCGCTCGAGGTCGCCCAGCGCGCCGGTCAGCTCCTCGTCCGCGAAGCCGCGCCCACGCAGGTTCTGCACGAGCGTCGCGAGCGCGCGCTCGTCCACGCTTTTCGAAACGGTTCGCGGGCCCGGGCCCGCGGCGCCGCCCGAGCCGCGCCGCGACGCGTGAACGTCGCCGAGGCTCGCGTCGCCGAGTCGCTCCCCCGGTTTTTCGTTTTCGCGCGGCGCGCCCTCGGCGATGTTCCGGAGCGCCAGGACGGCGACGCGCGCCACCTTCTCCTTGGTCGCGCGCTTCGCGACGTCCATGAGCCCCTCCGCGAACGCGCCGCGCCGCATCGCCGCGAGCGCGGGCGGGTGGAACGTCAGGAACCACAAACACAGGCTCGTCTCGTACAGCAGCTGCACGTCGCGCCGCGGCGTTTGCGGCGAGTGAGAGCTCCCGCGCTCCTCCTGCGCCGAGCTCGCCATCTGGAGCGTCGAGCTGCGCACGGAGCTGGCGAAGAGCAGCGGCGCGAGGAGCTCGACGCCGCCGGAGTGCGTGACCAGCGGGCGCACGTCGCGGACGCCGAGCAGCGCGGCGAGCGCCGACACCGCCGAGGGCACGGCGCGCCGCGGGTGGCTGGGGCTCCTGAGCTGCGCGCAGCACCACTGCACGAGCTGCACGATGGTCTGCGCGGCGACGCCCATGGGCGCGGCCGTCGTGACTGTGACGGTGTCCCCGCCGCACGCGGCGGCGACCGCGCTTAGGCCCAGGTCCTTGACGAGGCGGCCCTCCACGAGGCGCGCCAGGGCGAAGAGCGCCTTCTCCTGCGCGAACCAGTGGGGCTTGGCGAGGACGCGGAAGAGGTCCGCGTACGCGTCCCCCTCGTTCGCGCCGGGCGCGCGGTGGAAGTGCGCGGCGCACGCCTTGTCCTCCGCGAGCATCTCCACGATCAGCGCGAGGACGTAATCCGCGGTGTCCTGGTGCGACACGTTGCGCAGGACGTTCAGGAGCGCCTGCGCGAGATCTGGGCCGGACTGCGAACCGGTCGACACGTCGAGGGGAGGAAAGAGACGCGCGCGCGGGGGCGGGGGAGGGTCAGCGGTCGCGCGAGGTCAGCGTCGCCCGAGGTGCGTGCTCGACACGCGCGGGTCGGGCTGGGAGCGGCGTCGTCGGTCGGCTCGACGCGCACCTGCTCCAGGAACGCGCGTCGCGCGAGCGGGCCCTGGTCGTCGTAGCCGCGGATGACCTTGACGTCCGCATCCGTGACCAGCCGCGAGGCGAGCAGCGAGTCCCACTGCACGGTCCGCTCCAGGACGGGCGCGATGTCGTCCGTGGCGAAGATCATCGTGCGTCGCCGATGTGCCCCCCGCGCCCCTCCGCGACGCGCCCGCGACGCGAGTTGTGGCCACCACCGGCGCTGAAGCGCTGCAGAGGCGAACGCTCAGGGTCTCACACTTCTATTACACGCGCGACTCGCGGCCTCCACGGATGCGAGCCTCCGCAACGCGGCATGCCGATTTGTGTAATTCTGCGCTGTGATTGGCTGAGCCGAGAGATCTTTGCTCGTAGAAGCACTCAGGCCCTCTGAGGCTCGGTCCGCCGAGGACGCGCCCGGCGGCCACTTAGTGGGCGCGCGCGACCGTGATAGCGACGGCGGCGCAGGTGGGAGTGAGAACACGGCGATCGAATAGACCGGAGAGACTGATGATGAGCGGCGGCGCTTAGACCGGCCGGCGGATCACAGACTCGCGATGATGCACGCGTCGCCCTCGGCGATGGCGCAGCGTCTGGCTGGCGCGGGAGCGCCATCGACGTCGACGGGACGCGCGGCCGGGCCTCTGACCCGCGGCGCGCACCCGGGGACGGCGGCGGCGTCGACGGCGCGGCGAGTGGAGCGTCGGGCGACCTCCGGACGAGGCACGTCCTCGTCCGCGAGCGCGTCGGACGCCGCCTCGCGCGTCACCGCGTCGGCCCGCCGATGCGCACGCGGGTTCTTATCATCAGGGAAAATTAGGCGCGAGCCCGGCCCGGCGCGGTCGTGGCCCTCGATCGATCGCGCGGCTCTGTCCTCGCGGGGCGCGCGGGGATCGTCACGGAGTCGTGGAGGGGACGCCGGACGCAGTTCGAGTCCGGTCGCGACGCGATCGGTGAGCGACCCCACCGTCGTGACGCAGTCCCCCGAGTCTTCATCGGACGAGGAGACGGACGACGGCGCGAGGACGCGCGAGGCGAACCGACGCGTCGGGACGAACGGCGCGGGCCGACCGGCGAGATCGGACGCCGCTTCTAGATCCGGGCGCGTCGACGCGGCCTTGACGCCGAGGGACGCCGGCTCGGGACGGGCGCGGTACCGCAAGCGCCGGACCAGTCGCGAGCGTCGCTGGGATCGGCCGATCGACGAGCGCGCGGAGCTCGAGATGGATGCGAAGACTGGTTTGGGATTCGCGCGAGGCGCCGAACGCCGCGACGCGCGGTCGGACGATGACCTGTTCGCCGCGACGATGACCGCCACGAACGATGACCGAGCCTCCCGTTCGTCCGAGTCGAAATCGGGGTGGTCCTCCATGCGCGCGAACGCGAGCGCGCGGTCGCCCGCGAGCGCGGATGATGCCGCCGTCGACGGCGATCTCGCCGGCGTCGGGTTCGGCGGGTTGGGCGGGTTCGGCGGCGGCGGCGGCGGCAGCGGGAACCGCGGCGACGGCGACGGACGTCGCGACCGATCCGACGACCGAGGCGACAAGCGCGTGTATCGCGGCAAAGCGTTGACGCAGCGGATCAAGCAGCTGGGCGACCGGCGGCGACTGGACGAGGTGTTGGCGTTGGCGGCGGCGTCGCCCATCCCCACCACCACCAACGGGCGTCGCATCACCGTCGGCGCTGTCATCGGCGCGTGCTGCAAGTGCGGCGACCTGGAGCGGGGCATGCGCCTGCTGCGCCAGCTCGACGGGCCCGACGGTTGCGGTGCCGGCGCGCCCGCGTACTGCGCGCTGATCCAGGCGCACGGGCGCGCCGGGCGGCTTCGCGAGGCGCTCGAGCTCCTCGAGGCTTGGGAGAAGGGGCGGGGGCCGCGCGACGGCAAAATCGGCGTCGGGCGCAACGGCACCATCTACGTCGCCGGTTCGTTGAAGTGGCGCAAGAAGGACGTGCCTCTTCGCGGCGAGAAGTGGCGGGACGAAATGGGGGTGACGTGGCACGCGCCGCGCGTCGCGCAGTCGCGCATGCTGCTCACTGTGCTGGACGCGTGCGCGAGCTGCGGCGACGTCGCGCGCGCGCGTTTTTTCAAAACAAAGCTGCTCGCGTGGGACGGGCGCGTCGTGGATGGGCGCGTGGCGTTCGACGGCGTCTCCGACGCGGAAGCGGCGTGGAACGCCGTCGCCAAGGCACACGCCAACAGCGACGACCCGCTCACGGCGCTGCCCGTGCTTCGTGAGATGGAGACGGACCCGAGCGACCCGGTGGCGCCCACGCAGGTGTCCTACAACATCGCGCTCAAGGCGTGCCAACGCGGCGGCCGGCCCGACTGGGCGCGCGCGCTCATCGCGCGCATGCGCGCCGTCGCCGCGCGCACGGGCGACGCGGACATGTACCCGGACGCGGTGTCGTACACCACGGCGGCGCGCGCGGAGGCGGCGGCCGCGCGCGGGTTCGCAGGCGATCAGCACGCCGGCGGCGTCCAAGCCGTGGACGCCATGTACGCCGAGGTACGCGGCCCGCTCGGCCCGCCCCCCGACCCGCAGTGCTACGCCGCCATCATCGACGCCTTTGTGGCGCACGGCGACGTCGCGCGCGCGCTCGCCGCGGTGGCCGCCGCCGAGCGCGAGCCGGGCGTGGACCTCTCCGCGCGCGCGTACCTCGGCGTCATGCGCGCGTTCGCAGCCGCGGGAGACGTGCGCGGCGTCGCCGCGCTCGCCGCGCGCCTCGAGGCGGAGCTCGCCGGCCGCGCGGCGCGGCGGCGGCGGCGGCGGCGCGGCGCTCCCGCGGCTCGCGCCGAGTCGGATCCCGGGTCCCTGTCCGACGCGTCCTCCGCCGCCGCCGCCGCCTCGATGGGCGGCGACCTGCGCGACTCCTTCGGCTCCCTGGGCGGGGCCGTTGAGGCGGAGGTGGTGATGTGCGAGGCGGAGGCGAAGGCGGCGGCGGGCGACGCCGCCGGCGCGCGCGGCGCGCTGGAGCGCCTCAAGCGTCTGGACTACGGCTCCGCCTCCAAGGTTCTGCGCGACCGGTCCACGGAGCTCCTCGTCTCGCTGTTCGTGAAGGACATCGTCGGGAGGGGGTCCGACGCGACGCGCGACGCCGCGACTCACCTCGCGGACGGCGACACGCTTTCGACGAAAAAGCCTTTCGACGAAAACGCGCTGGCGGCGGCTGGGGACGCGCTCGCGGCGGATGCGGCGGATTCGCGTCGCGAGGCTCTCGACGTCTCTGGACGCGAGAAGACGCCGGCTTGGAGCATCACGCAGGCGCTGGACCTGATCGACAGCGCGTGGGGATTCGCGTCTCTGGACGAGGACGACGAGTTCCTGCCGAGCCTGGACGAGGACGACATCCCCGTGCCCGCGGCGGGCGGCTTCGGCGGGTTCCTGGCGGGCGCCGTCAAGCGCGGCGAGTGGTCGGACATCGCCGAGGGTCCGTACCCCGGCGGCGGCGACTGGACGAGCCCGGATTTCCTCACCTCGCCCACGCTGCGGTCGGCGGAGGCGGCAGACGCGCTGGAGCTGTGGACCGGCGCCGCCTCGCGGCTCTTCGCGGGAGACACCGAGCCGCTGGTGTTCAGGGGGGGGGTAGACCCCGAGGCGCGCCTGTGCGACGCGCGCGAGCTCGGCGCGACGCTCGACGAGGACGACGACTGCTCGGTGGATTGGTCGGCGGCGGGGGCGTTTTCGGGAGCCTCCGCGACGGTTTCGGAAACCTCCGAGAGCGGGCCGTCGTCGCGCCTGCCCAACGCGTTCGTGGTGCGCGTGGACGCGCTCGCGGGCCCGGCGGCGGCGGCGGTCGGGCGGGATGTCGTGGCGGTGGTGGTGGACGACGCGCTGCATCCCGTCGGCACGCTCCTCGGTTCCGCCGACGCGAGCGAGATCGCCGCCGGCGTCTGCGTGCGCGACGTGATGGGCCCGAAGCCGACGGTCGTGTTCGGCGACGACGCCACCGTCGGCGACGTCGCCATCGTGTGCGCGGCGGCGGCGCTAGACGAGCCGGTCGCGGTAGTGGACGCCGAAGGGAAGCTGCGGCGCGTGCTCAGGCGCGAGGACCTGCTGCTGCCCGCGCGCGCGAGGAAGAACGACCCGAGGTGACACGAGACGGAGAGACGTCGCCGCGCGAGAAGACAGACGTACGTAGACTACGTACAAAGTATTTTTTAACTCTCAACACTACATTCTTTTTTATCTACGGCCGCGCGCGCGTCGCGGCGGATTGTTTGTGCTCGTGCGCGCGCGCGTCACCCCCCGCGCGCGGCGAGGCGCGCCGCCGCGCGGAGCATCTTCACCGCCGCCATCGCCGCGCCGAAGCCGTTGTCGATGTTCACCGCCACCACGCCCGTCGCGCAGCTGTTCAGCGCGGCCATGAGGGGGCTCAGACCGCCCATCGCGGCGCCGTAGCCGATGGACGTGGGCACCGCCACCACCGGCGCGTCGACGAGACCCGCCACCACGGAGGGCAACGCGCCGTCCATGCCAGCGACCACCAGCAACACGTCGGCTTCGCGGATCGCGTCCAGCCGGCTGAGTAAGCGCTGCAATCCGGCGACGCCGACGTCGGCGATGACGCGCACGTCGTCCACGCCCATCGCGCGCGCCGTCGTCGCCGCCTCCTGCGCCACCGCGAGGTCAGCGGTTCCCGCGGTCAAAACCACGAGCACGCCGGGAACGGGAACGCGTTTCGGCGTTGCTTCGCCGCGCGCGTCTCTCCCGGCGGGATCGTGTGTGAGCTGCGCGACGCGCGAAACCGGGTCGTACTCCAGACAGCTCGCGGCGGTTTTCGTATCGTCGGCGTCGTTTTGCGTCTCATCGTACAGAGCCTGGATGGCGTCGAAGGTTTCCGGGTCCACGCGCGTCGCCATGACGGCGTTCTGGCGGTCGCGGAGCGCGAGCATGATCTGCAGGATCTGCGCGGGCGTCTTGCCCGGACCCCACACCACCTCGGGCAAACCCGTGCGCTCGGTGCGCCCGAGGTCGAGCTTCGCGAAGTCGCCCACTTCCAATGTGCTGGCGCCGGGCACGGAGAACGAAGGGGAAGACTCGGGGTCGGTCGCGCCGAGCGCGGCGCGCGGCGCGCGGGAAACGCAGCGGGCGCTCCGAGCGCATACGGGGCGAGCGGACGGACGTGCCCGCCCCAAGCGTGCGCTGGATGCTAGCGAGGCGCACGACATGGGCGCTCCACGTTCAGCCGAAGTGGCACGACAATCGAGATTCGTCGGCGGTGAAAAAGAAGTGAACAACTTCTCGGCGACGACGTTATACTTGCTCGTCATCATTCGACTCGCACGCCGCCATCGCAGAGCGACCCGCGGCGCGGCGTGTGAAGGCGCGGCGCGATGTCGACCGTGTACCAGCTGGAGCCTCCCACGGAGGGCAAGGTCCTGGTGACCACGAGCCATGGCGAGATCGAGATCGAGCTCTGGGCGAAGGAGTGTCCGAAGGCGTGCCGCAACTTCGTGCAGCTCTGTCTGGAGGGCTACTACGACGGCGTCATCTGGCACCGGGTCATCAAGGACTTCATGATCCAGACAGGGGACCCCACCGGCACCGGCCGCGGTGGCGAATCTGTGTACGGCGAGCCCTTCAAGGACGAGCTGCACAGCCGGATCAAGTTCAACCACCGCGGGCAGGTGGCGATGGCGAACAGCGGCGCGCGAGACACGAACGGGTCGCAATTCTTCATCACGCTCGAGCGCTGCGACTGGATCGACCGCAAGCACACCATATTCGGCAAGGTGGGCGGCCACACCATCTACAACGCGCTGCAGATCGCGGAGGTGGAGGTGGAGGGCGACCGCCCGCTTGACCCGGCGCCGCGCGTGCTCAAGACGGAGGTCCTGTGGAACCCCTTTGACGACGTCGCGCCGCGCGCGCGCGCCGACGCGGCGGCGCGAGACGAGCCTCGTCCCGGCGCGCGACGCGAGAAGAAGGAGACTAAGAAACTCAACCTGCTTTCTTTCGGGGAGGAGGCGGAGGCGACGGATGTGGAGCTGCAGAAATTCGGCAAAACCAAAACCAAGGTGAGCTCCGTGTTTCACTCGCGCGTCGCCAACGAGAGCGACGCGACGAAATCCGACGCGATCCGGCGATACGTCAAACCCGGGTCCGCGGAGGAAGCGGCGGTTTTAGCGCGCGCCGAGGCGGAGCGCGTCGCGGAAAAAGCGGAAAAAGCGGAAAAAGCGACGAAGAAGGCGAAGGAGACCGTACCCGGTGACGCGTCGGAAGCGGTCGATGGCGGCCACCCGGGAGACGAGGACGACTTCTCCGCGCGCATGCGCCGCGACGTGGCGTCGTCGCGCGCGGCGGCGGCGGCTGAGCTGGCGGCGCGCGACGCGCGGGACGAAGAGAAGAGACGGAAAAAGGCGGAAAAAGAAGAGGCGCGCGCTGCGCGCGACGCCGCGCGCCGCGCGCGCGAGTCCACGAAACTGCGCAAGCTCGGCATAGGCAAAGCTGCACTGAGCGCCTCGGAGGCTGCGCTGATGACGGACAAGGAGGCGCGGCGCGTGGAGACCAAGCGCAAGCGCGGCGCGGTGGCGGGGCGCGAGAAGGACGTACTGGCAAAGCTGGCCCGGTTCCAGTCGGGGCTGGCGGCGGGCGCGCGGAAGAGCGCGACGCGCTCTTCCGATCTCTCCGGCGGGGAAGCGAGCGGGACACCCACGGAGGGTCCTTCGGGAAATCGCGCAGGTATCGAGACCTCCGATGCCGGTCGCGAGGGCGCGGTCGGGGTGTCGAGGTTCGTGTCCCAGGGTCTGTACTACGCGGAGGAGGGCGACGACGACGCGGCGGATTGGAAATCGCACGCGCTTCGGTTCGCCGAGGGCGCGCGGGGGGACCCCTCCGCGTACGCCGCCTCCGCGGACGACTACGTGGTGGAGGACCCGCTGCTGGAGAGGGGCAAGGGCGCGCTCAAGAAAAAGACGGACAAGGAGAAGAAGCGGGCGAACGCCTGGGCGGGGGGGAGCTTGACGTAGCCACGCGAGCGGCGAACCGCGACGGGACGAAGATAACAGTTTGTCTGCACATCCCGGCAACCGGCGCCGTCGTATCGATGAGACTCACAGTTCGCGGCGGTCGCGTCATCTTCCGAGAAGCGAATTTCAAACGCGCGAGGGTGCCAACAAATGTCACTGCGAGATCTGAGTCGTCACACTCGCGCGCGCCCCTGCCACCATGCCCGCGTCCGTTCGCCCCGGGTGGGGCGTGCTCGTCGCCGTCGGCGACAAGGCGAAAGCCGCGGAACACTTCGACCGGTCCCTGGACAGGAAAGCGGACGTCTCTGCCGCCGCCCTGACCTGCGGTGACCTCGATTTGTGCACCACCAAGACCATCGTGGGGCGGCTGCTCATGAACGCCGAAGGCTCCGCCCGCGCGGCCTCGCAGGTGGCCGACATCCTCATCGACGTCCCCTCGGGTGCGTAGACGCGCGCGCCTCCACGACCGAGTCCCCCCGAACCCACGCGCTCCGCTTTCCCCCCGACGACCCCTCGTTCCCGCTTTCTTCTTGGCACCCTCGCCGCGGACGCCGAGATCGTCGCTGACGCCGAGATCGTCGTCCCCGCGCTCGACGCAGTGAGCGCCAAGCACGCGGTGATCGCGTGCGACGTCGCCGGCGCCGAGACCCCCGACGAGTACAAGGTGACCATCACCGACTTCTCCAGGCACGGCGTGTTCGTGAACGGCGAGAAGATCGAGCCCGGCGCGCCCGCCCCGCTGGCGCCCGACGACGTCGTGACGCTCCCCTTCGGGCTGGAGTACCGGTTCGAACTCCCGCGCGACGCGCCGCGACCCGCGCCCGCGCCCCGGGACGGCAAGGACGGCAAGAAGGCGCAGAAAACGCCGGGAAGCAAGAAGAAGACCGCCGGCACGCCCGGCGGCGCGAAGCGCGCCGCCGCGCGGGAAAACGACGTCGCCGCGAAGCGCGCTAAAAATGGAGACGACCCCTCAAAAACGTCCCCTGATGAATCGGAAAACGGCGCGCGCGTCGCGCTCGCCTTCGACGACGCTTCGGCTTCGCCGAACAAGCTCAGACAAGCTCAGACGCAAGACGCGCTGGAAGCGGCGAAGAAGCTGGAGACCGCCAACGCCGAGCTCCGCGCGCGGCTGGAACGCGCCGAGAAGCTTATTGACGCGTCCGCCGCCGAGCGCGAAGAGGAGCGCGAAGCGGCGCGCGCGGCGGCGCGCGACGCCGCCGCCGCGCTCGAGCGCGCGCGCGTCGCCGCGCGCGAGGAACTCGACGCCTCGGCGACGAAGCTCGCGGATTCGGAGCGTGAGTCTCGGGAACTCGTGGCGGCGCGCGACGCCGCGGTGGCTTCCTGTAACGAGTCGAGGGTCGCGCTCGAGCGCGCGATCGCCGCCAAGGCGGCGGCGGAGAAACGCTCGGAGTCGCTCGAGACGGAGAACGCCGCGCACAGGAAGAACCTGGACGAGGCGCGCGCGGCGAACGCCGCCGCCGCGCAGGAGACGCGCGACGCGCGCGAGGAACTCGCCGCCGCGTCCAGGCGCGTCGACGCGCTCGCCGGCGAGAAGGCAGAGCTGGCTCGGGCGCTCGAGGACGCCGAGGCGCGCGCCGACGCCGCGGACACGTGCGCCGCGCCTCTGCGCGCGGAGACTGCGGCGGCGCTGGCGCGGTGCAAGCGGGGCGAGGACGCGGCGCGCGCCATGGCGGACCGCCTCGCCGTCGCGCGCGTCGCGCACGCGCAGGCGATGTCGGCGCTCAACGAGGTGGGCGCGCGCCTCGTCGGCGAGTCGGCGGCGCTCGCCGCCGGCGGCGAACCCGCCGCGGAAGGACCCGCCACGGAGGGACCCGCGATCGACGCGACGTTGGTTCCGGGCGACGCGGAGGCGCCGGCGGACGCGCCGCGCGCGGAGACCCTCGAGGTTTCCGGAGACGTCGGCGGTTCCCGACCGGGATCGGGATCGCCCGCCGCGCCCGTCGGCGTGGACATCATGTACGAGACCGAGCCGCCTTCGGAGATGCCCGCGCACGGCGGCGCGAGCTCTGACCCGATCCCCGAGACGGAAGCCGCCGCCGCCGGCGGAGCCGAGCCCGAGCCCGCGCTCGACGGCGCCGCCGAACCCGCCGAACCCGCCGCCGCCGAGCCCGCCGCCGAGCCCGCCGCCGAGCCCGCGGCGGACCGCCGCGGCCCCGCCGCGCGGCGGCAGAGCGCGGTGAGCTCCGTGCTCGGCGGCATCGTGGACGCCGTCGCGGACGCCGTCGCGGCCGAGGTGGAGGCCATCGACGAGGCGCCCGAGGGCGCCGAGCGCGACGCTTCTCACGAAAAGTCGGGAGAAGACGCCGAGGCGGACGCGCCGGCGGATGACGACGCGCCGGCGGATGACGAGGATACCGACGTCGCCGAGGACGAAGACGCCGGCGACGAAGGCGAAGTCGACGATTGCGACGTCGAGGCGAGTCCCCCGATTGTGGCGAGCGCGGCGGATAAGGAAAACGTTTCTTCTCTCGCGCGCGAGAAAGCCTTCCCGGCGTCCGAGTCGGAGATCGGGGGCGCCGTCCCGATGAGCTTCCTGGAGAGCCGCTGAGAGCCGCCGAGTGAGCGATCTTTGACGCACGAAGAGAGACGCGACGCGAGAACGGTGTGGTCGGGTGACTGATTCTGATTCGACGGATTCTCGTGTGCGATATAAATAATGTGCACCGGATACCTCGCGCGCGTCGCGCGCCTTTCGCCGTCGACGGCGAAGGACGCGAGCCGCGCCGCGCCGCCGCCAAAAATGTTTCTTCTCTCGCCGCGCGCGGTTCGTTTCATGTACATGCCGCGCGACGTCGCGCCCCCCCCGCGCGTGGTCACGGAAAGAGGCAAACCCTGGTAGGTGGATACCTCGGGAGTCGTCGGAAGGCTCAGCGCCTCTTCTTGGAAGCCGACTTGGCGGGTGCCTTCTTGGCCTTCTTGGCGGGCTTGATCTTGTCCCCGAAGCCGGCGGCGAGCAGCGCGGCGAGCGCGAGCGACTGGCCGACGTACCCCTTGGTGAGCTCGGCGGGCTGGGCGAGGGCCGCCTCGGAGTGCATGAAGTAGAGCGAGGCGAGCACGCAGGTGGTGCGCACGAGGGCGAACTGGCGCTGCTCCTTGGCGGAGCCCGCGGCGAGCACGAGCGCGATGTTGGCAGTGACGAAGGTCCACATGGACAGGTTCCACGCCATGAACGAGCGCACGAGGGGCTCGAGACCGCTCTTGGGCACGACGTACTGCTGGCTGACGAAGTCGGTGAAGAAGAACATCATGATGTACGCGGTGTAGAAGAAGAACACGAACAGCAGCGAGCCGTGCGTCAACGAGTCACAGCCCATGATGGGGTTCTTGATCTTGCCGAGGCCGTCCAGCATGACCCACTTGGCGGTGACGAAGATGGTGAGAGTGACGATCAGGCCCTGCGTGTACTCGGCGGCGACGAGCTCGCCGCCCCAGGCGGTGGAGCCCTGCGCGGCGAACTCGCCGAGGCGCATCGCGCACCCGAAGGCGTTGGAGGCGACGAACCAGGAGACGATGTTCTTGGAGCCCTTCTGGGCGGCCCAGATGTTGTCGAGGCCGAGCACGATCGCGCCGAGGCCGGTCCACGCCGCGGCGGATTGCGTAATCGCACCGCCCTTCTTGGCGAAGAACTTTTCGTCGGCGCCGGGCAAGCCCACCATGGGGCCGAGGAACATCGCGCCGTACGCGATGAAGCAGACGCCGTAGGCGGTCAGAGCCTTCTGACCCTTGCTCATCTTGTCAAACATCTCGACTGAAGGGAGTTCTGCGCGCGTTCGCACGGGAGAAGAGGAGCGGAGGTGAGCTCGCTGGGGACGATCCGAGACGATTGGTAATTTAGGCGCGAAATTTCACAACGCGGGATTCGAAATTAACCCCGATGCGACCACCGCGGGTCGCGCGGAAGGTCGAGGGGCGCCAAACGAGACGTGATGCGCGCGCGTGCGGGTAGGCTCGCGAGAATGCTTACCTCGAGTTCGGGCGGGACGTGAAGTACCGCGCGTCAAAGAGTGAATTGTCGCGTCTCTCGGAACGTTGTTTTAAATTCGCATTTCTCTTTGCTGACACAGACAACACCGGAAAAGCGCAGTTCCCGTCCGTTCGAGTCATGAAACTCGGGAACGGTCCGCAGAGGCGAAACGAAACGCCAGCATTTGCCCTCAAAAGCACATTCGACACTTTTTTTCAACGAGCCAATCGAGGGTCTGTTCTGGAGTCCGCCTTCCGCGGCCGTCGGCCGCCGTGTCGATAAACACGCGGTCTGCACACGCGGCTCGAACAAGGACCGCAGACGTGTGCGCGCTTCGATACGAAACCGGCTCGGATTCCAACGCGTCCGCGGACGTCAACGCGCGGCTCGCGAATCCGAGCGCGCCCAGCAGAGCGCGCGCGACCGTCGGAGCGGCCGAGGCGCGTCCGTCGCCCCCCCCGGCGACCGAGGAGAACCCCGAGACAACAGACGTCGCGATGTGTGGCATCTTCGCGTACTGCAACTACGGCACCCCCACGAAGCAGAGCGTGGTGGTGGAAAAGCTTCTGAACGGTCTGCGTCGGCTGGAGTACCGCGGGTATGACAGCGCCGGCATCGCAGTGGACAACGGCCCGGGCCCCGATCAGCTCGAGCCGATCGTGATTCGCGAGATCGGCAAGATCGATAAGCTCGCCGATCAGGTGGCGAAGGAGAACCTCCACCCCGAGTTGTACTTCGAGAACCACTGCGGGATCGGGCACACGCGCTGGGCGACGCACGGTCCACCCGCGCCGCGGAACAGCCACCCGCACACCTCGGACAAGACGAACGAGTTTCTAGTGGTGCACAACGGGATCATCACCAACCATCAGCCTTTGAAAGAGATGCTCCAGCGCAAGGGGTTTGCGTTCGAGTCCGACACGGACACGGAGGTCATTCCCAAGCTGACCAAGTACTTGTTCGACAAGTTCAAGACGCAGGGCATCACGTTCCGCCAGCTCGTGATGGAGGTGGTGAGGCAGCTCCAGGGCGCGTTCGCGCTCATCTTCAAGTCCGTGCACTACCCGGGCGAGCTCGTCGCCGCCAAGCGAGGCTCGCCGCTGCTGATGGGCATCGTCGAGCCCGAGCTCAACGGCCCCGCGCACGCCGCGCTCGCCTCGGAGGGCTTCCAGACGTCGATGGAAGAGGGCGCGCGCGCCTCGAAGCGCCCCAAGCTGAAGCAGCACGTGGAGTTCTACTTCGCCTCGGACGCCTCCGCGATGGTGGAGCACACCAAGCGCGTGCTGCATCTGGAGGATGACGACGTGGCGCACCTGCACGACGGCGGCTACGGCATCTACCGGATGGAGCGCGCGCAGGGCGTCTCCGGGATCGAGTCGCCCGTGTCGTACGAGCCCACCGTGCAGAGCGCGGAGGTTGAGCGCACCGTGGAGACGCTCAAGATGGAGGTGGAGCAGATCATGAAGGGGAAGTTCAAGCACTTCATGCAGAAGGAGATCCACGAGCAGCCGGACGCCATGATGCAGGGCATGCGCGGGCGCATGGTGGTCTCGGACGACGGCGCGATCGCCGAGCGCGTGTTCCTGGGCGGCATGGTCAACTTCGTGAGCACCATCCGCCGCTCACGGCGGATCATCTTGTGCGGATGCGGCACCTCCTACCACAGCGCGATCGCCGTGCGTCAGCTCATGGAAGAACTCACCGAGTTGCCGGTCACCCTGGAGCTCGCCTCGGACGT
>Ga0181563_10003792_pt1 | contig 14312 bp, 21 predicted proteins | sample 011ome_25_FD_133759 | JGI IMG/M metagenome (GOLD analysis project Ga0181563, IMG submission 133759) | Coastal salt marsh microbial communities from the Groves Creek Marsh, Skidaway Island, Georgia - 011512CT metaG (megahit assembly) | ecosystem: Environmental > Aquatic > Marine > Intertidal... | reverse complement strand
TGCGCCCGGTTTTAAATTTTATGTTTTATATTCCCAGAATAAGAATCAGTGGTTTTAATTATTAGGCTTTTATTTATTTAATTTAAATCTAATTTAGTTTGTTTAGTATCTGTATTAACTTTAGGTATTGTTTCAGGTTCTTTAGATTTCTTCTTTTTAGGTATTTTCTTATATTTCCAATCCTTTAAAGGCTTACCTGTTTGTGCCCCTGCGGTTATTTCTTTAGGTAATTTAGATTGTTTATTTTTAATTACAGTAAACCAACTTGGAGTATCTGTCATGTGAACAATACTGTGCAAAGTGGCTTTGGTTATAATCGTTCTGTTATAGAACAGTAAAATAGGCCCGAAACTGTTAAAATATGACGATTTAGGCCTTATGCTTTAAAACAGAACAAAATAAAAATTTTGGAACAAAGCCATATGGTTGTAAATTACTTTGTAAACGCAGGTTTTACAACCCTATATCTCCTATTTAGGTTTTAATTGTCTGAAGGGCACTTCGGACAGGGATTGACTGAATAAAGATACGGACAGGTCTTAAAGTGAACATATCGAGGTGGTTCTCGCCGATAGTGTGTTACAAAGCGGTTTAGTAGCCGACTTTGGAACATAACCGGAAAAGTTGAGTTGTGGCCAACTTAATTCTCAATATATGTTGCAGTGGAGGTATTCAAGAACATTGACTGTTCGGCAAACCCCTCCCTTATCGGTAATCAATTAAATCCGATATCCCACCCATTACATTCCCATATGGAGAAACAAAGCCGAAAAGGTCAGGTGTATAGGTCAAAATTAGTTTGAGGCTATTTGCTAGCAATAGTCCAATTAATAGAAGCCGAAGATTAGTAAGTCCTCGACGCTTAGTAGGCGGCGTTTCTTCTTTACAGGTGATTAATATGAGAAAAGCACAAAAGAACGGTATTCTAAAAGTCAAGCATAACAACTTCCTTCAGAAAGAAAGAAAAAAGGCACTTATCGCACATAGACTTAAAGTTAGAAAAGAATGGGCAAAGGCTGATTGGTCGGGTAGGACACAATCAATGGCTCTAGCATTCTTTAAGGGATATTACCCAACATCTGCTATTAAGAAAGCAGCCAAGATTAAGTGTGGGCCTCGACTATCCTCCTTATGGGAGTGATAGTTGGGGTCTTCCTTGCTTATCAGCCCAAAGTGAATCAATACCATATGGTAGTGCTTTGCTGCTACCCCAAGAGAGGGCTTGGCTCAAGTTTTAAAACTCTTGAGCCAAACCCTGTCATCCGGCCATATTTGACGGCCAAAACTCCTAATTGCCGACCAATAGGCCCGTATATATTCACTATCAGTATTCGGCCTGCTTATCAAATCAAGTAAATGGGTCATAACCATTACTGAATCCTGTTCTAAGTCCGTTTGTTCCATTAGTTGATTTATCCTTTCTATTCTTTCATTTAGATAACTTGTCATTTAATCCTCTCCTTAATCCCAACTATACATTGAGTAAAAAGAATGCCACTTTGGTATTTCTGTTGTTACGCCTGTCCAATAGTCTCCATTCAAAAACCACATATATTGGCGTTGTTGAATGTGTACTTTTGGTAATGCATTAAGTCGGCTTTTTGTTGTTGAAGTAGTCCACCCACAAGATGAAATAAATAGCCTGTTTTCGTTTGTAATAAAAGCGATACAATTTCCATGTAATAACATCTCTCTTGAACCGTCGTTATATACCTTTACTTTGGTATTACCTCGGTTAAATCGCTTTCCATGTAATAATGCCGTTGCTGCGTCTTGACTTATCTTTGACATGTAAATAGGCATTAACGATAGTATTACTTGGGGAGTTCATTTCATCAACAAAGTTGCTACCATATGGTAGTATCTTTGTTAATTGGGTAGGGAGGGCTAAAAAATGGTTAAAGAAACCATAGGGGGCGAACCCCCCATGATTTCAACTCCCCTAATGGGTGAAACTAGGCACTGCCAACCAATCAAGCCTTTTCGGTCTTCTTTACCGGCTTAGGTTTGATGGGTGGTGGATTAGGTGCATGTAGCGCACCCTCCAATAATTCAGTCCCTGCCGCATTATCTCGCTTTGCTTTGATTGATGCGTCTAATTCTTTGGTGACTAGAGTAATGATAGTCTCCTTCATTGACTCAAGTGCCCAATAGCCGCCCTTTCTAGCACTAGGCGTAATAACCAACCTTAGAACCTCCAAAATGGGGTCTTCTAATTGATTGATGTGGGATTTAGCCACCTCAATATTATGAGACTTCCATTTTATTTGGTCATCGGTGTGCGCTATGGAACCCGTCTTGATAACCGGAAAATCATCAAAATACTTTCCGTTATTGCGAATTGTGTCCCATTCGCCCTGTCGTTCTTTCTTTTCATCGTCAGTATCGCCTTTGATGTCTTTTGCGAAGTCAATAGACATCTTGATGAGCGATAGACGCTTTTTCTGCTTCGAGTCCAATTGCGATTCGTCTTGAGCGTCAACCCATGTCTGAATGACAATTAGATGCTTGTTAAAGTTAGCCAACTTCATGCTTTTACCTCATAAAAGGGCATTTTGCACATATTAGGGTGCTTAACGGCAAAGAACCGTTTATTACCATATGGTTGTAAACTTCTTTGAAGACGTAGTGCATTTACAACCTTGAAGATTGAATTAGGGATTTAATTACTAGGAGGCATATTATATGGTAACTTACAAGAGAAAGGTTGAGTTTGTCTATGGCAATAAGATGGATGACTTAACCTTTAGAAAACTAGGAGCAGAATTACAGAAGAACGGACTAACCATTATCTCAATGTTCAGAGACAGTGCTGATTACGGGTTTAAAGAAGTAGCAACGACTAGCGTCACTTATGATGTATTTGTTGCAGATGAAACAGTAGGCAGTTTTAGGATATCTCAAGACGCAAGAGAAGCAGTTAGAATGCTAGAAAAACTAATTGAAGAAAGACCAATTAACTCTAGGCTAGTATCTAATACAACTAATAAGAAGCAATGGAAAGAAATCTTTGGTGATATACTAATGGTTGATAAGAATGTCATTAAACTAGAAGGCTCTCAATCTATCTTTTGGGACAGAGACATTACCTATGACTTAGAAGATGAAGAAGACGTTAAAATGAATGCTACGTTCAATAACAGTAATAGCGGCTTAAAATTAACCTTTGAAATAACATGGAAGCCTGAAAAGATTCAAAGAAAGGATGCCATTGAAGAAAAGATGGTTGATTTGACATTGAATGATATTGCTACATTTCAGAGAGTAATTGAAAAGAAAATCAAACTCAAAAAGTTTGGTAGTTATGACATCAACGAACCTACAATTAATTGTAAGTTTGATGCTATGACACATACCTCTTCAGAGTGTGCGCCGGATATAATCCAAAAAGTGCGTGACGCTAAGAAGGGTCTTTGAATTCACATCTCCGTGTGAAATAAACAAAAAAACCGGATTATACCTCCCGGTTTTCCTCTAGTCGGGCTAGGGGTTTTTTACGGGCAAAGCAGTATCAACCATATGGTTGTTAATCGCTTTGCGAATGTAATGATATTAACAACCCTATACTCCCCACAGGCATATTATTGCGTCGGGAGAATAGTTAGACGCACTTAACTCATGTAGGTGATTAAGATGAAGTTAGAAAATTGGAATATAAACGCAGCACAGGTTAGCCTGTGGTTAAAGAAAGAAGATAGGCCTGTTAACCCGGCAATTGAGTTATCAATTATGCTAGGTAATGATGCCGAAAACGATGATGAAAGAGACACTTATTGGGGTGCTATCAGAAATCTAGGTAAGAAATACTCAGATTTCCCTATGGCCCGCCGAGGCAGAGAATCGGACATTCCGCAGGAAGTAGTCCTGAATGCTACTTCTGTGAAGAACACAGTAATAGATGCCTTTGCAGGTATTTCTAACGCAGATGTTATTCTGTCCGTTATTCTGCCACATGGCCGAACCGGCGGTGCATACGCAACTATTGAAGACTTGGCTCAAGATATGGGCGACAAAGCATATCGCACACTGCTTAAGGCTTACAATGCAAAGCCGGAGCAACGTTGGGATGGTTCAATGGATGGCAATGTGCCATTAATGACCCCGCCACCGGTCAAACAAAAGGGAGGCGACGAGGAAGAGTGAGTTTAACTCATTCTCCCGTCGCACCCTTTGGGGGCGGAATTAGAATTCAATTAAGGGTTCTATTTCCGTTATACCGCAAAGCGAATATGAACCATATGGTATGGCGAAAATGACAACGAAAGAGCAGGTTTTTCTTAACCCATATATAAAATAAACACAAAACAAAGGTATCTGTCAAATACCTAAAATATCGTTGCAGTGTAACGAATCTTGTTCAATTGACTATATAATAATAAATATATTATAATATATTATAGTAATCTAGCCAACACTTCTCATCGAAATTTTGAATGAGAAGATAAATAAATCGGGCAAAAAAGAGAGGTTGTGTAACATAAATTATATATTTTTATTATTATTATCATTTATCATTATTATCATAGGGGGAGGGCCTTTCCTAAGATGGTCTTTACATAAGTCCTTTATTATAGGGCACTTATGTATCACATAGGGAGAGAGAAAGGGAGGCCCCCCATGATAAGAGAAGAGAAGTATTGTTTTTGCAGGTTTGGAGGGTTTTTGCTAGGGTTGTGTTGCACAACCTTTGTTCTCACGTTTGATAAAGATAGTGAGAAGTAATAGTATGTTGCTAACCTCCGAATAATACGCATAAATCGTATTTACGTTATTAATACTGTGAGTGAAAAAGGCTCGCAGGTTAGCGATTAGTCTTCCTTAATATACCCGTAAATATATGCAATTTTGCCAAGAGTGGCGAGAAATAGGAAGTGAAAATATGAATGATGAAGAATGGAATTTGGTAAGAGGGCAGGTTGTTGAGTATCTAGCAGCCGACGATAGTCTCAATGATTCATTGAGGCAAATTGTCAATTTGAATTTGCAGATTGGTGATGGTGACGCTGAAGAAAGAGATGCGGTTTTAGGAGCATTGAAGTCTATCCTAAAAGGAAGACTAGGTTCACCTTTCGGAAAGAGAGGAAGCAAATCAACAGTACCAGCGCATGTTAGAGTTTCAATTGATACAGTAGGAAATCATGTAAGAGCAGCCGCTATTGCATATTTCAACAGTAGCCCATATATGCCTTCGATTATTAAAAGACACAGTAAATCCGGTGGAGGTCTTTTCGAGAGTGCCGAAGATTATGCTGATGTTATTGAAAAGCGTGAAAGGTCCAAACTACAAAGGGCTTATTCCACAGGCGTATGGGATGGAAATCTAGAGAATCTAGGTCCATCTGATGAAGAAGAGTGAATTGTTTCAATAGGCAATTTATTGTATATACCTTAACGGGTAAATTTGCCTCCCACCTCTCTTAGGGGAAGTGGGAGGCTCATCTTTTTTTATGTAATATTACTGAGCAATTGTTACACCTGTAAAAAATGTGTTACCCTCGGTGGCCTCCCGACCTATACTAGCGGCCCACCCTTCTATTGAGCAAAGGTGAATACCGCATTGATTTTTACACAGGTCGAGAACGGGTGCGACTAAAGATGTAAGAACAGAAATAAATCTGTTTTGTTCTCCTTGTGTAATACATTCACCTTTGCTCACCTATATGGGCTATTGGCGCAGTCAGGCAGCGCAACGGGCTTTTAATGAGGTTTGATAGTTAAAACAAACATGTCACCTCTGAATTATCTAGTCCCTTGTTCAACTTGGATGAGTTTGTTTCCTCAAAAGAAATCCGTTGGTCGCAGGTTCAAATCCTGCATAGCCCGTCATATTCACAGTGTAAATTTTTACACATTTTCACTGCCTAAGAAAGTAGGCATTTTCACATTCCCTAACAGGAAAACAGGAGGAATAAAAATGATAAATGGAACAATAGAACAAAACGCAATATGGGAAGCAATTGAACATGGTGAACAACATGTAATTGTTAATGCTGGTGCAGGAACCGGTAAAACATTTACAATTGTTGAAGGTGCAAATAGAATCGGTGATAAGAAAGCCGCATTCTTAGCATTTAACAAATCAATTGCTACCGAATTACAGAAGAAACTACCGAATGAAGTTGAAGCAAAAACATTTCACGCATTTGGTTTTGCAGCACTACGAAATGCAGGAATCAGAACAAAAGTGAATAATTTCAAAGTAAACAATATCATCGGTGAACTGCTAGGTAAGGATTATTTCGTTACACCGTTAAAGAAATTAGTATCTCTAGTAAAGGGTGCTATGTATGATGGAACTAACACAAGCGAAATTAGAAGTTTAATTGATGAATATAATATTCAATTTCAGTCTGAAAGAGAAGAACAACAAGCAATTACTTCAATACCTGCGATTCTAAAACAGTGCAGCACACAGACACATATAATTGATTTTGATGATATGATTTGGCTACCGCTAGTAAATAACTATCCTTTACCTCATTACGACATTATGTTTGTTGATGAAGCGCAGGATTTTAATGAAGCACAGAGAGAATTAATCAGCAGATGCGTAAATGGTGGCCGATGTATTATTGTTGGTGATAAAAACCAAGCAATTTACGGATTTAGAGGTGCTGATAGTAACTCAATCGCTAGATTTGTTGAGAGACTTGAGAATGGCAAGAGAGAAATAAGTCATTTCTCTTTGACAATTACATGGCGTTGTCCTAAATCGGTTGTTTCTGAAGCAAACCGATATGTGGCAGACTACAAAGCACACACAGATGCTATTGATGGTAATGTCATAGTAAACGCAGCCTTTGTTCCTCTAAGGAATGATATGGTATTGTGCCGATATAATGCACCTCTAGTAAGTGCATTTTACGATTTAATTAGTCAAGGTAAGTCAGCCTACATTCTAGGCCGAGACATGACTAAAGGACTAATTGCAGCAGTTGAAAAGATTTCTAAGAATCATCAGATGGGTGTTGAAGAATTCTTGAATTTATTCATGACTGATTTTGAATACAATTACAATAAACTTCTAAGACAAGATAAGGAGAATCAAGCCTTTGCATTAGAAGATAAGAAAGATTGTATTCTAGTATTTGCTGATAAAGCAACAACCGTTGGTGGAATCATCAGCGAAATTAAGAGAGTATTCGATGGTAATGATGAAGGCGAAATTATGCTTTCAACAGTCCACAAGGCAAAGGGATTAGAGGCAGATAATGTCTATATTCTAGCAACAAATAGAATGCCTCATCCGAAGGGCGGTAGTGAAGAAAATAACATTTGTTATGTGGCTATCACAAGGGCAAAGAAGAATCTATTCTATGTTGGTCCTAAACCGGGAGTGAATTAAGATGTCAGATTATAGAACAAAAAGAGAATTGGGCGAAGGCCGATGGGACAAAATTCTCAAAAAGAGAATGGTTAGTCTTTCAGTAGCAGATAATTATGATGATGCTAAAGAGGAATGGATAGCCACAGGAAGAGTTTGGTGGGGTCATGCTGATGCTGCTCCCGATTGGGTAACTAATACTTCTAATGGGCGAGGAAAGTGCCTATGTGGTCACACAGTTGTTTATCACTTTGAAATTACAAATACAGAGAATGGTAATGTCGAATGTGTAGGTTCAGACCACATCAACACATATCTAATTATTAGGGCAATTGCTGAAGAACATGGTGTTCCTCTAGATACAATTACTGATGAAGAAATTCAGCAGTGGTTAAAAGAAAGAGTAAATTCACTAAAAGCGGTTGCTTGGTGGGAAGAAAACGGTGAAAACTTTGAGAAGATGTTTAATCGAGTTAAGGAGATTGATTTGCACTTTAACGTTAGGAATACAAATGATTGGTATTGGGATAACGAATGCTCTATGTCTAGAAGAGTAACTAAGATTAGAAAGAAAGGTCAAGGAGAATTTGGGACTCCTAGTTACAAAATGGCATCTATTGTTTGGAGATGGAATCATCCCGATAATCCTAAGAATCAAAGAGACAAGTATGGTTATCCTAATGAGTTGTTGATGAGAGACTTATCTTATCTGTTTGTTACATCTAAACCTTTAATTGAGGGGTTAGAAAAATACAAACAGACTATTGAAGAGACTAAGGCTCTAGTTGCTCAAAGAAGAATACAAGTAGCAGCAGAAAAAGAAAGACGCAGACTTGAAAGAGAAGAACGTATTAGACTTCGGAATGAACAATGGGAAAGAGAAAGACCTGCTAGAGAAGCAGCCGAAAAGATTAGACAACTAAAGTTAAAGAAAGAAAGGGAAGAAAGGGAAGCCCGAAGATTAGAAGCAGAAAGAATCAAATCTATTGAGAATGAAAGATATCTTGCTGCTCATCACGATGACTTTGAACATATGTGTAGTTATTACGGAATGCCTGCGTTTGATTCATCTTTTGGTAACACACCACAAGAAATTAATTTCTTGGCTGATATTAAGATTCAACTTAGTAAAAGGGAGATGTTGTCTAACAGACAAATACAGTGGCTGAAAGATATTCTTCTAACAAAAGCCACTGAAAAACAGATGAATTATTTGGTGTCTTTAGGTTACAAAGATACAGAGTCATTTGAAACGATGACAAGAAGACAGGCGAGTAATCTCATCACTAAATTGAAGAGGGAAAAGGATGATTCAATGGATTAAAAAATTCTTTGTGACTGAGAAAACAGACTCTAAACCAAAGTGTTGTATTTGCGGATTAGGTGCAAAGTATTACATGTTGATAGAGTTTCAAACTATCAGTCACAAAGAATTGGATAATAAGATATTGATTAGCATATGTGGAGGATGTTACGATGAAGTTTATGAGAGATATAATCCCAACAGGGAACCACCGGTTATACAAGTCGGATTATTTGAATCGCAGTTGGGATTCAGAACAAAATAGAATTGCTATCTTTAAGCAATTAAGAAAAACAGGTATGTGTTATTACAAGGCATACCAAATATCAATAAGAAAAATGGAGGAATAAAAATGAAAGAAATATTAGAATATTGTGGATATAATTCAGCGTTTAGTATGCTGAGTGATAACATGAGTAATGAGGATTTGTTGCATCTGCTGGAATCTATTATTGATAGTCCTGCTGATGCAGAAGACTTCATAAAAGAAGAGATTGAAACCATAGCGTCACAGACATTTGAATGGGTTGATAGAGATGCTTTAATGGCAAAGGCAGAAGATATGGAATATCTAAATTATAGGGATGGTGATTGAATGAATATATTTGCATTATCAAGAAATCCATACAAATCAGCAGAAGAAATGATTGACAAGCATGTAATTAAAATGCCAACAGAAAGTTGTCAGATGTTACATACTAATGTTCTATTTGCTGATTATGTTAAACATTATGGAGAACAACCCTCTCTTGCTGAATTGAAACAATTTCACAGGGACATTGGTTCTAATCTAATGATACCTGCTATGCTTAACCATCCTTCAACAATATGGGCTAGGCAAACTGATGATAACGCACGTTGGTTATATGAACATGCTAAAGCATTGTGTGATGAATATACTAAACGTTATGGTAAAGAACATGGTTCTGAGGCTCGTATCTATGATATATCACATGAAATACATGTTCATAGTGATTGGAAGAATGCCTCAGCAGTAATTATTGCTATGGATGACAAATACAGATTAGACTACAATAATGACATGGATATGTGGGATTTTGTAAACAAACAATATCAGCATTATTATCTTGAAGGCAAGTGGAAATTTGCTTCATGGAAAACAGAAGTGCCTAAGTGGTGGCCTAAAAACCACATCAAAAAGAAATGGAATATAGAGTTTGAGGCTATGGAAAGAGCCACCGGACTTAAAATGAATAAATACAAAATAGAGGAATAGAAATGCAAGAAAGATGTATGGCGTGTGAGAAACCAATTAGCAATAAAAGATACTATTGCTATGGTTGTTTCAAAGGATTAGAAGAGAAGGTGAGTAAAGATGTTTAGGTTTTTATTTAAGAGCAGGGAATACAGAAAGGCGGCTAGAGTAATGGCTACCTATGAATTCTCAGTGCATTGGGATTTGGCCGAGTTAGGAATAAATCCTAATGAGATAAGAAAGATGTTTGTTAATGACTTTGGTGATTTAGTAGTACAATCTTCTGTTGATGGGCAAGTAAGGAGTTATTCTCCTGAATTAAACTTAGAATTTGAATTTCCTGTTGGAATGAGGATATTCATGCAGGATGGTACGGTGGTGTGGAAACATGACTTGTGATAAGTGCGAAGGTAAATTATGGTATTTGGTTCCTAATCATCAACATGATGTGATGGAAAGAATAGAATGCTTGGATTGTATTTCTGAAATGCAATATCAAGACGATGTAAAAGAAAGATTAAGCAAACTATTAGTGAATGCTAGTCATCAAAAACTAGCACAAATTGTTGCTGAATTGGCAGTAAACGGTATCTGTAAAGATGATAATGATAATATCACTAGATTTGAAACAGTTATTGCTACTAAGAATTTAGCAGAAGCACTAATGTTAGCAACAGTATATGCAGGTGTATAATATGAAACAAACAGTGGAATTTAGAATAATAAATACAAGTGAAATGCCTCCAATAGTTATTTCACAGAATGAAGATGACGAACCGAAAGTGGTATTGAATGAATATCATAAGATTTGGATTAGTCTAAACAGAAAGGTAATTGCCGGTATTATCGAGAATCTTCAAGAGAAGATGGATATGCTCTTGACCGGCTATCTAAAAGAACAAAGAGCGTTTGAAAAGGAAGACTTGAGAATGATGGAGGACATCTGATGTGTCTTCCTTAATATAGGGTGAGAAAGATAACAGAATAGGAAGAGTGATTAAAATGATTACAGTAAGAATAATGAATGAAACAGGACACACAGAACTGATGCTAGAGGATGCTTCTAGCATTATTGAACAGATTGATACCCATCCGACCCATTGGTGCTTTATCAATGGCGAAATGGTGGCTAGAGAAGATATTTCAGCAGTTAATTGGGATGACGTTACCTCAGTGGACTTAACCCCTGCTATTGTTGGAGGAAGCCTTTGATTTAGGCTATCTTCTTTCACCCTCTTGGGGGGAGTGATTTCGGTTTGCCAACATTTACCGAAATTGCTCTCCCCTTTTTTCAGTGATGTTAAACGATTTACTGAACTTTATCCCCGAAGAGGGATTCAAAATATATCTTACAGAAATTAAAGGATGGACTAATTTCAGTCCTTTAGTTAAAGACGGTTTAGCCGTCATTAAACCCGATTTTTATCCTAGTAATTATGTTATTGCTAGAGGCAAAAATGGATATATTTATGCGTATGGTGACACTCGCATAGAATACCGTGATGAAGAATACTCTTCACCACAGGAATTGCTAAAAAAACACGGTGAAAAAGCGATGACTGAATTCAAGGATTGGGTATTTCTTGAAGAAAAGGAATGGGTTGTAACTAAGACAGGGTTAGATTGGCAGTTTTCCTTTACAACTTTAGACAAATGGCCTAAAAGAACAAAATACAGGTGTTAAAGATGAACCAAAATAAGCAAATATTATCGGATATTACAGTGCATATGAAATACGCTAAATTTATTCCCGAAAAGATGAGAAGAGAAACATGGGAAGAAATCTGTGAAAGGAATATGCAGATGCATATCAAAACATATCCACAACTAGAACAAGAAATTAAAGAAGTTTACACTCACTTTGTAATACCAAAGAAGGTATTACCATCAATGCGTTCAATGCAATTCGCAGGTAAGCCTATTGGATTAAGTCCTAATAGAGTTTACAATTGTGCATATTTACCAATAGATTCACATCTAGCATTTAGCGAATCCATGTTTTTATTATTAGGAGGAACAGGAGTTGGTTATTCTGTTCAAAGACATCACATTGAGAATCTAAGTGCTATTTACCATCCTAATCCTAACCGACAAAGAAGATATTTAATCGCTGATTCTATTGAAGGATGGGCAGATTCAATTAAGGTTCTAATGGAATGTTATACAGGTATTAGAACATCAACTCCTGTATTTGATTATTCAGATATTAGAGAAAAGGGTGCAACATTAATTACAAGCGGTGGAAAAGCACCGGGGCCACAACCACTAAGAGAATGTTTAGTGAAAATAGAAGGTATCTTACAGACTATTGATAATAATAGCAAACTAACTTCTATTCAAGCACATGATATAATGTGTCATATTGCTGATGCAGTATTAAGTGGTGGAATTAGAAGGGCTGCTATGATTAGTTTATTCTCAGCAGATGACCACGAAATGATTGCTTGTAAATCGGGTAATTGGTGGGAATCAAACCCACAAAGAGGTCGTGCAAATAACTCAGCAGTATTACTTCGACATAGAATAACTAAGGAGTTTTTCATGGGATTGTGGGAAAGAATACAGGCCTCCGGTAGTGGTGAACCCGGTATTTACTTTAACAATGACAAAGATTGGGGAACAAACCCATGTTGTGAAATAGCACTAAGACCATTCCAATTTTGTAATCTTACAGAAGTAAATGCTTCTGATGTAAAAGACCAAGCCGATTTAGAACAGAGAGTAAGTGCCGCTTCTTTCTTAGGAACATTACAAGCAGGTTATACTGATTTTCATTACCTTAGAGAGATATGGAGAAAGAATACAGAAAAAGATGCTCTATTAGGTGTATCTATGACAGGTATTGCTTCTAATGTTGTTGAACATCTAGATTTAGAAATGGCAGCAATTGAAGTCAAGAGAGAAAACAAAAGAGTAGCAGAATTAATTGGAATAAAGCCTGCTGCTAGAACAACCTGCGTAAAGCCTGCCGGAACTACTTCTCTTGTATTAGGAACAAGTAGTGGTATTCATGCATGGCATCACCCTTATTATATCCGAAGATTAAGAGTAGGAAAGAATGAAGCCATTTACGATTATCTTCTAGAAAATCATCCCGAATTAGTTGAAGATGAATTCTTTAATCCTACTGCTCAAGCAGTAATTTCAGTTCCACAAAAAGCACCGGAAAACGCTATTGTGAGAAGTGAATCAGTATTTGATTTATTAGAGCGAGTAAAGAATTTCAGTATTCGTTGGGTAAGAACGGGTCACACTGATGGATTAAATACTCATAATGTTTCAGCAACTATTTCTGTAAAAGAAAATGAATGGGATGAAGTTGGAGAATGGCTATGGAGAAATAGACACTATTACAACGGTCTATCTGTTTTACCTTATGATGGTGGAACATATACTCAAGCACCGTTTGAAAGTAGCGATAAAGATACATATCGTTATTTGAGCGAATCATTAACTAATGTTGATTTAACTCAAATTATTGAATCCCAAGATAATACTGACCTAAAGGGCGAATTAGCCTGTGCAGGTGGACAGTGTGAAATTTAAGGTGATTCAATGACCGAAATTGCGCCATTGCGAGCAAAATATAACTCTAAAATATACAAAGATTATGAAGATTGTTTAATGAACGCAATTTGTATTTCTAGGCTGCTTACTCTTGAGAATCAAATTAAACTAAGACATGCTATTTCAGTGTGTGACTCTTTAGATGAAGAAGCAGAAAAAAAATTTAGATTAGTTACAACTCTATTGAATACTCTTTGGGATATTCCCGAAGCAGTAAACAAAGGCTTCCATGTCTATTTAAGAGAACAACAAGATTACAACCGGCTAATGTTAGGCTATCACAAAAAGAATTGTGAAAGTTATTGTGATATCTGTTCTTTCCTCAAAGAAAGAGTGGATTTTTTATGTTAGGTGATTAAATGAAAGAAAAGAATCCTAAATATGTTAAGAATAAAAGAAAAAATAAGAATACTGCGACCCGTTGTAGGGTCTGTGGAGGGCAATTGTTGATTGCCGAAGAAATAAATAAAGAAATACACGAAAGATGTGATATTGATAATACTAATATGTATATGATGTGATAATATGGAAAGAATAATACAAATAAGAAAACCGAATGATTCCTATGAACATTGGAGAACAAAAATAAAAATTGAGGGAGTAATCACTAGATATTTAAATATCTCTAATCAGATTACCTATGTAAGAACTGCTAAAGACCCTGTTCATCAAGGAATAGTTAATTGGTGGAAAACTCTGTTTAGTAACCGGGGACAAAGATATTACGGCAGATTTCCTAAAGAATATGAAATGGTAATTACTATTCAGGCATTACCTATTGTTATCTCTAAGAATAAAACTAGGTATTCTATCAATGGTCAAACTGAATCCGCTAACACTATTCATAATGTATTAGCAAGAGTGCTTTACAAAAGTATCTTTACTCAAGATGCAGCAGAGTT
>Ga0181563_10003787_pt1 | contig 14325 bp, 14 predicted proteins | sample 011ome_25_FD_133759 | JGI IMG/M metagenome (GOLD analysis project Ga0181563, IMG submission 133759) | Coastal salt marsh microbial communities from the Groves Creek Marsh, Skidaway Island, Georgia - 011512CT metaG (megahit assembly) | ecosystem: Environmental > Aquatic > Marine > Intertidal... | reverse complement strand
TTCCTAACTCCCATATAAATTCACGAGATGTATGAGGTTTGGGGGGTAAAGAATTAGCTACATCACAAATAGTTTTGTCACAAGATTGTAGTTCATCTTCATCAATATAGGTATCGTAGATTCTATCAATATAATTTTCTCTTAAAACGTTATCGTCTTGAAACTGATTACCTTGGTAATGTTTAAAGCCTAGTGCTTCAAAAAAATCCATATCGATAATAGAGGCACCAGTGGAAACAATGGCATCAACCATGTTGTATTTAATTAGGTCAGAATAAAGCTGCATACAACCGCCTGCAGAGGTTGATCCAGCTAGAGTTAGAAAAATTGTGCAATCTTTATCATTTACCATCTCATTAAAAATTTTAGCTGCGTTTCCTGTTTCTCTGGATGTGAACGACATTTTTGACATTGAATCAATAATGGGTCTTGCATCAAACGAAGTAATATCAATATGTTCAACAGGAGTAGTTAAAAAGCTAGATTTATTGTGTCCCATATTGTTTAAGTAGTTTTAGGCAACAAGATAGTTGCTGTTATTCTCTTCTTCGAAAATAGACATGATTGGCTTATCATACACTTCGTGAATCTCATTAGAATAAAATCCGTTAAATTGTGTTCTAAGACTAATTCCATAAGCGCCTAGTTGACCTATTTCCACGTAATCTCCCTCTTTAATATTATTAGGTAATAAAAATGGTCCTTTCATAAAATCAATTCCATCACAAGTTGGACCATAAAAACTAAATGGTGTTAGTCTTTTAGAAAAAGATTTTTCTATTTGAATCATTCTAGTCGGAAAAATAAAGTTAGGAGTTCCAGCATCAAATAATGATCCATAGGTTCCATCATTAATGTACAAAATTTGTTTTTTTCTTAGTTCGACTCTAACAACTGTTGAGCCACTTTCTGCAACCAGTGCTCTTCCTGGTTCACAAATTAGCTTTGTAGTTTCAGGTAAATTAAGTTTAGCAAATGCATTAGAAATTTCTCTTATATATTCTGCAAGCGGTCTTGGGTATAAATCAGGATAAGTGGAAGGAAAACCACCACCGACGTTAATAATATCTGGATTAATTTCGGCTTTTTTAATTAGTGTTCCAATATCTTTAATTGCTTTTGCGTATGAAATTGGATGCATACATTGAGACCCAACATGAAAACTCACACCAACTTTATAAGCAACTTCTTTTGCATTTTTTAATAAAGTTACTGCTTCAGATATCGAAGCACCAAATTTTTTTGACAAATCGATTTCAGCATGTTCATTTGAAATTGCAATCCGCAAATATAAAGTTAGATCTTTTGCGTGTTGAGTGACTTCTAGAATCTTTTCTAATTCAAATTTACTATCAAAAGAAAAATCTTTAACACCATAATTAAAATATGCCTCGTAAATACTTTCTTTACTCTTCACCGTATGCATAAAATAAGCTTTTGCCTCTGGTAAAACTCTTTTTACTAATTTTATTTCTTCTAGAGAGGCTGTATCAAAATTGGTTACACCACTTTCAAAAATTGTTTTTAAAACCTGTTCATTAGAGTTGCACTTAACTGCGTAAAGAGTCGTGCCCGGAAAATTTTGAAGAAACCACTTAGAGGCTGTTTGGATGCTTTCTTCTCGTATGCAGTAAACTGGATTTACTGGTCTTGTAGTTTTGACCAACTCGTCAACAGACTGAAATTTTGCCATCTCATAAAACCTCTCGTTAGTTACTAGTCAGCTATTTAATTTTATATAAAAAAGCCATCTTGATTCCGCAATTAAGGTTATTTTGAATTAATGTAAAGATAAAAAATACCCACAAACATATTTTAAATTTTTTATCTTTCAGACAATCTCTGATTAAGAGTTGCAAAATTTAACCTTGAGATTGAAAAATTTCTGCCTATATTAGACTTGTGAAATTAAACAATAATTCCTTAAAAATAAGCGATTTTGAAGACACTAGCCTACTCATAGTTGATGATGATGATCCATTTAGACTAAGGCTTGGAAGGGCTATGGAGGCAAAAGGGTTTAAGCCTTTATTGGCGAAAGGAGTCGAGGAAGCTAATTTGCTAGTAAAAAAAAGGCCACCAGCCTTTGCTGTAATTGATTTAAGACTTTTAGATGGTAATGGACTTGATGTTGTTGATGAAATTCACCGAATCAAAAAAGATAGTAGAATAGTAATGTTAACCGGATATGGCAATTTACCTACAGCTGTAGCAGCAGTTAAGGCAGGCGCAATTGATTACATCTCTAAGCCTGCTGATGCTGAGGCAGTAGAGGCAGCCTTGTTGGCTGCACCAGATAAAAAAGCAGCTCCTCCTGAAAATCCAATGTCAGCAGATAGAGTTAAGTGGGAACATATTCAGAGAGTTTTCGAACTTTGTAATAGAAATGTATCTGAGACAGCTAGAAGATTAAAGATGCATAGAAGAACTTTGCAAAGAATTCTTTCAAAAAGATCACCTAAATAAATTTATTAAATAAATTCGAATTATTTGTTTTAAAATAGTGTGAGTTTATAAATAGATTTTTATTTTTACCTTTTATTTTATGAGTTATACGAAAATAGTTTTTTGTTAGCCAATAAATATTCGTTACGTAGGTATCCCTTAAACAATAGTAAAAAGAACTCTTTGGGAAAAAATTTAATTCAAATTTTTGGAATAATTTTCCACAATTTGGACCCGTATTAAAAAAAAAAAGTATTTTGCTTTTTGTTATTTTTATTAAATATTCATTATAACCAGAAATTTTATTTTGGTTATGAATAGTTAGGAACTTTTCGTTTATAATTATTTCTGAATTTTTATTTTTTGATATTTTTGCATATCCTTGAGCACTTGTGGCGGCTGACACCTTTCTATTAATTTTCCAGATGCCATTTATATTATTGATAAAATTCAAAAACTTAAATTTTATTAGAAATGAATTTTCGGTAGCTTATTAACTTAGGGATAAAAATAGCTAATAATGCTATTTTAAAAATTTCGGCTAAAACAAAAGGAACAAATCCCCATTCCAGTAGTGGCTTGTCAAAACCAAATAATATTCCTAACCAAGTTAATCCTAAAATATAAACTGGTGACAAAGCAACAACTAATAAAAAAAATCTGATTGGTAACGAGTGGTTAAAATTTATCTTTCCAGCAAGATATGCACTCACAACATATCCAAGCAAGTATCCTCCTGTTGGTCCTATAACATAAGTAATACCAATTCCTTTTTCTGGAGTTCCAGCAAATACTGGCAATCCTATTAGACCTTCAAATATGTAGCTTATTAACGCTATTGATCCAAATCTTGGTCCTAATGTTATTCCAATTCCTAAAACAATAAATGTCTGCATTGTCATTGGAACAGGATAAAATGGTATTTTTATTTTTGATGAAACAGTAAGGAGGCATGTTGAAAAAAATATCAACAAAATAGTTAAAACTATTTTATTAAGTGTAATTTTTTCAAAAGTTTTATAATTAGTTATTTTCATTTGTTATTTTAATAAACACATCCTCTAAGTCAGCATCTTCTGTCATTATATCTTCAATTTCAAGGCCTTTTTCTTTAATTTTCAGAATAATGTTTTCAATATTTATCTTAGTTTTGTCATATTTTATAGAAATTTCATTATTCTTTGAATATTCAATTGCAAGATGGTTATCTAATTTTTCTCCAATATTTTTAAAATTTTTTATTTTAAATTTTACTTTTTTTAGATGAATTTCAGCTAGTAAATTTTCTGTTTTGTCCAATGCTACTATTCGTCCATGATTGATAATTGCTATTCTATCGCAAAGATCTTGAGCTTCTTGAAGATAGTGAGTTGTTAAAATAATAGTAACGCCTTGCTTATTCAATTCTTTAATATTTTCTAAAAGTTTTTGTCTCAAGTCAACATCTACCCCAGCTGTTGGTTCATCTAAAATTAAAATTGGTGGTTGATGAACCATGGCTTTAGCAACTAATAGTCTTCTTCTCATTCCTCCCGATAGAGATCTCATATAAGCATTAGCTTTATCGTCAAGATTAGTTAGTTTAAGAATTTGATCAGTAATTCTATCTTTTTTTGCAACACCATACATTCCAGCTTGAATATCTAGTAATTTTTTTGGAGTAAAAAATGGATCAACATTTACTTCTTGAGGAACAACGCCAAGCGAAGCCCTTACTTGTCTAGGATTTGAATCAAGATCAAATCCCCAAACATTCACATTTCCTTCAGTTTTAATTACAGTTCCTGCTAAAATGTTTATTAAAGTAGATTTTCCAGCTCCATTCGGTCCTAATAAACCAAATATTTCGCCTTGCTTAACTTCAAACGTAATATCTGATAATGCCTTCAAAAATTTATTATTCTTTAATTTATAAATTTTATTAAGGTTAGATATTTTTAAAGCTATTGAATTATTCATCAAGTAATATTTGTATTAATACTGAATTATTTCTATAAAAGAAATTAGTTTTATGCCCAGTACTAAAAAACATATTTATCTTATAGACGGCTCTGGTTATATCTTCCGAGCTTATTATGCCCTTCCTCCTTTAACTAGAAAAAGTGATGGAATGCCGGTGGGTGCAGTTAGTGGTTTTTGTAATATGCTTTATAAATTCTTGGAAGAGGCAAGATCCCTAGACAAAGCAGATAGGCCAACACATTTGGCAGTTATTTTTGATAGTGCCAGAAAAAACTTTAGGAATGAGATTTATAAAGATTATAAAGCTAATAGACAAGAAACTCCGGAGGATTTAATTCCTCAATTTAATTATATTAAAAAGGCAGTTGAGGCGTTTAATCTACCTAGTATTGAACTACTTAACTACGAAGCCGATGATATAATTGCAACTTATAAAGAACAGGCTTCCAAACAAAATATCAAAGTTACCATAATTTCCTCAGATAAAGATCTTATGCAGTTAGTTGATGATAATACTTTCATGTTTGATGCGATGAAAGATCGTTTTATTGGCAGGGAGGAAGTAAAAGAAAAGTTTGGTGTTTATCCAGAAAAAGTAATTGATGTTCAGTCTTTATCAGGAGATTCTTCGGATAACATACCAGGTGTTCCAGGAATAGGTATTAAAACTGCTGCAGAGTTAATAAATGAGTATGGTAGCCTAGAACTACTTCTAGACAATGCATCTAAAATCAAACAACCCAAAAGAAGACAAACTCTTTTAGACAATCAGGACAAAGCTTTAATAAGTAAACAACTTGTAACTTTAAAAAAAGATGTTCCAATTAAAAACACAATAGATGAATTTTTACTTAAGCCTATAAATTCTGAGAAAATTTTAAAATTTTTACAAGAGATGGAGTTTACTAGGCTATTTAATCGTTTACAGGCAGATTATGGAAGTCTTGGCTTGAATAATGAATCCATTCTAGAAAAAAACTTAAGTAAAAAAGAAATTATCAACGATGTTTTGTCACCAGATATTAAAGAATATGAAAATAATTTTTCTCTTATTTTAGAAGAGGAGCAATTAAAAAAAATTCTAGATCAATGCGATGAAAAAGGATTTTTTGCAATTGATACCGAGACAAATTCATTAGATATTATGGTTGCTGACTTAATAGGTATTTCTCTTTCATATAAACCTGGAGAGGCATTTTATATTCCCATAGGACATAAAAACAAAACAGATCCTATGGTAAAAAAACAATTAAAATTAAATAAGGTAATTTCTATTTTAAAGCCATTTTTAGAGGATCCTACTATTAAAAAAATAGGTCAAAATATAAAATATGACTATAGAATTTTTTTAAAGCATGGAATTAAAATGAATTCTATAGAGGACACGATGCTTATGTCCTATTCCTTAGATGCTGGTAAAAATAGACACAATATGGATTTATTATCAGAAATACATTTAAACCATAAAACAATTTCTTTTAAAGATGTTGCGGGTATTGGAAAATCCCAAGTTACTTTCGATTATGTTGATATAGAACAAGCAAAAAATTATGCCAGTGAAGACGCAGATATTACTCTTAGATTATATGAATTTTTTCAAAAACGATTATTTGGAGAAAATGTTTTGAGTGTATATGAGAATTTCGAAAAACCATTAGTGGAAGTCTTATCTTCAATGGAAAATAATGGCATAAAAATTGATCAAACTATTTTAAAAAAATTATCTAAGCAATTTGAAGTTGACATTAAATCTTTAGAAAAAAAAATTTTTAAAATTGCAGGACAAGAGTTTAACATTGGATCACCTAAACAATTAGGTGATATTATTTATGATAAGTTAAAAATAGCAGGAACTAAAAAAACTAAAAAAGGAAATTTAGCAACTAATGTTGCTGTATTAGAAAATCTTGCAGAGCAAGGTCATGAATTTCCTAAACTAGTTTTGAGCTGGAGACAAAAATCAAAATTAAAAAACACATACACAGATACCCTACCAACCTTTGTGCACAGTAAAACTAATAGAGTTCATACATCTTTTTTATTGGCAGCTACTAACACAGGCAGGCTTGCAAGTGCCAATCCTAATCTTCAAAACATACCGATTAAAAATTCAGAAGGCAGAGAGATTAGATCTGCTTTTGTTGCAGAAAAAGGATTTTCTCTTATTTCAGCTGACTATAGCCAGATTGAAATGAGAATTTTATCTCATATGGCTAATGTAAAAGAACTAAAAAAAGCTTTTTTAAATAAAGAGGACATACATAATTTAACAGCGAGTCAAATATTTGGAGTTTCCAAAGATAAGATAGATGAAGATATGAGAAGAAAGGCTAAAGCAATTAATTTTGGTATTATTTATGGAATTTCTTCATATGGTTTAGCAAAGCAAATTTCAGTCAGCAATTCAGAAGCTGAAAGTTTTTTAAAATCTTATTTTGCAAAATTTCCAGAAATTAGAGACTATATGAGTGAAACAATTAATTTTTGCAGAAAAAATGGTTACGTTAAAAATTTATTTGATAGAAAATGTCATTTTCCAAATATTAATGATAAAAATCATACTTTACGAACATTTCAAGAGAGAGCATGTATCAATGCCCCTATACAAGGAACTGCTGCTGATCTTTTAAGACTGGCAATGATTAAAATAAATAAGAAAATTGAAACAAAGTTAATTAATGCAAATTTATTAATACAGGTTCACGATGAACTTTTATTAGAGTGCAGAGACAAAGATGAAGTATCTGTAAAAAATCAAATTTCGCATGAAATGGAAAATGCATCTGAACCTTTAATTAAATTTAGCATTCCGCTTACAGTTGATATAAAAAGTGCCAAAAATTGGAGTGAAGCACATTAATTTCTAGTCTTTTTTTTGACTTTTTTTGATAATATTAACCCTTAAATATGAATAAAATAATTGCTTTAGTGGATGATGATAGAAACATTTTAACCAGCGTTTCTATGGCTTTAGAAAATGAAGGATTTAAAGTCCAAACTTATTTAGATGGTGAAAGTGCTTATATAGGTATAACTCGGACACCTCCAGACTTGGCTGTTATTGATATTAAAATGCCAAGAATGAACGGAGAGGAGCTTTTAAAAAAGCTAAGAAAAAAAACCGATATACCAATTATTTTTCTGACATCAAAAGATGAAGAGGTAGATGAGTTGCTGGGTTTAAAATTAGGCGCAGATGATTTTGTAAAAAAATCCGGTGGCTTTTCAATCAAAGTTTTAATTGAAAGAATAAAAGTTCAGTTTAGAAAAAAAGAAAACAATATAGTTGTAAATAAAAATATCATACAGCAAGGTAAACTAATATTAGATCCTGAACAATTGGAGTGCACTTGGGACAATCAGCCGTTGCCTGACAAATTAACCACTACCGAGTTTCAAATAGTATATGAATTAGCAAAAAGACCAGGGGTCATTAAGGAGAGATCTCATTTAATGACTATTGCTTATAGAGAAAATAATGACATTGAGGACAGAACTATAGATAGTCATGTAAAAAGAATTAGAAAAAAATTTAAAAAAATTGATAAAAATTTTTCAGCTATTGAAACAAGATATGGAAGTGGTTATCGTTGGAATGTAGGTCAGTAATGATTTCAAGGCTCTTATTATCCAGGTCCTTGCTTACTCAATTTTTGGTTTTTAATTTTTTAATCTTTACTATTCTTAGTTTTTTTACTTTTTTATATCTAAAAGCTATAGAACCAGAACTAATATCACAAAGATCAAGTCAGCATCTTAAAGTTATTAAAAATATTGAAGCTAATCTAAATATTCAAAAAACTAGTATTGATAGCAAGAGTTTAAAAGAGTTTTTAACAAGATCTAAATTTTTATTAGATGAGGTCGATCAAATACGTTTTTTAAATAAAGAAAAGAAAGTTTTATTTGACTCAGTTTTTTTAGATTTAGAGGAAGGTGTATTTTCTCAATCTTTAAAAATTGAACAATTAAGTTTAAAAAATCAAATTAAGGAAGAAGAAAAATTAACAAAAGAGATACCAAGAAAAGAGTTTTTTAATGAAAATTTTTTTCAACTTCAAATTTCTAAATTAAACGAAAATAATAATTTTAGTGCCTCAGAGGTTGTAAAAAAAAATTTTATAGTACACACTTTTTCAAACATTTTGCTCGAAAATAATGAGCAAGTTATAATTGCCATTTCTGAAATTTCTAATGAAATAATGTTAGCAGTCGAAGAGAGGAAAAACTTTGTAATTCGATCAGTATTTGTGGCTGCTATCATTATTTTGATTTTTTCTCTTTTTTTAAATGCATACATAATCAAGCCAATTAGAGAATTAAATATTTTTGCAAACCAAGCATCTCCTGAAAGAAAAAAAATTAATCCCATTAATAAATTACAAAATAGAGATGATGAAATTGGAAATTTATCTCGCTCGTTAAATGAAATGACGGATATATTGTATAATAGAATAGATTTAGCTGAACGATTTGCCTCAGATCTTACGCATGAAATTAGAAATCCCCTTGCCTCTTTAAAGGGTGCTTCTGATTTGCTTAATAATACTAAGGATAGTGTAAAAAGATCAAAGTTGTTAAAAATAATTTCCAATGATGTTGGTAGAATTGAAAGATTAATAACTGATTATTCACAGGTACTTAAAGATGAAGCAACCCAGTCCAGATCTATACCAAAAGAATTTGATTTAATTATTATGATAAAAAGTGTGATTGAAGACTTTAACACAGATGCCAAAACTTTAGCCAAGAAAATATCTATTCAATTTAAAAATTTATCAAAATTAAAATCAGCAAAAATTTTTGGAATTGAAAGTAGAATTGAACAAGTTGTGGCAAATGTTTTGGAAAATGCTATTTCCTTTAGCCCTAAAAGAGGGGTTGTAAAAATTTTACTTTTTCAAAAAGATAAGAAATTACAAATTCTTATTAAAGACAGTGGACCAGGTTTTGATAAAAATAATTTAGATAAAATTTTTGAGAGATTTTATAGTGATCGTCCAGATGATAGTTCAGTTGAACATTCTGGCTTGGGCTTAAATATTGTTAAAAATATAATAGATTCTCATAAAGGAACGATCGAGGCTTATAACTCTAAATCAAAAGGTAAAGGAGCAATTATTGATATTACTCTTCCTCTCCGAAAGTAATTGATTTGCTACAAGTAAGTTGTTAAAGGATTAAAAACATTATGGATTATAAGGTTAAAGATATTGCATTAGCAGATTTTGGAAATAAAGAGATTTCTCTTGCGGAAACAGAAATGCCTGGATTAATGGCTTTAAGGCAAGAATACAAAGATAAAAGTCCTCTAAAAGGAGCAAACATTCTCGGATGTTTGCATATGACCATTCAAACAGCAGTTTTAATAGAAACCCTAGTTCATTTGGGGGCTACCGTAAGATGGTCTTCATGCAATATATTTTCGACGCAAGATCATGCCGCTGCGGCCATTGCAAAAAAAGGCATTCCTGTTTTTGCCTGGAAAGGTGAAACTGAGGAGGAATATTGGTGGTGCATAAAGCAAACAATTGAAGGAAATGCAAATTGGAAGCCAAATATGATTTTAGATGATGGAGGAGATCTTACAGCATTAATGCACAAAGATTACTCTCATTTATTAAAGTCAGTTAAAGGTGTTTCGGAAGAAACAACCACTGGTGTTTTGGCACTAAAAAAAATGGAAGCTCAAAAAAAATTATTAATTCCTGCAATTAACGTAAATGACTCAGTTACAAAATCAAAATTTGATAACTTATATGGTTGTAGAGAAAGTTTAGTAGATGGGATCAAAAGAGCCACAGATGTAATGATGTCAGGAAAAGTAGCAATTGTTGCTGGATTCGGAGATGTTGGAAAAGGAAGCGCCGCATCACTTCGACAAGCAGGAGCGAGAGTAATGGTGACCGAAACAGATCCAATTTGTGCATTACAAGCTGCTATGGAAGGTTACGAGGTTGTTTTGATGGAAGAAGCTATAGCAAATGCAGACATTATTGTTACTGCAACTGGTAATAAAGATATTGTGACCGCTGATCACATGAGACTTATGAAAGACAGAGCTATTTTATGTAACATTGGACATTTTGATAATGAAATCCAAGTTGATGCACTAAAAAATTATAAATGGAATGAAATTAAACCACAAGTTCATGAAATAGAATTACCAAGTAAAAAAAGAATAATTTTATTAGCGGAAGGAAGGCTTGTTAATCTTGGTTGCGCTACAGGGCATCCAAGTTTTGTAATGAGTGCATCATTTACAAATCAAGTTATTGCCCAAATTGAATTATGGAACAATAGTGATAAATACGAAAACAAAGTTTATGTTTTACCAAAGCATTTAGATGAAAAGGTTGCATATCTTCATTTAGAAAAAGTTGGAGCAAAATTAACGAAACTTAGCAAAGAACAGGCTGATTATATAAGCGTATCACCTCAAGGACCGTTTAAGCACGATAATTATAGATATTAAATAAAATGGAATTTATTTCCATAAAACAACTCCAGTCGTTTGCTAAAAAAGTATCAAAAAAAATTAGAGTAGGAGATTCAATTTATTTGTATGGAGATCTTGGTAGTGGGAAAACTACATTTGCTAGATTTTTGATAAATTCAATTCAAAGCAACAATAAAGTTAAAAAAGATGAAGTATTGAGCCCAACTTTTACTCTAGTTCAGTATTATAATATTAAAAAAATATCTATCGCACACTATGATTTATATAGAATAAAGAAAAAAAAAGATTTATTTAATTTAGGTATTTTTGAGCAGGAAGATTCTTTTATAAATATTATTGAATGGCCTGAATTAATTGAAAATAAAAACATAGATAGAATAGAAATTTTTTTAAAATATACAAAAAACCAAAAGTTAAGAAAATATTATGCAAAGTATTTTGGAAGATTTAAAAAAAAATAAATTTGAAAAAGTTGCTGGGGACGCTTCTTTTAGGAAATTTTATAGAATTAAATTAAATGATAAAAACTATATTTTAATTTATTGTTCTAAAGAAAAAAAAAATAATTTAGAAAACTATGCCAAAGTAAATTCTTTTTTAGTAAAAAATAGAATATTAGCACCCAGTTTATATAAAATTGATCAAAAAAAAAATTATATGATCATCGAAGATTTTGGATCAAAAACTTTTTTTACTATTATTAAAGAAAAAAAAAACAAATTAAATTACTATAAGAAAATTATAGATTGCTTAATACAAATACAATCTATTCCTTTTGATCAAAGTTTAAAAAGAAATATTAATAAACAATATAATAACAAAATATTGTTCAAAGAAAGTAATCTTTTTTTTGAATGGTATGTTCCAAAATTAATTCCACAAAAAAAGGAAATAAAAATTTTTAAAAAAAAAATTAATTTAATTTTATTAAAACTATTTACAAAATTATTTTTTCAAAATAAATTTTTTGTGCATAGAGATTTTCATGTCTCTAACTTAATGTCTGTTGATAATAAAATTGGTGTTATAGACTCACAGGATGCTTTAATAGGAAATCCTTCTTATGATCTTGCATCACTTATTGACGATGTAAGAATTAAAACAAACAGTAAATTAAAAAAACAAATTTTTAACTATTATTTACTTAAATGTAATAAGGATATTAAAAAAAATAAAAAATTCTTCAAAGATGATTTTGACATCTTATCAGTTCAAAGAGGTCTTAAAATTTTGGGAATTTTTAGCAGATTGTATTTAAGAGACGGAAAAAAAAGTTATTTAGCTTACATCCCTTACATGTGGAAATTGTTACACAATCGATTAAAAAATCCTTTGTTTGATGAGTTAAATGATGTTCTCAATCATTATATTCCAAAATCAAAAAGGGTATAGTTCATAATGAAAATTAACAAAGCTATGATTTTAGCTGCAGGGTTTGGTAAGAGGCTTTTGCCACTCACGAAGCAAACTCCTAAGCCACTCCTAGAGCTTAAGGGTAAGAAATTGCTCCAATATTCTATAGAATTTTTATTAAGTAATAAAATTAATGATATTATTATCAACACCCATTATCTTTCTAAACAAATTGAAGATTTTATTCATCATAATTTTCCTCAAATAGTTATTTCTTATGAGAAAAATATTCTTGATACAGGCGGAGGTATAATGAATGCAATTTCTTTTTTTCAAGGTGAAAACTTCTTGGTATTAAATAGCGATACTATCTGGACCCTTCATTATCAAAAAGAATTATCCAGGCTTACTGAAATTTTTGAAAATGGGAAAAGTAAAGCAGCCTTACTACTTGTCAAGAAAGAGAATAGTTTTGACCCAAATTTTATTGGAGACTTTGATTTAGATAATAAAAATTTTATAACAAAAAAAAATAAACAATATATTTTTACAGGATGTCAATTGTTAAATCCAAATATTTTCGAAAATTATAAGAAAAAAATATTTTCCATGAATGAAATTTGGCATGATCTGATAGAAACTAATTCCCTGAATGGCTTTCTTTCAGAACAAAAATTTTTGCATGCTACTGATTTAAATATTTTTAATAAACTAAATAATTCAAAGATTATTGATTTGTAATAATTTCTTTTGCTCTTGATTTATCGAGATATTGAAAACTATGAATTTTATTTTCTTGCATTTTGATTAGAATAGGGTTGCCAGTTGGTATTTCTAATTTTGTTATCATATTATCAGAAATATTAAAAATTTTTTTACAAATAGCTCTAAGACTATTGCCATGGGCTGAAACTAAAATATTTTTTTCATTTTTTAATAATATTTCAATTTCTTTAATATAAAAAGGAACAGCGCGATTATAAGTATCTAGCAAGGATTCGGTATCTGGAATTAAAGCTGGATCAATACTTTTATAAATTTGATTGTGTATTGGATGACTAGGATCATTTTTATCTAATTTTGGTGGCTGGGTTGCATAACTTCTACGCCATCTCATGACCTGTTCTTTTCCATGCTTCAATTCTGTTTCAGCTTTATTAAGTCCTTGCAATCCGCCGTAATGCCTCTCGTTCAGCTGCCAGGCTTTTATAGTTTTAATATTAGCTTGATTTATTTCGTCAAGAATAATGCTTAGAGTATTTATTGCTCTTTTTTGAAATGATGTAAAAGCTAAATCAAAATTGATTTCTAGATTTTTAATTAACTGCCCTGACTTTTTTGCCTCTTGTTTGCCTAATTCGGTAAGATCTGCATCATACCATCCAGTAAATCTATTCTCCAGGTTCCACTGGCTTTGACCGTGTCTTACTAATATTAAATTTGCCATTTTAAAGGTTTTATTTATTGTATTATAAAAAATGAGCAACATAAAACTTGTTTATATTACTTGTAAAAATGTAAGAGAAGCTAACGACATAGCAAAAAAATTATTAAAGAATAGATTGGTTGCTTGTTCTAATATTATTTCAAATACCACTTCTTTTTTTAAGTGGAATAACAAGCTAAAAAAAACTAGAGAAAGTATATTAATAGCTAAAACTATTAAAAAGAAAAAAATGAAAATTATTGATATGGTAAAAAAAAACCATTCATATGTGAATCCGTGTATTATTTTTTTTGATGTTGAGAGTGGTAGTGAACTTTTTTTTAATTGGATTAAAAAATGTTTAAAATAAAGTTTTTTAAATTTCTCTTTTTTCTCAATATTTTTTTCTTAAGCTTAATTTCTTTGTACCCTGGAAATCTTATTGGATTAATTTTTTTTGGTGATGATACAACCTTCCCAGGTTCTGATAAATTGCATCATTTTCTGTCTTATTTGATTTTAAGTGTATTGGGATCATTAGCATATTATGAAAATTTTTTTTTTTATAAATTGTTGATTTTTTTAATATTAATTGGCTTTCATTTAGAATTATTCCAAATTTGGATACCAAATAGATATTTTGAATTTTTAGATATTTTTGCTAATTTATTTGGTATAA